>Ga0272449_1001415_pt1 | contig 24689 bp, 23 predicted proteins | sample YNPCB0241_FD_198679 | JGI IMG/M metagenome (GOLD analysis project Ga0272449, IMG submission 198679) | Hot spring sediment microbial communities from Yellowstone National Park, WY, United States - YNP-CB-024-1 | ecosystem: Environmental > Aquatic > Thermal springs > Hot (42-90C) > Sediment... | reverse complement strand
CAGAATCATCGAATGCCCGGAAGGGCATTAAGACCCATCGGGGGATAGCGACTTGGTGAATTTTCTTTTGCCCGCGGTCAGAATCATCGAATGCCCGGAAGGGCATTAAGACCAACTGGTCAAGCGTCGGGCGACGTCCCTTTTGAATTTTGAGTCAGAATCATCGAATGCCCGGAAGGGCATTAAGCCACCGTCCTTTTTGTCAAGGGTTACGTGATCACGGCGTAACCCTCGTTTTTTTGCCCCTGGGCGCACATCATCCCCATCCCCGCGGGCCTGAGTGCTTGCCCGTGGGGGTTTGCCTGAGCCTCACTTGTCCGTGCCCCCTATCGGCCTAACCCCGCCAGGGCTGGCGGTCACGCAGGATCGCGTTCAGCCGCGCCGTCTCCGCGCTGCGATGACGAAGCCCTGCGGGCTGACGCCCCTTCCGGGGCGTTTTCATCGCAAATTCGGCTAATCTTCAGCCCCCTTCAGGGGGCTTTGTCTATGTAGCCCGGGGCTTCAGCCCCGGGCGGGGTGATGACCCCGGGCGAACACGTAAAGGCGATGCCCCACCCCGGGCAAACGCAGGGATGGACAAGCGCAAATCCTGATGTGGTGATGGGTATTGCGCGGGCATAAACCACGCCCCCACCCGCGCGGGGGTAAACCCCCGCGCTACTGCCACGAAGCCCTGGCGGGCTAATGCCCCTGCGGGGCATTTTATGTCCATGGCAAGCCAACCACGCACCCAAGCCCCCTTCAGGGGGCTTTGCATCCGTAGCCGCGGGCAGGTGACAAACCCGGCCCTTTCCCCGGGCGGGCAGCGGGTTCGGGCGGAGATGATCGGGCGACTCCCCTAGGATTTACCCCTCAGGCGAATATGGGTAGTCGGCGGCATCGGCGAAACCGATGGGTGAGGAAATCTTTTCTCCCACCCCCACCGCTCTTTGCGATGGCGCAAGGAAAAATTCCCCCTGGTGGGTCAGAATTAACCGCGATGCGCCGAAACCGTCCGCTTCCTTGGTTTTTGCCGCCTGCCGTGCGGTGGGCAGGCGGGCCGTTTCTCGGTTTAACCGCGCCGGCCCTCGCCCACACCCTGCGCATGCAGAGGGGGCTTTTGAGGCGCGCTTGGCCCCCCCGAGCGCGCGGCAATCCCGCGCCGACCCGAGCGGTTTCCCGCGCCGCCGGGCGGATTGAACAACGGGCGGTTGGCCCTTATTCTGCACCACCCATGAGGTGATAGATGCCGACCCTGACCCGCTGGTTGGTGAAAACCTCTCTGATCATGCTGATCGCCGGGCTGGCACTGGGCGTTTACCTGCACTTGCCCGGGGTTTCCACCGCCGCGTTGTTTCCACTCTACCTGCATTTGCTCACCTTCGGCTGGCTGACGCAGTTGATCCTCGGCATAGCGTTGTGGATGTTGCCCAAATACACCCTGGAACAACCGCGCGGCGATGAGCGTCTGAATTGGCTGATCTACATCTGCCTCAACCTGGGGCTGGGGCTGCGAGTGCTCTTTGAGCCGCTCCCGCCGACCGCGTTACCGCCCTGGCGTGGGCTCGGGTTGGTTGCCGCCGCCCTCTTGCAGTGGCTGGCCGGGATGCTCTTCATCCTGCAGGCCTGGCCGCGGGTGAAAGGACGTTAACCATGCCGCCGCTCAGCCGTTGGGCAGTGCGTCTGGCGCTCGTCTATCTGGGCGTTGGGATCACCCTGGGCGCGCTGATCCTGGCCCAAAAAGGACTGGGCAGCCTGCCCTGGGCCTGGAGCGGTCTGGGGGCGCACGTGGAACTGATGCTGATCGGGTGGATGACCCAATTCGCGCTGGGCGTGGCCTACTGGATCCTGCCCCGCCTGCCGGGGACGGCACCGCGCGGCAACACCCTTTTGGCCGGGCTGGCCCTCGTCCTGCTCAACCTGGGGCTGGGGCTGGCCGTGCTGGCGCCCTTCCTGCCTTGGTCGGCGGGGTTAACCCTGGCGCGCCTGTCGGAAGCGCTGGGGCTTCTGCTGTTTGGGTATGCCGTCTGGCCGCGCATTCGCGCCCTCAAGCCGTAAAATCTGCCCCAATTGACCCTTTTAAGGTATAGTTATGGCATGACATTCTCGCCCGCCGAGATTGAAACTGCCCTGCGCCGGGTGGAGGTACTGCGCCACGCTACCGATGCCGAGGTGCGCACCCTGGCGCGGTTGGGCCTGCCGCGGGCAGTCGAAGAGGACGGCTTTTTCTTCTTCCAGGATGACCCCGCCGAGCAGGTCTATATCCTGCTCCAGGGACGGGTCAAACTGTGTCAGATCACCCCCGAAGGTCAGCAGGTCAATCTGCGCACCATCGCCCCGTATCAGATCTTCGGCGCGGTGGGAGCAGTGCGCCCCGGCGCCGCCTATCCCGCCTGCGCCCAAGCGCTGGAAGACAGCGTCGCCCTGGTTATCGCCAGCGCCGATTTCCAGCGCGTCCTTTCCGCCAACCCGGCCCTGATGTTCAACCTGATGACCATGATGACCGACTACATCCATGAGATGCAGGACCGCTACCGTGAAATGGTCACCGAGCAGGTCGAGCAGCGCATCGCGCGGGTGGTGGTGCGCCTGGCGGGGCAGTTGGGGCGGCGCATCCCCGAGGGCGTCGAACTGATCTTCTCGCGCCAAGACCTGGCCGAAATGGCCGGTACCACGCTTTATACCGTCAGCCGCGTCCTGAGCGGGTGGGAGAAACGCGGCCTCATCCTCACCGGGCGCGAACGTCTGGTGATCACCCAACCCCATGCCCTGATGCAAATCGCCGAGGGCAGCGCCCCGGCCTGAAAATTCCCCTTTTGGACTCCGAATTTGCGATAGCACAAAGACACCCCGGCCCCTTGGGCATAGGATAAGGGACGAAACCCCATGACACACTCAGGAGTTAACGGTATGTTTCGTCCCTCGCGTTTCGTGCTGTTCACGCTCATTCTTATCGCACTCGGTTTGGCGGCCTGCCGGCCTGCGGCGGCCAGCGCGCCCACGCCCACGGCACCGGCTGCCGTAGCGGATATCGCCGCTCACCCCGGCAGCGGGGATGAGGTTGCCTTTACCTTGGTCACCGGCTTTGCCGAAGGACGCATGGTCTTCATCGGCCAGGGCGGCGCGATTGACGGCCGGGTCAACCCCGACCTGCATGTGCCCCAGGGAGCACACGTTACGCTCACCCTGGTCAACGGCGACGGCGCCCTGCACAATTTGTACATTGACGAGTTGGGCGTTCACTCCGCCGATCTGGCCGGGCAGGGCAACCGCACCGAGGTCACTTTCGTGGCCGACCGGCCCGGCACCTTCGCCTATTACTGCGCCATCCCCGGTCATCGCCAAGCCGGCATGGAAGGCAAACTGATCATCACCGGCAGCAGTGCACCCGCCGCGGAAAATCCGTCCCGGCAGGCCGCCGCACCTGCCCTGGCAACGCCCCAGGTCGCCCCTGCCGATCCGCAGGCCGTGGATATCGTCCGCGACCCGACCGACCTGCCCGCCCCTCTGCCCCCGCGCGACCCGCAGAAGGTGGTGGTGAACCTGGAAACCACCGAGGTCAGCGGGCGCCTGGCCGATGGCACCACTTACCGCTATTGGACCTTCAACGGCAAGGTGCCGGGGCCCTTCCTGCGCGTGCGGGTGGGGGATACGGTCGAAGTGCACCTCAAGAACCGCGCCGACAGCCTGATGGCGCACTCGGTAGACTTCCATGCCGTCACCGGGCCGGGCGGCGGGGCGGTCGCCACCCAAACCCAACCCGGCGGGGAGACCATGTTCACCTTCAAAGCCCTGAACCCCGGCCTGTATGTCTATCACTGTGCCACTCCCATGGTCGCCGAACATATCGCCAACGGCATGTACGGGTTGATCCTGGTTGAGCCGGAAGGCGGCCTGCCACCGGTGGATCGTGAGTTCTACGTCATGCAGGGCGAACTTTACACTGCCCAGCCCTTCGGCACGTCCGGCCACCTGAGCGAGGATGTTAACAAACTGCTGGCCGAGCAACCGGAATACTTCGTCTTCAACGGCGCCAGCCTGGGCCTGACCAGCGACGCGCATCAGATGCACGCACGGGTGGGGGAGACGATTCGCATCTTCTTCGGCGTCGGCGGACCGAACTTTACCTCATCCTTCCACGTCATCGGCGAAATCTTCGACCGTGTCTACGATCAGGCCTCGCTCACCTCGGCCCCGCTCACCAACGTGCAGACCACCCTGGTGCCGCCCGGCGGCGCCGCCATGGTGGAGTTCAAGGTCGAGGTGCCGGGTCGCTACATCTTGGTGGATCACGCCCTCTCACGTCTCCAACGCGGCCTGGCGGGCTACCTGATTGTTGAAGGCGAACCCAACCCCGAAATCTTCAGCGCCACCCCGGCCGCCGGGGGCGGCCACTAAGAGGAGATGCCATGAGCACCGGTGAACGTCCACCCCTAACCTCTCAAAGCCCGGTCGCCGAGGTGTTGGCGCTCGGGCCGGAGATCGCCCTGCTCTTCCTGGACTGGCACACGGAATGTGTGGGCTGTTCGCTGGTGCGCTTCTGCACCCTTGAAGATGTCAGCCGCTACTACGGCTTGGATCTCGATGCAATGCTCAATCAAATTCAACAAAGGATTGAAACCGATGGAAGCCACTCAAATTCTACGCGAAGAACATGAGGTCATCACCCGTGTGATCGAAGCGCTGGAAGCGGCCGCCCTGGCTGTGGAACACGGCGGTGACATTTCGCCCCAGTTCTTCTTGGATGCGGCGCAGTTCGTGCGCGGCTTTGCCGATGGCTGTCACCATAAGAAAGAAGAAAACGTCCTCTTCCCGGCCCTGGTCGCTCACGGCATGGCGGTCGAAGGCGGCCCGATTGGCGTGATGCTGGCCGAGCACGAACAAGGACGACATGCCATCCGCGCCATGGTCGCCGCCGCCGAGCGCTGGGCGCAGGGTGATTTGACCGCCCGCGCCGAGGTCGCCCACCACGCCCGCGCCTATGCCGCCCTGCTCCGCCAGCACATCGAGAAAGAGAATCACATCCTCTTCCCGCTGGCGGAAGACCTCCTCCCGGCGGAAACCCAGGCGCACTTGGTGGCGCGCTTTGACCACCTAGAGCACGAAGAGACCGGCGCAGGTATCCACGAGAGATACCTCGCCCTGGCCGACCGCCTATGCGCCGCGGTCTCGCAGGCATAACCGCAGGTTCCCAACGCCTTGTGCCGCGACCGTTCATCCCGGCGGTCGCGGCGCTTTTTTACCACCCGCCGATCTCGCGGCTGAGCATAAGCAGGGTCAGCGCCGTGGTTTGGCCGACCTTACGCAGGCGCTCCGGATCAATGCGGCTCAGGTCGTCCAGCGGCGTATGGGCGAGGACATCCGACCCATCCCAACTGATATAGGCGCTGAGGGCAGAGCGTCCGCCGAAGCCGGCTTCGACGGGCAGACCGGCGTGCGGCCCGCGCCCGCGTGTGGTCACCCCCACCCCCACACGGCCGGCGGCGCGCTCGATCAGTTTGACCAAGCGGTAACTACTGCCCTCGCCCAGGGCGATGCGCGTGCCCGTGCCGGCGGCCACGCCGCTCAATTCCAGCACCGTTTCCACCGTGAGCGAACTGAAGCCCGTCTTGGCGTTCATCACATTGACCACGCTCAACCCCTCGCGGCGTTCACCCCCCGCCCAAGCCACGAAGACCACCGTGCGTTTGGGCTGGTAGGGGCTTTCTTTGAGCAGGCGCGCCAGTTCCAGCAGGGCGGCCACCCCACTGGCGTTGTCGTTGGCGCCGGGATAGAGCGTGCCATCCGGGGCGATCCCCAAGCCGTCGTAATAGGCGCTGACCATTACCACGTAGTGATCCAGATTCTTCCCACCGGGGACCTGCACCTCCGAGCCACTGCCGGGGATGTAGCCGATGACGTTGTAATAGGCTTCGTTAATACCATCGCTTATCCGCGGCAGGATCTGCATGCGCACGGTGGCGCCCGGCGCGGTCACCGCCGATTGGCCGATCTTCAGATCGGCGGCCAGTGCCTCTAACCCGGCCAAACTGCTCCCTGCCGTAGCCAGCAAGATCTCGGCGGTTTGCGGGCTGATCCACATTATCGGGCGGCGGCACAGGCCGCGCATGGCCTGGGGATATAAATCGCGCCTTTGCAGGTCGGCGGCATCCTCGGCCACGACCAGGATGCCCGCCGCCACCTCGGGCGAGAGGCGCTCAAAATCGGCCTCGCGCACCAGGATGATGCGGTCGCGCAGGTGGTGCTGTCCCAGCCCGTAGGGGTCATCGTCCGCGCCGGCTTCGGCAGCGGTCACCAACCCCACCACCGGCCCTTCCGCCACCCCCGCGCAGGGGAAAGGTACCACCCGCTCGTTGAAGTCCTGATGATAGACGAATGAGAGCACACTGCGGCCGTTGGCGTCCACGATCTCCAACGCCGGGGGCAGTTCCAGGTGCGGGCGCGGGTTGACCAGGGTTTGAATGTAGGTGTTGTTCTCGCCCGCCGGCAGTAGGCCGATGGCGGCCATCTGGTCGGCGATGTAGTGGGCGGCAAATTCGGCGCCGGGGGTACCGGTCTCGCGCCCGGCCATCTGGGGCGCGGTGAGGGCGCGGATATGCGCCAGCGCCCGCTGGGGGTCAAATTGAACGGCCACACTGCGGTATTGGCTAAGCGGCGCAGTGGTATTCAGTGCCCAACCCAGAAGCACCCCGATCACCACCACCCCTGCCACCACGTAGCGGTTGAACAAGCGCGCCAGGTTGAGGTGGGTCTCTTCAAGCAGGCGGCGCAGTCCTTCACCCCACAGGTTAAAGGCCAGGATGGCCAGGAAGAACGCCGCACCGGGGTACCATGCCATCCAGGGGTAACTGCGCCACCAATCGCGGATATTGGCCAGCAGGGCCGCCCACTCCGGGACATCCGAAAAGCGCGCCACCACCGGCATCATCCGCCCGGCCTCGGCGATGGATAATTGAAAGCCGCCCCCCAGGAAGATGTTGAGAAACCCCAGTTCCGCCAACAGCATGAGCACCCCACCCATCTCCAGCACGGCTATCACGATCAGGGTGGGGAAGAGTTGCGGCAGGATGTGATAGACCAGGATGCGCCCACTGCCGGCGCCCACCACCCGCGCCGCCTCGATAAACGGGCGCGGTTTCAGGCTGAGCACCTGACCGCGCACCGCCTGGGCAATCTCACCCCAGCCCACCAGGCAAATCGCGGCGATGAACACCCAGGTGCCCTGCTGAATGCCCAGCGCCTGGATGATGATCATGGCGAAGAGGGTGAGGGGAAACGCCGCCCACACCCCGACCGCGCGGCGCACCAGGCGATCCAGCCACGAGTCCTGCCACCACCCGGCCAGCACTCCCAGCAGGGTGCCCAGCCCCAAACGCGCCAGCATGCCCCAGAACGCCAGCATCAGCGTGGTGCGGGCGCCGTAGAGCACCAAGGCTTGAATATCGCGCCCGATGTGATCGGTGCCCCAGGGAAAGACCGAAGAGGGCGGGTAGGGCGGCGCCCCGATTTTGCCCTCGATCATCATCACCCCGTGGATCTGATACGGGCTGGCGGAGGTTAACTGCGGCCCCCACAGCATGACCCCCAGCAAGCCGAGCACGAGCAGTGTGCCCAGGATGAGGGCGGGGTTGCCTACCAGGCGCTGCAGCCACCAACGCCGCCGGGCCTGGCGGGTGGTGGCCGACGGGGCTTCCAGGCGCGCCCAGGTTTGGATGGGACGCGTGGGTAACGGGGGCAGGGCCGGGCGTTCGCGCGGGCCGCGCCGCGGGCGCAGACGCCGCAGTAGGTCGCGCAGGACGGCGGCCCATTCTGCCCGGCGCTGGGCCCAGGTCAGGCGCTCGCTTTCCTGCGGCAGTCCGTTCTGGCGCAGGCGCGGGTCGAGCCAGGGATAGAGGAACTCCACGATCAGGTTGACCAGCAGGAAGAACAGCCCCAGCAGTAGGATGAAATCGGTCACCAGGGGAATCTGCCCGGCGCGAATGGCTTCAATCAAGGTCAGACCCACGCCGGGCCAGACGAAGAAGAACTCCACCACCGGCAGGGTCGCCAGCGAGAAGCGCAGTGAGGTCGCCGCCGTGGTCAGCACCGGCACCAGCACACTGCGTAGGGCGTGGCGGGTGCGGATCAGCCGCTCGGGCACGCCCTTGGCCTGCGCCAGGCGGATGAAATCCTGATCCATGGCCTCGGTCAATGCCACACAGGTCACCTGGGCAATCTGCGCCAGCGGGCGCATGGCCAGCACCAGCGCCGGTAGGATCATATGCGCATCCCACCCGAAGCCGGTTGGGGGCAGTGGGGGTAAGCCAAGGCGGCGGTAGAGGGTGATGTTGAGCACCCACAACAGCATCGCCAAAAGAAAACTGGGGGTGGAGATGCCCAAGATAGAAAGCACCAGCATCAGCGTCCGCCCTGTTCCGCGCCGCGTGGCCATGGCCATACCCAGGGGCAGGCCGAGCAGCAGGGCCAGCCCCAACGCCAGCCCCAACAGCCCGGCACTGCGGGCAAAAAGGGTCAGCACCAGGTGTGCCGCAGGGACTTCCTGGCGGCTCCAGACGTAGAGGGCGGGGTGGTGAAAAAGATAGTTGACCAGGCCCACCAGCGCCTCGGCGGCGGTCTGCAGGGGCTGGGCCGGCAAGCCACTGCGCCCGCGCTCGGCCAACAGCAAGCCGAAGATAGTCAGATAGGCGATGACCAGCAACGTTAACGCCGCCTCACCGAGACGGCGTAATAAGGTGCGACCCAGGTAGGGAACGAATGATGTTGATTCCACGGGGTGTGCTCGATGTTGGGGGTGGTGTGCGGCGGCCTCGTCTTTCCCTCACCGCAGAGGCCGCCGTGGTTATTTTACCCCTAATCGGCGATCCCCGAGGTAAGTTCCCTGTCCTCGCCTTGGCGCTGTAGGTGCCGCCGCGCCAGTTCGGCTTCGATATCCGCCGGGCGCAGGCCGTGCAGGGCCAGCAAGACCAGCAGATGGTAGGTCAGGTCGGCCACTTCTTCCACCAGGCGCTGATCGCCCTGGCCCTTGGCGGCGACGATGACCTCGATGGCTTCTTCGCCGATCTTCTTCAGAATCTGATCCTCGCCGCGCGCCAGCAGGTGGCTGGTGTAAGACTCGGCGCGCGGCGCATCGCGGCGCTCGCAGATGATCTGATACAGGCGTTCCAGCATGCTCATGGCTCAACCTCCTCGGGTAACGAGACGTCCGCCCCCAGGTCATCCAGGCGACGGTAGAAACAGGACGTATGGCCGGTGTGGCAGGTGGGGCCGGCGGGGCGGGCACGGATGAGCAGGGCATCGGCGTCGCAGTCCACGCGTACCTCCACCACCGTCAGGGTGTGGCCCGAGGTCTCGCCCTTGCGCCAGAGCGCCTGACGGCGGCGCGACCAAAAGTGCACCTGGCCGCTTTCCAGTGTGCGCGCCACCGCCTCGGCGTTCATCCAGCCCAGCATCAGCACCGCGCCGCTCTCGGCATCCTGCACCACCGCCGGGATCAGGCCGTTGGCATCGTAGGTCAGGGGCGGCAGGGCGTTCATACGGCCTCCCGATAAGGCCGCACGGGGATACCGCGGGCGGCCAGCGCGGCTTTGAGGTGCGGGATGTGCACCAGACCGTCGTGGAAGAGGGTGGCGGCCAGGGCGGCATCCGCGCCGCCGAGGGTGAGCACCTCGGCAAAGTGATCCTCGCACCCCGCCCCACCCGAAGCGATGATCGGCACCGGCAGGGCCGCGGCAAACGCCGCCGTCAGGTCGAGGTCGTAGCCGGCGCGGGTGCCGTCGCGGTCGAGGCTGGTGAGCAGGATTTCCCCCGCGCCCAAGTCCACCCCACGCCGTCCCCATTCCAGCGCATCCAGCCCGGTCGGCGTGCGCCCGCCGTCAATCAGCACCTCCCAGCGCGGGGGAGAACTGCCCGGCACACGGCGGGCATCAATGGCCAGCACGATGCACTGACTGCCGAAGCGCCGGGCACCCTCGCTGAGCAGGTAGGGCTGGCGCACCGCGGCGGAATTGAGGCTGATCTTATCCGCGCCGGCCAACAGCAAACGGCGCATATCCTCCAATGAACGCACCCCGCCGCCCACCGTCAGCGGCATGCGCACCTGTTCGGCCACCTGCGCCACCAGGTTGACCACGGTCGCGCGCCCGGCAGGGGTGGCTTCGATGTCCAGGAAGACCAATTCGTCCGCGCCCAGGGCGTCGTAGAGCGCGGCCTGCGCCACCGGGTCGCCGGCATCGCGCAGGTTGACGAAATTGACCCCCTTGACCACGCGCCCGCCCTTGACATCCAGGCAGGGAATGATGCGCTTAGCCAGCATGGCTTGCCTCCGCCAGCAGGGCAGCCAGGTCGAGTTCGCCGGTGTAGAGCGCGCGCCCGACGATCACCCCGGCCAGCCCACGCGCGCGGGCCTGGCGCACCTCTTCGAGGTGGGTGACCCCACCGGCCAGGATGACGCGCAGGCGGGGGTCGCGCGCCAGCGCCGCGGCGGTATCCAGGTTGGCGCCGGTGAGCATGCCGTCGCGCTGAACATCGGTGAAGATCACCCAACGCAGGCCGTAATCGGCCAGGCGCGCCAGCACTTCGGCAGGGTCATAGGGGGCACTGCGCTGCCAGCCGTGAATCTGCACCTCGCCCTGGCGCAAGTCCAGGCTGTAGGCGATGCGTTCGGCGCCCCAGCGGGCAATCGCCGCCGCCAGCGTCTGCGGTTGCTGGATCGCCAGCGTGCCCAGGATGACGCGGCTGACGCCCATGCGCAGCAGGCGGGTGATGGCTTCCATCGAACGCACGCCGCCCCCGACCTGGATGTGGGCGTTGAACTCGGGCGTGATCTCCAGGATCTGGGCGATGGCGGTCTCGTTGGCGCGCGCCGCTTTTTCCTCACCCAGCGCGCCGTCCAGGTTGATCACGTGCAGCCAGCGCGCCCCGGCCGAGAGAAAACGATAGGCTACCTCGGCCGGGTCGGTGCTGAAGACGGTTTCGCGGTTAGGATCGCCCTCTTGCAGGCGCACCACCCGCCCCTGGCGCAAATCAATGGCGGGAAAGATGATAAAGTCGTCCATCGCACACCTCACTTACAAGTCTAAAAAGTTGCGCAGCAGGCGTTCGCCCACCGCCTGGCTCTTCTCGGGGTGGAACTGCACCCCCCAGCAGTTTTCCCAAGCCAGCGCGCTGACGAAATCCACGCCGTAATCGGTCAGCGCCAGAACCGCCGCCGGCTCGTCCACCCGGCAGATGTAACTGTGGTTGAAGTAGGCGTAATCGCCCGGGCGCAGGCCGGCCAAGAGCGGCGCCTCCCACTGCGGCCAGAGTTGGTTCCAGCCGGTGTGGGGCACCTTATAGCCGGGGGGCAGGTCAAAGCGCACTACCCGCCCGCGCACCACCCCCAGTCCGAAGTGCTCGCCCATCTCTTCACTCACCTCCAACAGGGCTTGCATACCGACGCAAATTCCCAGCAGGGGCCGCCCGGCGGCAATCACAGCGCGCAGGGCCTCATCCAGGTGACGCTCGCGCAGGCCGCGCATGAATTCGCCGAACGCGCCTACCCCCGGCAGAACCACCCGCGGCGCGCGCCGCACCACCTCGGGGTCGTAGGTCAGGGTGACGGCGGCGCCGATCTTGCGCAGGGCCGCCACCACCGAGCGCAGGTTGCCGGTGCCGGCATCCACCACCGTAACCGGGACGTCTTCAGACATTCAGCACCCCCTTGGTCGAGGGAATTTGCCCCTGACGGCGCGGATCGGGGCGGGTGGCGGCGCACAGCGCGCGCCCGAGGGCTTTGAACAACGCTTCGGCCTGGTGATGGTCATCGCGCCCGTAGAAGACGCGCGCGTGGAGGGCACAGCGGGCGCGCTGAGCAAAACTTTCCAGAAAATGGGCGAACAGGCTGGTGGGGATGTTGCCCAGCAGGGGGGCGTGCCAGCGCACCTGCACCACGGCATAGGGGCGGCCGGAGAAATCCACCACCACCCGCGCCAGGCTCTCGTCCATCGGGGCGTAGAAGAAGCCCATGCGCGTCAACCCGGCCCGCTCGCCCAGGGCGCGGTCAAAAGCCTCGCCCAAGGCCAGGGCAACGTCTTCCAGGGTGTGATGGACGTCAATCTGCAGGTCGCCCTGGGCTTCGATCTCCAGGTCGAACAGGCCGTGATACGCCAGTTGTGCCAGCATGTGATCCAGGAAGCCGATGCCGGTTTGAATGCGGTGGTAACCGCGGCCATCCAAATCGAGCGCCACGCGGATGCGCGTTTCGGCGGTCTCGCGGCGCACCTCGGCACGGCGGGGAAGCGGTTCAAGCGGATTGAGGGTCATCGCCAAGCCTCCTCAGGGTCGCGATCAGCGCGTCGCTGTGCTCGGGGCGACCGACGCTGATGCGGATGTAGTTTTTCAGGTAAGGGGTGTCAAAGTAGCGCACAAAGATGCCCGCCGCGGCCAGGGCCTCTTTGAGCGCCCGCGCCGGGCGGTCGAGGACGCGGCAGAGGATGAAATTGGCCTGCGAGGGCAACGGCTCAAGGTAGGGAATGGTCTGAAGCAGGGCGAAGAGGCGTTCCCGCTCGCGGCGCAGGCAGGCAACCCGCTCGGCAAGCAGGTCGAGATCCTCCAACGAGGCGATAGCGGCGGCACTGGCGGCAACGTTGACGTTATAGGGCTGTTTGGCTTTCCACAGGGTCGGCAACAGCCACTGCGGGAAGACGCCGTAGCCCACGCGCAGGCCGGCCAGGCCGGCCCATTTGCTGAAGGTGCGCAGGACGACCACGTTCTCACGTTCCAGGGGAACGCGCACGCAACTGAGCGCCTCGCCCAGCCGCCCGCCATCCGCGGCAAATTCGATGTAAGCCTCGTCGAGGACGATCAGGGTCGGCCAGGTGAAGAGGCGCGCCAGGGTGTCGGGGTCGAGCAGACCGCCGTCGGGGTTGTTGGGGCTGGCGAGCAGGACGGCCTTAGGGCGGTAGGTGCTCACGGCCTGCGCCATGGCCTCCAGGTCGAGGCTGAAATCGGGGCGGCGTGGCACCTCGATCACCTCGCCGCCGTTGAGGCGGGCATCGAAGGCATACATGCCGAAGGTCGGCGGGGCGATGAGCACACGCTCACCCGGGCGCAGTAGAACGCGCAAGAGCAGGTCAATCAGTTCATCCGCGCCGGCGCCGGCCAGGATGTGGGCCATGGGCACGCCGAGGACGTCGGCCAGGGCGGCGCGCAGGGCACGGCTCTCGGGGTCGGGGTAAATGTGCGCCCATTCCAGGCGCGCCAGGGCTTCCAATGCCCGCGGCGCCGGGCCGTAGGGGTTCTCGTTGGCATCCAGTTTGATGATCTCGTGCGGCGCCCGCCCGTAGCGCGCCGAGAGCACCTCAAACGGCTCGATCGGGGTATAGGGGGGCAGGTTATCCAGGTGCGGGGCCGTTTGCATCACGACCTCCCGGGCAGAATTTCGGGGAGTGGGGGCGGCGTTTCGCCCTCTAATGCGCGCAGCATGGCCATGTAGCGCGGCGGCTCTTCATCGAAGATATACGTCACCGGGGTTACCACCACGCCACTGCCGCCGATGGCGCGCAGTTGGTTGACGGCCTGGAAGATCTCATCCTTGCGCACCACCACGTGCACGGCGTACCAATCGCCGTTGCCGCCGGGGGTGATGACCGGGGAGAGGGTAGGGCCTTGCAAGCCGCGGATGGTGCAGTGATCGAAGATGCGCTGGGCCACCTCATGGGGCGATTTGCCGCGCATGTTGGCAAAGACGGAGTAGTTATCGCTGGCACGTAGGTGCGCCTCGATGAATTCGAGCAGGTGGCGCGCCAAACCACGCGCGGCGGGGTCGCGCTTGAGCGTGGCAAAGTTGGCGATGAGGACGGCCTGCGAATCAAGGATGCGCCCGGCCTCCAGCGGGCGCAGGCGGTTATCGCGCAGGGTTTGGCCCGAGGCCACCAGGTCGCTGATCAGGTCGGCATAGCCGATGGCGGGGGCGGTTTCAAGCGTGCCTTCCGCCGAGATGAGGGCGTGCGGGATGCCGTGCCGGTCTAAGAAAGCGCCGCTCAGGCGCGGGAACTTGGTTGCCACGCGCAGGGGGCGGCCCAGGGCGGCGGCTTTGCGCGCCAGGTCGTCCAGCGTCCAGACGTCCTCCCAGGCCTCAGGGATGGCGAGGTAGAGGCTGCAACCGCCGAAGCGCAGGGCATTGTGGAGGATCAGCAGGGGCGTGGGTAGGGGCGTCTTTTCCAGCACCATATCCAACCCGGTGATGCCGAAATCCACACTGCCATCGGCCACGCTGGCGACGATGTCGCCGGGGCGCTGGAAGAGGACTTTAAGGTCGGGCAGGGCGGGGAGCAGGGCTTCATACTGGCGTGGGTTGGGTTTATAGACCGGCAGGCCGCAGGCGGCGAGGAAAGCCAGGGCGTCGTCGGCCAGACGGCCCTTGGAAGGGAGGGAAATGCGGAAGGAAGCCATACGCGAGCACTCCGTAAGGAAATAGAAAACTCCCTCCGCCGATCGGCGGAGGGAGGGGGTGACGGGGAGGGGATAGGGGGAACGGGCCTCGCTGCCGATCAGGCGGAGGGGGGTGCGTGAAAATGATGATGGAAGCGGGCCGTTCGTGGGATCATGATTGGCCCTAGTTTACGTAATTGAGGCGGAATTGTCAAGGTTGTTGGGTAGAGAAAAGAAAAGGAAAAGGTTGACATCTTATGGGTCGAATGATAAACTGAAAGTGCTTTCATAATGGGGTAGGAATGATATATCTATGAAAAAGAAAAGATGCACCATTTACGATGTGGCAAAACATGCCGGAGTCAGCATTACGACCGTCTCGCGGGTGCTGAACGACCCGCGCAAAGTCAACCCGGCCACCAGGAAACGCGTCTTAAATTCCATTGATGCCCTGGGGTTTGTGCCGGCGGCGGAAGCACGCGCCAGGACGAAAAAAGGGCGCATCGGGGTGATCACCCCGTTCTTCACCGCGCCGTCCTTTATCCAACGCATCCGCGGCATTGCCAGCGCTCTCCCTCCCAACAAATTTGAACTCATTATCTATACCGTGGATTCCACCGAGACGCTTCGGCAGTACCTCTCGACGCTACCCCTAACCGGTAACCTGGATGGATTGATCATCATCTCGCTCCCAATCCAGGACGCCGAAGCACGCTGGTTGATCAAACACAATCTGCCCACCGTGCTGATCGAATACCCTCACCCTGCCTTGAGTTGCGTGGAGATTGACGACGTGGAAGGCGGGCGGATGGCCGCCGAGTACCTGATTAAGAAAGGGCATCGGCGCATTGCGTTCTTAGGGGATACCGACCTGCCGGAATACGCCATCCATCCGGTCAGTTTAAGACTCACCGGCTTTCGCCAGACGTTGAAAGAACACCACATCGAATTACCCGACGAATTCGTGCGCCTCGCGCCCTATACCCAAGAGCAAACCCGTCAGGTGGCCATTGAACTGCTCAGCCTCCCCCATCCTCCCACCGCCATCTTTGCCGCCACTGATTTTCAAGCCCTAGGGGTGTTGAAGGTGGCACGCCAATTGAATGTCGCCGTTCCGGAACAACTGGCCATCATCGGATTTGATGATCTGGATATGGCCGAGTATGCCGATTTGACCACCATCAGCCAACACCTGGACGAATCGGGGCGGCTGGCGGTGGAGATTCTCATCGCCCAGATCGAATCCCCCTCCCAAATTCCCCGGCATGTGAAACTTCCCCTCAACCTCATCGAGCGAAAAACCGCGTGAACGCGCGAATCACAAAGGAGCGACCATGACCGTGCGCAATAAAGTCCAACTCATCACCTACCCCGATTCGTTAGGGGGGAATCTGACCCTTTTAGGCCATGTCCTCGACCGCTATTTTCCGGATCTCTTTGAAGGGGGGATTCACATCTTGCCTCCCTACCCTTCATCCGGCGATCGCGGCTTTGCGCCCATCAATCAAATGGAGATTGACCCGCGCTTTGGCACCTGGGAGGACATTCGGCGCCTCGGAACCAGATATCCGATCCTCTTGGATTTGATCGTCAATCACATCTCTGCCCGCTCACCTCAATTTCGCGACTTTTTACAAAACGGCGCCAATTCCCCCTATGCCGATATGTTCCTTCCGATCGAAAAGTTCTGGCCCGATAAAAACCCGCCCCGCGAGGACATTGAAAAGATTTTTCTGCGCCGCCCCACCCCGTTTTCCGATTATGTGATCGAGGGAACGCAAGAGGTCAGAACCCTGTGGACGACGTTTGGAAAAACCACGCCTTCTGAGCAGGTGGATCTTGACATTCATTCCCCGGCGGCGCGGAATTACCTGAAAGAATGCTTCGTCAACTTTAGCCGAAATAACGTCAAGATTGTGCGCCTGGACGCCATCGGGTATGTGGTGAAAAAGATCGGCACATCGTGTTTCTTTGTAGAACCGGATATCTATGAGTTTCTGGAATGGCTCAAGAGCATCGCCGAGCCCCTGGATATTGATCTGCTGCCCGAACTCCATGCGGATTTTTCCACCCAGTTGAAATTATCCCAGCGGGGCTATTGGATCTATGATTTCATCCTGCCTTACATGATCCTGGAAGCCCTGCTCTTTAAGAACACACAGTGGCTCAAGGCGTATCTGGCGGTTCGCCCGCCCCGCCAGTTCACCATGCTCGACTGTCATGACGGCATCCCCGTCAAGCCCGATCTCGACGGCCTGCTGGACGTGGAGAGGGCGCAGAGGGTCGTTCAGACGTGCCTGGAACGGGGTGCCAACCTGAGCCGTATCTTCTCGCCCAAATACAAAGATCAAGGTGGCTTCGATGTCCATCAGATCCGCGGCACCTATTACTCCATGTTAGGCTGTGATGATCAAGCCTATCTGATCGCGCGCGCGATTCAACTCTTTGTTCCGGGCATCCCTCAGGTCTATTACGTGGGTCTGCTGGCCGGCGAAAATGATCGGCTCGAGGGTGACCACGTGGATGGGCGCGAGATTAATCGCCATAACTATTCCATTCCGGAAATTGAGCAAGCCCTCGAACGCCCGGTGGTGAAAAACCTGGTGACGTTGATCCGCTTCAGAAATTCCTACCCGGCTTTCGAGGGAAGTTTTACGCTCAACGCATGCTCAGACCACGAAGTCGCCCTGCGCTGGGATAAACAGGAAGCGTACGCCAGCCTGCACGCCGATCTGCAGGCCAATACGCTGGAGATTCGATATTACGACCCGGTTTCAAAGACCGAAAAGCGCCTCGCCCTGGCGTGAAAAAAGGCGCATGTATCCACACAGCGAAACGGGATGACCCACATGGTCATCCCGTTTCGTTACGAGCAAAGAGGTGGTGCTCCCTCTGCGGGAAAATCGTTTATTCCACCGCCACGACGTGATAATCCTTGGTGATCACGATATCCGCGAGTTGTTTGTGGCCGGCGATGATCTTATGCTCCAGGCGCAGCACCTGCTCGATGAACGGATCGCCGACCTCTTTTCCGCGGTTCCTTTTTTGCCGATGTTCAAGGGTATCTAACCAGTTTCTGGCAATAAAAATGCGCGTGTCCACGTGTTTGAGAAGCGAGGTATAGGTGCCCTCAACAATCACAACTTTGACCCCTTCCAGGTTGACCGTTTCCTCTTCAATGGTGTTCGCATCGTAATCCACCAGGGGCTTGACAATCGCGCCCTTTCCGCGGATGGCATCCAGGATGTTCTGTTCCAATACATCGAGTTTGACCTCGACATGAGGTCCAAGCCAGTCCGGATCGGCGCGCCGTTTTTGATCGTTCGACTTGGGCGGAAGCACAAAGTAGTCATCCTGACCCAGGACGACGGCTTTAATACCGCGCTGATCCAATTCATCCGCTACCGCATGCGCGGTTTCCGACTTGCCGCTCCCCGACTCGCCTGCAATCGTGATGATATATCTGCGTTCGGTGCGTTCGATTTTAGGCATAAGATGAGCCACAATCTCAGCGGCGGCCTGCCGATGATAATCCATGATGACCAGTTTATCGCCTTTCATCATCTGACCTCAATGGTTGAGTGTGCGTAACGATTCACGCGATCCAAATTCAAAAAAGCATCCCCTCACAACCCCAGCATGAATTGGAAAATTTGATCGTTGAGGCCCGGCAGCGGTTCGTGGGCAAAATCGGGATAGACGACCATGGTTTTGGGCGCGACAATTTTGTTGTAAACGGCAAATTGGGTTGAGGGTGGGCAAATCGTATCCATGAGCCCAATCCCCCACAGCACGTCGGCCCGGATTCGCGGCGCCAGGAATTGAATATCAATGTAGCCCAGTTTCTCAAACACGGCGTCTTCCAGCGCGTGGGTGGGATCGGAATGGCGGAAGAAGTCCTGAATCTCTTTATAGGCGTCTCTGGCCAAGTCTATTTCCCACACCCGCTTGTAGTCGCTCAGAAATGGATAGACCGGCGCAATGCGCTTGATCCGGGGTTCCAGGGCGGCACAGGCTACGGTTAAAGCCCCGCCCTGGCTCCAGCCGGTTGCGCCCACCCGGTTCGCATCCACATCCGGCATGTCCATCACAATGCGCGCCAATTCCACCGTATCCAGGAAGATGTTGCGGAAGAGCAGTTTTTCGGGTGCGCCCTTCAGCGCATCCGCCAGGCCGCGGATGATATGACCGTATAACGTGTTGCCGGTGACGCCCCCCGTATCTTCGGATAACCCGGCCTGGCCGCGGCAGTCCAACGCCGCCACGGTGAACCCGGCGGCAACATAGCCGAGTTTATCGCTCCAGTCGCCGGAATGGCCGGTATAGCCGTGGAACATCAGAACCGCGGGATGGGGCGAGCGCGCCTGGGCCGGGCGTAATACCTTGGCATGAATCCGTGCGCCCCCCACGCCGGTGAAATACAAATGGAAACACTCCACGTTGGGCGCCTGAAATTCCGCCGGGATCAGTTCGACCTTGGGATCAATCGAACTCAGTTCCGCCAGGCTGTTCTCCCAAAAGGCGTCAAAATCGGATGGGCGGGGATTAATGCCCTGGTAGGCCTTCAGTTGTTCAAGCGGTAAATCAAACGTCAAAGGCATCGTACAACTCCCATGCGAAAAGATAGCCGTTTCAGAGATTAAGGCTCTCTGCTTAGCCCTTTACGGCGCCCTGGATCAGCGCCTCAATAATGTGGCGTTGGAAGATCACGAAGATAATGAGCGTGGGCAGTAGGACGAGGATGGTGCCAGCGCACAGCAGAGGGATATCGGTGGCGTAGTGGCCTTGAAATGCCCCCAACGCGCCTGCCATCGTCCGTTGGCTGGGATCCTCGACCAATACCAAGGCAAGCAAGAACTGATTCCACGTCCAGACCGAGAGCAGGGTCCCCAGCGACGTGATCGGGGCCCGCGCCAGGGGGAGATGGATATTCCAGAATAAATCCCACGTGGTCGCCCCATCCACCAGAGCCGCCTCCGAGATTTCCGAGGGCATATTGACGAAATGCGCCCGCATCCAAAACACGGCAAATGGCATGTACAAACCGATCAGCGGGAGCACGATGGCCAAGCGGGTGTTGTAGATGCCCAGTGCGCGCTCAAGGTGGTAAATGGGCACGATAATGCCGCCCAAGGGGAGCGTCAAGCCAAACACGAATAAGAGCAGTAGAAAGCGTGACCCCGGGATCTTGAGCAGCCCAATCGCAAACCCTGCCATGGTCGAAATGACCAGCGAGATCGGCACCACGGCTAACACAATGAAGGTGCTTGAAACCAGCAGTTTGGTCATGTTGGCGACCTTGAAGGCCTCGATGAAGTTACCCCACTGCGGTTCCTTAGGCCATTCCAGCCCATTGGGCATGGTGTGGGATGGGTGGAGCGCTGTGGTGAAGATGCTAACAAACGGCAGGATCGTAAAGGCCATCAGCGCAATCAGAAATAATCGTCCGGTCCAAAGTTCTACACGTCCGAGTCTCATTAGGCAGTCTCCCGAGTCAAGCGCTGAATGGGTAGGATGACGATGAACACCAGGAGCATCAGCATAACCGCGAGAGCGGACGCCAAACCGATACGTTGCTCGGTGAAGGCCAGGATGTAAATTTGAATCCCGGGGACGGCGGTTGAGTTGCCGGGGCCGCCGCCCGTCGCCACGTACACGATATCAAATGCCGCCAGGGCATTGATCACCGTAACGGTGAGGCAGACCCCGATCTCTTGCTTGAGCAGGGGCACGGTGACGTGGATGAATTCCTGGAACCAACTGGCGCCGTCAATGCGGGCGGCTTCATAGAGGGCCGGGTCAATCTTGGAAATGCCGGTCAAGAGGAGGACGGTGCAAAAGCCAAGCAACACCCAAACGCCGATCATGCCGACGGCCGGGAGTGCCCAATCGAAATCCCCCAGCCAGGCGCGGGTGATGGCCCCTAGACCGATGGAGCGCAGGATTTGATTCACCAGCCCGGGCAGCGCCAGCAGCCACCCCCAAATAATCCCCGCCGCCACCAGCGGGATAACCTGGGGGAGAAAGACCACGGTGCGCACCAACGCCCCAAAACGCCCCGGTGCCACGCGATGGATCACGCTGGCCACCACCAGACCCAGCCCGACCGGTATCAGGCTGAACCATAAGACGAGGCGGAAGGCGTTATAGATGGTGCCTAATAAATCGGGGACTTTGAAAACGGTGACGTAGTTCCTCAAGCCCACCCAGGTCATGGGGCCAATGCCATCCCACTTGAAAAACGAGTAATAGATGCTCAGCAGGAGGGGGATGAGCACAAAGGCCGCATACATGCCCAGAGCGGGCAAGGTGAACAACCAGCCAATGATGGAGGCTCGGCGGAGCCTCCCTCCGAGGAGGCCCCGCCGAGATACTGCTGTTGCGGTCAAGATGTTATCGTTGCCTAAAGTCATTGTTCGATCAGGGTTGCAAGATGTCTCGGTAACGGCGCTACTGCTCCGCCAGTTCGCGCTCATATTCCGCCTGAACGGCCTTCAAGAGGCCCGCGGCATCCTGCTTGCCGGCTACCATCTTCTGCAGTTCAGGCGTCCAGCCCTGCGCAAAGATCGAACTGGTGGCATTGGCGATGAAGTCCATAGCCGTACCGGCTTTACCGACGATGGCCCCTGCGGCCAGGGTTTGATTCGTGATGGAGCCCTCAGGTACCGGCGGTAACGGGAGATCGGCCGGGCCGCCGGGGTTGGAACCGCCGTATTGGACGTTGATCGCGCGGGCTTTCTCATTCGTTGCGACCCAATTCAGGAAGAACGCGGCGCAATCGGCGTTCTTCGCCTTGGCGGCGATACCAAAGGTGAGCGGCGCCGACATCGCGGCCGGAGGCTTGCCCTCTTCTGCCGGTGGCATCAGGAAGAAACCGACGTTGCCGGGCATATCCTTATCATACCGCCAATTCTCCCAGTCGCCGTTGAAGAGGAAGACCCCTTCGCCCTTGGTGAAGCGCACGTTGGCATCGGTGTATTCAATCGCGTTGACATCGGGCGGGAAGTAGCCGTTCTTGATCCATTGTTCAAGGTGCTGAGCCGCGACCAGATTCGACGGGGTATCAATTGTAGCACCGGGTTTCTGGAAAATCCAATCATTGATCGGCTCAACCGGTCCGACCGAGGCCATCAGCGCCTGCAACGGGAACGCCAGACCCATGCCGCTCTTTGCACTACCCCAGGCCATGATGGGGAGAAGGCCTGCCGCCTTGGCCTTGGCCAGATAATCTTCGAACTCCGCCAGCGTCTTCGGGGGCTCGGTCATACCGATCTGGGCGGCCAGGGTCTTGTTGTAGAAGATGCCGGTGAGGCTGTAGTTGAGGCCCATGGCGTACAGCGTACCGGAGCCGCGCGTACCATCGGGAGCAACGCGGTTTTGATTGAGTTGAGGCACCGGCCACTTATCCCATCCGAACGCCGCGGCGTAACCGTCCAGGTCCTTGAGCAAGCCCTGCTTGGCAAAGGACACCATGGTTGGCAAACGGATCAGGTCGGGAGGATTGTCGCCCGAGAGCAGGCGCGGGGTTGAGTTGATGAGGTTGGTGAACTGATCCTGCTTGATATCCCAGGTAACGTTGGGATACTGCTTGGAAAACTCCTCGGCGAGTTTGAAGGGGAGGTCAAAACCCGTTTCGAAGTACGCATTGAGGACGACAGGCTCCGTTCCGCAGTTTGGCACGGCGGGAGCTTGGGGCTCCGTCGGGGCCGTGGTGGGCGCGGGCGCGCTCGTTTCCTCAACCGGCGCCTTCGTTTCGACCGGCGGCTGAGTAGCCGTGGGGGCAGCGGTGGTGGCCGGTGCACCGCATGCGGCGAGGAGCATGGAGAGCACAACCAACAGCCCCAAAAGCGAGAAATAACGACGCGTCTTACTCATGGTTTCTTCTCCTTCCTTTTTGTGGAGTGTGAGAGGTGAAAGTGGGGGGATAGGTGGACCGGATTGGGCGACGATGACCGCCTCCTAGGTTGGGAATGGGTTTGAAACGCGTGTCATGAAAGCGGTTTCATTATCATTATACAGGGTTTTAGGCAGATGTCAATATGAAACCAACAACCGATTTCCGGAAGAGCCGGGGCATTTATAAAACCTCTGGCGTTCTTTTCACCACAAGCCCAACGTCAAAACACGGAAACTACTCGGGTGAGAACTTCCCAAACTAAACCGCCCCCACATAAAGGGTCTCTCACAGGGCGTTCGGCAGTACACCACCGCATTACCTTCCCCTTTTCCACTCGTCGCCCGCCCCACAGCCAAGTCATCACTTGACGCAAGATCTAAATTCGATTATCCTCTAACCCGTTAGACCATGATCTAATCCTCGTGAGGCTCGATGACCACCCTGCTCTGGGAAAGCGGCAGCGCGTACGATTTCTTCATCGCGCTCTACGTCCTGCACCACCCCGGCGATTTCGGCCTGCGCCCTACCTGGGCTGCCGGGATGCGCTCGCGCCTGCCCACCGCCCAGCGCGCCGACTTGGAGCGCGCTCAGGCCTTCCTCGGCGTGCCCCTGGCCTGGCTGCACGCCCTGCCCCCGGAAGCCAAAGAGGCCAATGACGCCCTCGCTGCCCTGGCCGCTCTGCCTCCCGCCGCGCGCTTACCCGCTCTGCTCATGCACCCCAAGTGGCCGCCCGAGGCGCGCCAGGCCCTGGATGACCTGGCTCAGCACGGTCAGATCACCCCGGCGGCGTGGGAGAGCCTGCGCCAGGCTTACGAGCAGGTGTGGCATCCGCGCCATCCCCAGGCCTTCACCCTGCTGGCCGCGGCCCTCAGCGCCGGCGAAGCCTTTGGCACCGCCCTGCTGGATGCCCTGCGCGCCTTCTACCAGGCGTTCTTCCGCGAAGAGGAAGCCCACCTGCGCCCCTGGCTGGCGCGCGGGCTAACCGATGCGCAGGCCCTGGCCGCCCGCACCGACCTGCCTACCCTGCTCGAAACCCTCTCCGGCGGGGTGCGCTTCGAGATGCTCGAAGAAGCCCCGGAGGTCGTCCTGGTGCCCTCGTATTGGAGCACCCCGCTGGTCTTCTACGGCCAGGTGACCCCGACGCGCTGGCTGATGGTCTTCGGCTGTCGCCCTGCCGCGCAGGCGCCGGCCAGCGGCGAGAACCTGCCCACCGCCCTGCTTCACCGCCTTAAAGCCCTTGCCGATCCCACCCGCCTACGCATCCTGCGCTACCTGGCGCAGGGCCCGCAAACCCCCAGCGGTTTGGCGCGCCAATTGCGCCTGCGCCCGCCGACCGTGGTGCACCACCTGCAAGCCCTGCGCCTGGCCGGCCTGGTGCACATCACCATCACCCGCGAGGGCGAACGGCGCTACGCCCTGCGCCGCGAGGCCATCACCGCCGCTTTCACCGACCTCGAAGCCTTCCTGCATTCCGATTCTCATCCCTCATCTTCGGAGTAACCCCGATGCCCACGTTTACCTCCCGCCTTTCGACCCTCTTGCGCCTTTACGCCGACCGCTTGGCGGCATTCTCCCTCAACGCCCGCCTCTACCTGCTCAGTGTGGTGATCAGCGGCGCGGCGATGGGGGTCTTCCGCTTGCTGTTCAACTTCTATGTCCTCGCCCTGGGCTACGATGAAGCCCTGCTGGGTACGTTGATTGCCCTCAGCAGTTTGAGCGCCCTGCTCTCTGCCCTGCCCATGGGTTACCTGGTGGATCGGTTGGGGCACAAGCCGGCCCTTCTGCTGGGAAGCGGCTTGAGTGGGCTGGCGGTGGTGGCGATGGTGCTCTTCCCCTCGGTGGGCGTCTTTGTCAGCATGAACCTGCTCTTGGGGCTGGCACAGAGCCTGAGTGGGGTGACCATGGGGCCGTTCCTGATGGAAAACAGCGGCGAGAAGGAACGCACCTACCTCTTTTCTTTCACCTCGGGCTTGCAGACGGTCTCCGGGTTCATCGGCAACTGGGTCGGCGGCTACCTCCCCACCTGGCTGGGGGTGTGGCGCGGCGTCGCCCCCACCAGCGCCACCGCCTACGCCCTGGCGCTGGGTGCCATCGTGGCCGCGGCGGCGCTGGGCTTACTGCCCCTGCTCTTCCTGCGCCCTCTGCACCTGGCGCGCGCCGAGCGCTCGCTGTTTGCGCCTTTATCCTACCTGGGGCGGGAGTTCAACACCATCGGCAAGTTGATCCTGCCTACCTTCCTCACCTCCATCGGCGCCGGGCTGATCATGCCCTTTATGAACGTCTTTTACCGCCAGGTGCACCATCAGCCCGACCCGGTCATCGGCACCCTCTTCGCCTGGGGGTCGCTGGCGATGGGGTTGGGCCTGCTCATCGCCCCGCCCCTGGCCGACCGCTGGGGCAAGGT
>Ga0272449_1001413_pt1 | contig 24710 bp, 30 predicted proteins | sample YNPCB0241_FD_198679 | JGI IMG/M metagenome (GOLD analysis project Ga0272449, IMG submission 198679) | Hot spring sediment microbial communities from Yellowstone National Park, WY, United States - YNP-CB-024-1 | ecosystem: Environmental > Aquatic > Thermal springs > Hot (42-90C) > Sediment... | reverse complement strand
ATTCTAATTGTTTTTCCATTAATTATTTTTTCCTCCATAATTAATCACCTCTTTAAAGGTCAATTTATCATATTTAAAATAATATTTAAGGCTTCATTTACTTCACTAAGGGTTGTAAACTTCCCTGTACTTATTCTTATTGATGAGATAGCATCTTCTTCCTTTAAACCCATTGATAGCAACACATGACTTGGCTTTCTTACCCCAGAATGACAGGCAGAGCCAGCTGAAAGGGCAACTTTATCTCCAATTTTTTCTACAAATTCATCAGCTATCACACCTTTTATTGAAATGTTAAAGGTATTTGGAAGTCTTGGTGAGTAAGCTCCATTCAATTTGACTAGAGGATTATCAAGAAGCCCCTTTAGTAAAGGTTCTGTTACATTTTGAAGATGTTGTTGTATCAAAGGCAACTCTTCAGAGATTATTTCACAGGCTTTCCCAAGTCCGACAATATAGGGAGTATTTTCTGTTCCTGGTCTTAATCCCTTTTCGTGGGATGCCCCAATTATCAAGGGTTTTATAATAAAACCTTCTTTAATATAAAGAGCTCCTATTCCTTTTGGTGCATAAAATTTATGACCAGCCATTGTTAACATTGTAACTTTGAGTTCTTTTACAGAAACAGGAACTTTACCAATGCTTTGAGCACAATCTGTGTGAAAGGGTATTTCCTTTTCAAGTAAAATATCACTAATTTCTTTTATTGGTTGAAGCATACCTGTTTCATTGTTAGAATGCATAATTGTAACAAGAATTGTATTTTTTTTGATTACCTTTTTTAAATCATCGGGATCAACTATACCTCTTGAGCTTACCGGTAAAAAGGTAACCTCATAACCCATTCTTTGAAGTTGTTTACAGGGATTTAACACAGATGGATGTTCTATTGATGATGTTATAATGTGTCCTTTATCAAAACAAAGCACTCTTCCAAATATGGCAAGATTATTGGATTCTGTTCCACCAGAAGTAAAAATTATCTCTTGAGGAGAGGCATCAATAAGTTTTGCAACTTTAATACGTGAAATTTCAATTAATTCTCTTGCTTTTTTGCCAAATAAATGATTACTTGAAGGATTTCCAAATTCTTCTAAAGTTTTTATAATCTCTTCCTTTACTCGTGGATCAACTGGAGTTGTTGCATTGTAGTCAAGATAAATCATTGGAGTAGAAGATAGAGTTGTTTAAACTATTCCCATTCAAATTCGACTTCTATCTGTTTTTTTCCTTCTTTCTCTTTGTATTCAACTTCTAATTCAAAATCTTCAGGTATTTCAATATTTACATCCACAACTGTAACTGTGCCCTTTTCTAAGGCATCAGCAAGTTTTCTTAGATAGTCTGCTGCTTCAGCTTTGTTTACTGTTTTTTCAAATTTTACTTTTTTTTCTTTTTCTTTCTCGCCCATATAATTCCTCCTTTTTGATTTTAAAAGATTAAAACTTTCAAAAAAGTTATTAAATTTTACTTTTTATCTAAGTATATCAGAATTTGATTGTCCTTTTCTATAAGTGCAACAATAGCAATTAAAAATTTATTTTTGAAAGGTAAAAATGTTATCATTTCTATCATGAAAATTCAATTTCTCGGTGCAACGAAAACTGTTACAGGCTCTTGTTTTTTACTTGAAATAAAAGGAACGAATATTCTAATTGATTGTGGTTTTTTTCAGGAAGACAGTTTAGAATATTTAAATTATGAACCCTTTGCCTTTAATCCAAAGAAAATAGATTTTGTCATACTTACCCATGCTCATCTTGATCATTCAGCTTTAATACCTAAACTTTTTAGAGAAGGTTTTAAAGGAAAAGTAATTACAACTCCATCAACTAAAGATTTACTTGAAATAATGCTTTTTGATGCTTTAAAGGTTCAAAAAAATGAGCATTATAAACAACCATTGTATGATGAGGAAAATATTTATAAAGCTTTGAAATTCACTGATGTCTTAAAATATAATCAAGTTTTAAATCTTAAAGGAATAAATTTAACTTTATATGACGCAGGTCACATTCTTGGTTCTGCCTCAGTTAAATTGGAAATTGATGGTAAAAATATTGTTTTTTCAGGTGATATAGGAAGAAAAAATTATCCTATTTTAAGGGATCCTGAACCACCATCACGTGCAGACTGGTTAGTTCTGGAATCAACCTATGGTAATAGAATGCATAAAACTCTTAATCAAAGTATTGATGAACTACTGCAGGCAATTAAAGAAACTTTTAAAAGGGGTGGAAATGTTATAATTCCTGCTTTTGCAGTAGGAAGAACTCAGGACTTACTATATATTCTAAATCGTTCTGTAAAACAGGGATTAATTGAACCTATAAATGTTTATCTTGATAGCCCCCTTGCAGAAGAGGCAACAAAGGTGTATCTTTCCCATCCTGAAGTTTTTGATGATGAAGCATTAAAAGAGATGAGAAATCCAAAGAGAACATCAATAAAACTTCATTTTGTAAAAACAGTAGATGAATCAAAGAGATTAAATAATATTAAATCACATTCTGTTATTATAGCTGGTTCTGGAATGTGTCAGGGAGGAAGAATTATATATCATCTTTACCATAATATTCACAGAGAAGAATGCGGAATTATATTTGTGGGATTTCAAGCAAAAGGAACCATTGGTAGAAAAATTATTGACGGTGAAAAAGAAATCCTCCTTTTAGGTAAAATGGTTCCAGTAAGGGCAAAAATATACACAATTGGAGGATTTTCTGCCCACGCTGATCAATCTGAATTAATGGATTGGCTTTCTGTAATAAAGGGTAATCCAGAGGTTTTTTTAGTGCACGGTGAAGAAAGCGTTATAGAAAGTTTTAAAAATTCTATTCTAGAAAGATTTAATTTTAAATGTCATATTCCAGATAGATTAGCAGTATATGAACTCACATAAATTCTATTTAAATAAGGACTTTTATATAAAACTCATTGAATTTCCAGCTCTTTATAATATTAAAACTGACGAACTTTACTGCCTCGATGACAGGGCATTAGATATTCTGAAAAATATAGACAACGTAGATATAGATATTTTAGATAATTCAGATAAAGAGTTTATTGATTTTTGCCTTAAAGAGGGAATATTAATTGAGAATCCTCAGGGAAGAATTAGAACTAAATTAAAGCAGTCTCCTATCCCCTCTCTAAGATATCTTGAATTGCAGATAACTAAACGTTGTAATCTAAAATGTAAACATTGTTTTTTAGGAGATACAGAAAATGTAGATTTACCCTTAGAAAAAATACGAAAAATTCTCAAGGAGTTTGAAGAAATGCAAGGGCTTAGGGTTTTAATAACAGGCGGAGAGGCTCTTTTGCATCCAAAATTTTCAGAGATTAACGAATTCTTAAAAGAAGTTGCCATAAGAAAAATCCTTTTTACCAATGGTAATTTATTAGATGATGGTATACTGAAAAATCTTAATGTAGAAGAGATTCAGATAAGTATTGATGGAATGAAATCGGGGCATGAAAAATTAAGAGGTGTTGGCACTTTCGAAAAGGCCCTTTCTTCATTAAGAAAAGCCATTGATTACGGTTTTCAAGTCTCCGTAGCGACTGTTATTCATAGGGGTAATATTGAGGAATTTTATGAACTGGAAGCTCTTATTAAAAGTTTAAAAGTGAGGGAATGGACAGTAGATGCTCTTACTATGGCGGGAAATCTTTTAATTAATCAAGAATTCTGGGTTTCACCAGAAGAATCATCAAAAATAATGAATAGATATGGTTTTTCATTAGAAGATCATCCAAGAATTGAAGGTTATGGTTGTGGAGCCCATCTTTTATCAATTAGTGCAAGAGGATTTGCTTCCTTTTGTTCTTTTTATGAAAATTCTCCCATTGGTAGCATTGACCAAGGATTGGAAAAACTGTGGACAAAGAAAAAACATGTTTTTCTTAGAGAACTTAAGTGTGTAGAACTCAGTTGTCCATTTATAAATGATTGTCGGGGAGGATGCAGATACAGGGCAAAAACTCTTTCAGATAATGAAAACTCTCCTGATTTATTTAAATGTTACCAGATGGGATTTTATCCCTTAAAATCTTCGAATTAATATGACATATTGCTACTGCTAAGGCATCTGCACAATCATAGGAAATAGAACTATTCAATTTTAAGAAATTTCTAACCATACTTTTAACCTGTATTTTATGGGCTCTACCGTAACCTGTTAATGCTTTTTTTATTTCAGTAGAGCTGTATTCGTAAACAGGAATTTCCCTTTGAGCTGCCACCAAAAAAGCAATTGCCCTTGTATAACTTAAAACAAAGGAAGAAGTAATTTTTTTACCAACAAAGGCTTTTTCAACTGCCATCTCTTTAGGTGAGTATTTTTCTACGATTTCCAGAAGTGATTGGTATATATATTTAAGTCTCTCAGGAATATTTTTTCTATGGGAAAGATTCAATGTTCCCGCATTAACTAATTTCATTTCAGAAAGTTCAATAATTCCAAATCCAAAATGTCTGCTACCAGGGTCTATCCCTATAACTGTCATTGCTTTACCTTCTTTTTTGTTACAGGTATTTCAAATAATATATCTTCAACTAATTCACATAAAATGTGTCCAAGTGTAATATGGGTCTCCTGAATTCGAGGTGTTTCCTCTGAAGATACTGCAAAGGCGTAGTCAACTTTTGATATTAGTTTTTCTCCTTTTATACTTGTAAATGCTATTGTTTTAAGTCCTCTTTTTTTGGCTGTCTCTATACCCTTTATTACATTACGGGAGGAACCTGATGTGCTTATACCGATTGCTATATCACCTTGTTGTCCGAAAGCTTTTATCTGTTTAGAAAATATTTCTGAGTAGTCATAATCATTTGCTATTGCGGTGATTACAGCCATATCTGTATTTAAAGCAATTGCTGGAAGCCCTGGTCTTTCCCTTTTAAATCTGTTTACAAATTCTGCAGCAATATGGGATGCATCTGTTGCGCTTCCACCATTTCCAAAAATTAAAATTTTCCCACCTTCATTAAGTGTTTTTGCAATAATTTCAGCAACTTCTCGAATTAAACTGATGTTTTCTTTAAAAAACTGTTCTTTTACTCTGATTGATTCTTCATAGGCTCTTTTAATTTTTTCTTCTATTTGCATCACATTTCCTCCTTAAAACACGGATAAAGTTTGTCATAGGTTTCAAGAATATGTTCTGGAATAACTCGCACATCTTCAAGGATTGTCATAAAGCCAACATCTCCTGCCCACCTAGGTACAATATGCCAGTGAAGATGTTCATCAATGCTTGCTGAGGCTACCACTCCTATATTAAGTCCTACATTAAAGCCATCGGGATGAAGTACTTTTCTCAAACATTTAAGACATTTAACAGTAAGAATCATAGATTCTGTAAGTTCTTCTGTATTTAAATCTTCAAGGGTATTCACATGCCTGTAAGGAACAACCATAAGATGTCCTGAACTGTAAGGATATTTATTCATAATTATGAAGGTAAGATTACCTCTGTAAAGAATTAAATTATCTCTGTCCTTTTCTTCCTTAGGCTTATCACAAAATATACATCCTTTTTCTTTTTCCCCTAATATGTACTGTATTCGCCATGGCGCCCATAATACTTTCATTTAAGCCTCCTCAATGCTTCCTGTGCATCTTCCCATGTAAGCCATTTGTCCTTTCTATTTCTTAATAAATAGGAAGGATGAAAAGTAGGAATAACTGTAATTTCCCTATAAAAGAAAACTTTCCCCCTAATTTTTGAGATCTGTATTTCCTTGAGCTTTCCTTTTGCTTCCATTAATGCATAGGTAGCTACCTTACCAAGAGTCATTATTACCTTAGGAGAGACTATTTCTATCTCCCTTTTCAAATAGTCAAAACAGATTTCGATTTCACTTTCAAAGGGCTCTCTATTAGCGGGTGGATGGCATTTTACAGTGTTTGTTATGTAAACATCTTGCCTATTAAATCCCATTTTTTCAATAAGATTTGTCAGAAGCTTCCCTGCTTCACCAACAAAGGGAATACTCTGTAAATCTTCATCAACTCCTGGAGCTTCTCCAATAAACATGAGCTTTGCATTGATATTACCCTGTCCACATACTGGATTTTTTCTTGAGTTACTAAGCGGACATTTTTTACATTCCTTGATTTCTTGGTTTAGTTTATCAATAGCCGAATTTTTTTTATGTCCAATGGATAAAGAAAAATCATCATTATAAATTAAACTTTCTGATAAGTTTTCATTATTTTTTTTACTCTGAATATTTACTATCGAATATAATAGGGATTCAGTTTTAACGGATTTAGAATGAGAATTTTTTAGAAGAGATTTTAAAAAATCATTAGGTAACTCTTTAAATCCAAGAGCTTTATAAAAATTTAGCAAATCAATTATATAGTCTATCTTTCTCCCCATCTTAACTTCTCTCTAAGAATTTTAAAATAATCCCTTCCTAAAGGTGCTATTATGTATGTCTTTTCTTCTGCTATTTTACATCTTATTTGGTCATGTTTTTTAAGTGGAAAACCTATTTGTCCATCTATTGTTAAAAAAACATCCTTTGCTTGGGATGATATAACTATATCTATTATGAAGTCATCAGGGAGAACAAGAGGTCTTACACTCAAAGTGTGTGGGCAGATTGGAGTGAATACTAATCCCCTTAAAGTTGGATAAAGTATGGGTCCACCTGCAGAGAGATTATAGGCTGTTGAGCCTGTAGGAGTGGAAATAATTATTCCATCTGCCTTTATTGTGGAGACATAAGTTTCATTTATTATTAAGTCAAAATTTGTAATTTTTGCTAAAATCCCTTTGCCAATTACTAAATCATTAAGTCCAAGATATTGAGATATAATTTGTTTATCTCTAAAAACAGTAGCATGGAGCATGCTTCTTTCTTCTATTTCATAATTACCTGAAAAAATTTGTTCTAAAATTGTGAATAAATCAGTTCTTGGAACCTCTGTTATGAAGCCTAAGCTACCCATATTGATGCCTATTATTGGAATTTTTTTCCCTCCTATAAGTCTGGAAATAGAAAGAATAGTTCCATCACCACCTAAGGCTAATATAGCATCAGAATTACGGATTGTTTCAATTTCTGAATGGGTAAAGGTTGAAATTTCTCCAACAGAATGAAAGAGCATGCATTCGCTACCTTTTTCTTTTATCCAGTCTTGAAGTTTTAATGCTGTTTGAATAGCTAAATTATCGTTTTCTTTGTATAAGATGGAAACATTTTTAAACATCTTTGACTTCCAAAGTAAAAACTCTTGTTTGGTCATTAACAATATCAATTTGAATTTTTAATGAGTTATCAGGTAATTCCGTCAGTTTTTCTGCCCATTCTATTACGCAGGTACCTGATTCAAAATACTCCCAAAAATCTATATCTTCTCTTTCAATGTTTTCCAATCTATAAAGGTCAATGTGATAGAAATTTTTATCTTCATAATTGGACACTATTACAAAACTTGAACTCATAATGTCCTTCTCTTGAATTCCAAAAGAGGAGGCAATGCCTTTTGTAAAGGCAGTTTTACCTGCTCCCATTTCTCCGTATAGTGCTAACACCTTTATCCCTTGAGATTTTATAAAACTTCCGATTATTTTTCCAAGTATTTTTGTTTCTTCTTCAGAATAGGTAAAAATTTTCATTTTCTTAAGCTTTTATACAAGAATAAAACAATTCCTATGCTAATAGCGGTATCGGCAATATTAAAAGCAGGCCAGTGGAAACTACCTACATGAAGATCAATAAAATCAATAACATAACCATAGATTAATCGATCTATAGCATTACCCAGAGCTCCTGATATGATTAAAGAATAAACAAACCAGTTCGGATAGTCTTTAAAACACAGAAATACAAGTACTGCTATAACAATTATTGATACAATTATGAAAAATTCGGAGCCTAAAAATTTGAACATTCCAAAGGCACTTCCTTTGTTTTCAACATAAACGAAATTTAAAAAGGGTAATATTTCAATAATTTTATCAGGATAAAGAAATTTTACAGCAAGAAACTTTGTTAGTTGGTCTACAAAAAAAACAATTAAAACAAACAGAAAGGCTTTCTTTTTATTAAGCCTTGATGACATGATAGCATCTTGGACAGACATCAGAAATTTCAAGTTTACCAACCATCGGAGAGTAATTCCAACAACGCTGGCATTTATATCCCTCTGCCTTTTCTACAGTAACAGTAAAATCTTTATCTTCCGAGTCTAAGAAATCCCTCACTTCAACTTGAGATACAATAAAAAGAGTAGGTAAAAAATCAAAATAGGTTGCTATAAAATCTTTAAGATTTTCTTTAACATTCAGAATTATTTTTGCTTCAAGGGAATTTCCGATGAACTTTTCCTGTCTTTTAATTTCAAGGGCTTTATTAACTTCATCTCTTATGCTTATTAATTTTTCCCATTTTTCTTCTAATTCATCATTTATAAATTTGTCTTCAACCTCTGGCATACGGGACAAGAATACACTTTCAGTTTCTCTGAAAGGAAGATGTTGCCATGCTTCTTCAGCAGTAAAAGACAGGATAGGTGCGATAAGTCTAATTAATGATTTGGCTATATTGTAAAGCACCCACTGGGCAGCTCTTCTTTCAAGAGAGTCAGCCTTAAATGTATATAATCTATCTTTAAGTATATCAAGATAAAAGGAACTCATATCAGTTACACAGAAATTATGCACTCCATGGAAAACTTGATGAAACTCAAAATTTTCATAGGCTCTTTTGACTTTTTTAATTAACTTCTGAAGCCTCATCATTGCCCATCGGTCTATTTCAAGGAGGTAGTCTTCATAATTTTTACCGTCATAATCATATATATTACCAAGTAAATATCTGAGTGTATTTCTTATTTTCCTGTAAGCCTCTGTAAGTTGTGAAAGAATTTCTTTTGAAAGTTTTATATCATCTCTGTAATCTTCTGCAGAGACCCATAGTCTTATGATATCAGCTCCGTGCTGTTTTATTATTTCTTGTGGAGCTATTACATTGCCAAGGGATTTAGACATTTTTCTTCCCTGACCATCTACTGTAAATCCATGAGTAAGAACAATTCTATATGGAGCCTTACCTTTACTACCAACTGAGGCAATTAAAGAACTTTGAAACCATCCTCTATGCTGGTCACTTCCTTCAAGATACATATCTGCAGGCCAGCTTAAATCTGAATTTCTCTCAAGAACAGCAGCATGGCTAACTCCAGAGTCAAACCAAACATCAAGAATATCTTTTTCTTTTTGGAAATCAGCGGATCCACATTCAGGACATTTGAAATTTGGTAACAAATCCTCAAGATTTATCTTAAACCAAACATCAGAGCCTTCTAATTCAACAAGTTTATATATTTTATTAAATAAATTTTCATCTTTAACTACATAACCACAATTTTTACAGATAAACAATGTTATAGGAACACCCCAACTTCTCTGTCTTGAAACACACCAATCAGGTCTTCCTTCAACCATTGAATATATTCTTTCCCTCCCCCAAGAAGGAATCCATTTAACTTTATCAATTTCTTCTAATGCTTTCTCACGAAGATTATTATGAGCCACTGAAATAAACCACTGCGTTGTTGCTCTAAAGATAATAGGTTTTTTACATCTCCAGCAATGGGGATAGGAATGAGTTATTTTCCCTTCCCATAATAGAGATCCCAAGTTTTTTAGATGTTCTATAATAGCCTTATTAGCGGTAAATACATTTTCTCCAGCAAAATAAGGAATTTCCTTTGTGAATCTACCTTTATCGTCAACTGGAGCGTATATATCAAGTCCATATTTTAAACCTATTTCATAATCTTCTTCTCCATGGCCAGGAGCAATATGAACAACACCAGTGCCTTCACCGGTTTCTACAAAATCTGCAATTACAATTTTTGAAATTCTATCAATAAAGGGATGTTTAGCTCTTATTCCTTCAAGTTCTTTACCTTTAACTTCGAATAAAGGAGTTTCTTCAAACTCAATTTTGTTTTTAAGATTGTTAATTGCTTCTTTTGCTACTAAAATTATTCCTTTTTGACTTTTAAGTCCTACATAATCAACCTCTGGATTAACTGCTAAGGCTAAATTTGCAGGTAGTGTCCAGGGCGTTGTTGTCCATATTACTATATATAAAGGAAAATTCTCTACTGGAAATTTATCAAGATCAATTATTTCAAAGGCTACAAATATTGAAGGAGACTCTTTATCATAGTATTCAACCTCTGCATCTGCTAAGGCTGTTACACAGGAAGGGCACCAGTAAACGGGTTTTTTACCGCGATAGACATATCCATTTTTCACAAAAGTTAGAAATTCTCTAACTATTATGGCTTCATAATCATTGGACATTGTGATATAGGGATTATTCCAAAAACCAAAAACACCAAGACGAATAAATTCATCTTTTTGAATATTTATAAATTTTTCAGCGTATTGTCTGCATAGTTGTCGTTTTTTAAAAATATCTACATCGTCCTTTTCTTTACCAAGTGATTTGTCAACCTGAAGTTCAATAGGTAGTCCATGACAATCCCAACCAGGAACAAAGGGAGAATATTGTCCTATCATGGAATGGTATTTAACAATAATATCCTTTAAAATTTTATTTAAGGCATGTCCTATGTGGATGTGTCCATTTGCATAGGGTGGACCGTCATGTAATATAAATTTACCTGAGTTATTTTTTTTATTTATTTCCTGCAATTTTTCATAGATTCTGTTGTCATGCCAAAACTTAAGAATTGAAGGCTCTTTCTCAACAAGATTAGCCTTCATGGGAAATGTGGTTTGAGGTAAATTTAAAGTTTCCTTGTAATCTCTTGACATAGTAAAAAGAATACCATATTAAAACTTTAATTTTCAAATTGCTATAAACTCACCTTTCAGGTTCAAAAAAAGTTGCCACGTAGACGCTCATACCGTTTTCTGAGTCCTCATCCTGAGACAAAGCAGAAGGGATCTGTGAAAACTTGGCTAAATCAAATAATGAAATAAACAAAACGGAAACTGTATTTTTTGAAGAAAATAATATCTATGAATTATAATAATTAGATGTTTGAGAATTTTAAATCTCTCATTTATAATTTTTTAGCTGTCTGGTATACTCGAAAAAAAAATTTTGTCAAAGCAGAAAAGTACATTCTACAATTGTTAGAGAAAGCAAAGAGGCAGAGAAGTCCAAGGGCACAGGCTATTTTAATAGGTAATTTAGCTTACATTTCCAAAGAAAAAAAAGATTATGATAAAGCAATTAAATTGTGTGAAGATGCCCTTCAATATTATATTACAGAAAACGAAAAGTTCTATCTTTTACATATTGCTGGTGAATCTGCTTATTTAAAAGGAGATTATATGAAGGCAATCAACTATTTAAACAAAGCAGAAGAATTTGCAATCTCCTTAGGAGAGATTAAAAGATTAATAGAAATAAAGAATTTAATCGGTCTTAGCTATGCCTTAAGTGAAGACAAACACAGAGCAATCTCATATCTTGAAGATTCTTTAAAGATCGCTAAATCTCAAAGAAATACTTACTATGAAGGCTATATAAATCTTTATCTTGCCAATGTTTATGAAAAATTTAATGATGAAGCAAAAGCAAAAGAGTATTATGAGGAATCTACGAAAATTTTTAAAAAGCTCGGATTAAAGAAAAGTTTGAAAGAGTTACAGGTTTCTAAAATATAATTTTGTTCTATTTTTTTTAAAGAAAGAGAGTTTTTTGAAAATGAAGAAGAGAATAAAGTATGTTGCAAAGGAGATTATCAATAGATTGGGCTATTTTATCAAAATAGTGGATTGGAATAAAAAAGAATCCCTAAGAGCACAAATTAAGATGGAATTAAAGAGAATACTATCAAATACAATAGGCAAAAAAGCTGAATGGAAAGATATTGAAAGAATCGCTGGTAGAATTGACGAACAAATTGAATTATTGTATGCTGCATAAGAAAATCAGCATCTATTTCAGCTTTTTAAATTCTTTAGCGCAAGCTTATTGAGCGCATTTATATATGCCTTTGCAGAGGCAACGATTATATCTGTGTCAGAACCGTGTCCACGAACAGTATGCCCTGCCTCTTCAAGGATTATTGTTACCTCACCTAAAGCATCTGTTCCACCTGTGATTGCTTTTATTTCAAATTTATTCAACTCAGCCTTTGAGCCTGTAAGCTCTGTTATGGCTTTGTAAACTGCGTCAACAGGTCCATCTCCAGAAATTGAAATTTCCTTTTCCTCTCCATTTATTTTCATTCTAACTGTGGCAGTTGGCTTTTTCTTTGTTCCACTGCTTACTTCAAGGTCAATAAGTTGATAAACTTCAGTAATTCTTAATACTTCATCGGATACCAATGCTTCAATGTCTTCATTAAATATGTACTTTTTCTGGTCTGCAAGTCTTTTAAATCTTTCAAAAGCTCTATTTATTTCTTCTTCAGTAAGGCTAAAGCCAAGCTCTTCAAGTCTTGTTTTAAAAGCATGTCTACCAGAATGTTTTCCAAGCACAATTTTTGAACTTGGGATTCCAATATCCTGAGGTCTCATAATTTCATAGGTTGTTCTTTCTTTGAGAACTCCGTCCTGATGAATTCCTGCTTCATGGGCAAAGGCATTTGCTCCAACAATTGCTTTATTAGGCTGAACAACCATTCCTGTGATTTTGCTTACAAGTCTGCTTGTCCTGTAAAGCTCCTGAGTTACAATACCTGTGTCAGCTTTGAAAAAGTCACCTCTTACTTTAAGTGCCATAACAATCTCTTCCATTGCAGCATTTCCTGCCCTTTCACCAATTCCATTGATTGTACATTCCACCTGACCTGCGCCTTTAAGTATGGCTGTAAGTGAATTTGCAACAGCAAGCCCAAGGTCATTATGACAGTGTACACTTATTGTAGCTTTATCAATGTTTGGAACTTTGTTCATTAAATATTCAATAAGTTCTCCGTATTCCTGAGGTATTGTATATCCTACAGTGTCAGGGATATTGACAGTTGTTGCTCCTGCTTTTATTACCTCCTCAGTTACTTTACAAAGATAATCCCAGTCTGAACGAGTTGCGTCTTCTGCTGAAAATTCCACATCATCAGTGTATTGTCTTGCTTTTTTAACAGCCTTTACAGCTGCTTCAATCACTTGTTCTCTGTTCATACGGAGTTTATATTTTAAATGAATATCTGATGTGGCAATAAATGTATGGATTCTTTTTTGTTCTGCAGGTGCCAATGCTTCTGCAGCTCTCTCAATATCCTCATCACGGGCTCTGCAAAGCCCAGCAACAACAACACCCTTAACTTCCTTTGCAATCCTGTTTACTGCCTCAAAATCACCAGGTGAAGCAATTGGAAATCCTGCCTCTATGATGTCAACTCCGAGTTTTTTGAGTTGTCTTGCTACCTGTATTTTTTCATCAACATTCATTGATGCACCAGGAGACTGCTCACCATCTCTTAAAGTTGTATCAAATATTTTTATTCTTCTCATCCTGCACCTCAGGTTTTTGTTTTCTTTTTTTGATTAAAATAATTATATTTTCAATTATACCCCAAAAAACATAAGTGCTTGCAAGTATAAATATGGCAAAGGGTGGATGAATTACAATAAATAAAATTAAAAAAACGAAAAATAAAAGTATCCAAAAAGGCTTTTTTTCTTTAAAATCAACTTCTTTTAATCCATGAAATTTAAGATTGCTTACCATTAAAAAAGATAAAATAAGAGTTAAAGTAGGAAAAATTAAATTTTTCTGGGGAGTATAATTCAGAATTTCCTGACAAAAAATCACTGTAGATGCAAGCATCGTTGCAGCACCTGGGATTGGAAGTCCTTTGAAAGATTTTATTACTTCAACAAGTATATTAAACCTTGCCAATCTTAAAGCTCCACAGGCAGCAAATAAAAAAGCTATTGCAAAACCAACCCTACCAAAATCAAAAAGTGCCCATTTATATATAAGTATTGCAGGTGCTACTCCAAAGGTAACAAGATCTGATAAAGAATCAAGTTCTATGCCAAATCTGGTTGTAGTTCTTGTTAGTCTTGCTACCCATCCATCAAGTCCATCAAATATATTCGCAATAATTATTGCCCATGCAGAATGGATAAAATTCCCATTGATTGCTGCTACTATTCCATAAAAGCCAAAAAACATACCACAAAGGGTGAGGGCATTAGGAAGTATATAAACCCCTTTTTTAGGTTTTCTATTAGGGTCTCTTATCTTCTTAGTTTTTTTTGTCTTTATCATTGTAAAAATGCAATTACTGTTTTTCCAGCTTTAACTTTATCTCCCACTTTAACCTGAATTTTAAAGGAAGATGGAAGACAAATATCAACTCTTGAACTAAATTTAATCATGCCTAATCTATCACCTTTCTTTAAAGTCTGTCCCTCCTTTAACCAGCATACTGATCTTCTTGCAATAAAACCTGCTACCTGTCTTACTGTTATAACTCCATAGGGAGTCTCAAAAGTTATCTTTATGTTTTCATTTTCTCTGTATGCTTTCTCTTTAAATGCTGAAAAAAACTTTCCAGGTGTATGAATTATTTCCTTTACAACACCATCAAAGGGAACTCTGTTCACATGTACATCAAAGGGTGACATAAAAATACTTATTTCAGTGTAATTCTCACCACAGAGGCTACTGTTTTGGTTAATTGAAATTATTTTCCCATCAGCAGGAGAAACTACTGCGTGTGGGTCTGCTGGTGGAATTCTTTCTGGATCACGAAAAAAATAAAGAAAAAATAGACAAAGTCCAAAACAGACAATTGCCAAAGGTTCTAACCGTAATAAATAAAAAAAGGAACTTAAAAATAATCCACCAGCAATGTATGGGATTACTTCTTTTCTAATCATGCCTTTGATTTATCAACAAGTTTTGAAGTTTTAAGCCATGGCATCATTGCTCTCAGCTTTTCTCCAACTTTTTCAATAGGATGTTCCTCACCTTTTTTGGTAAGAGCATTAAAGGTGGGTTTTCCAACTTTACATTCAAGTATCCATTCCTTTGCAAACTGTCCACTCTGAATCTCATCAAGAATCTTTTTCATCTCTGCTTTTACAGACTGATTAATAATTCTTGGACCACGGGTCAGGTCTCCATACTGAGCAGTATTACTTATTGAATAACGCATTGTTGATATTCCACCTTCGTAGATTAAATCAGCAATAAGTTTTACTTCATGGAGACATTCAAAATAGGCAAGTTCTGGTGGATATCCTGCTTCAACCAGTGTTTCGTAGGCAGCTGTAATAAGAGCTGTCAGTCCACCACAAAGAACAACCTGTTCACCAAAAAGATCTGTTTCTGTTTCATCTTTAAAGGTTGTTTCTATAATTCCAGCTCTTCCACCACCAATTCCAACTGCATAGGCAAGGGCAACATCTTTTGTAATTCCTGATGGATCCTGATGCACTGCCATCAGGCATGGTACACCCATTCCCTTGAGATATTCACTTCTTACAAGATGTCCTGGTCCCTTTGGTGCAACCATAAAAACATTTATATCCTCTGAGGGAACAATCTGTCCAAAATGAATATTAAATCCATGGGCAAAGGCAAGGAAAGCACCCTTTTTGATATTTGGTTCTATTTCTGTTTTGTATAAGTCTGGTTGTAGTTCATCGGGAGTTAAAATCATAATAACATCTGCTATTTTTGAGGCTTCTGAAACAGTCATAACAGTAAGTCCAGCATTTTCAGCTTTTTGCCAGCTTTTACCCTTTCTGAGTCCTACAATAATATCAAATCCACTATCTTTTAAGTTATTTGCATGGGCATGTCCTTGGCTTCCGTATCCTATTATTGCGATTTTTTTACCTTTAAGAATGTCTGTGTTTACATCAACATCGTAATAAATCTTCATTCTGCCCTCCTACAATTTATAGAAATTTAACAATTATAACACATGTATTTAATCGTTATCTAATATAACTCTCCCTAAGAGATTGTCAATATAGGCAAGTACTGCCTTGCCTTAAGAGATTTTAGGTACTTTTGATTTATTTTGATTTTATGTTAATATTTTTTTAAGGATTTTATGTTAATATTTTTTTTAAGCCTTCTTAGGAGGTAAAAATTATGATTGTGCAATTTAGTATAGTTCCATTAGGAGTTGGGATAAGTGTTAGTAACTATGTAGCAAAGGTCATAAAGATTGTCGATGAAAGTGGACTTCCTTATAAGCTCCATGCAATGGGAACAATTGTAGAAGGAGAGTGGGAAGATGTAATGAATCTTATAAAAAAATGCAGAGACGCTTTGATGGATGAGGTAGAAAGAGTTGTAATAGACATAAAAATCGATGACAGAAAAGGTGCTAAAGGAAGAATTGAAGGAAAAGTAAAATCTGTTGAAGAAAAAGTTGGAAAAATTGTAAAAAAATGAATCCTGAAAAAATATATGTTGCAATAGATTTTAAATCCTCCTTTACATCAGTAATTTCTTATGCGATTTGGCTTGCAAAAACATTTAATTGTAAAAATATTTGTCTTTTCCATATTATGGAATATACCCTTACTCCACCTGCCTATTTAATGCCTTACATTAATCAAGAAAAAAAGAAAATTGAAAAAAAATTAAACGCATTAGCAGAAGAACTTAATAAATATGAAATAAATACTGAAAATAAAGTTGTTTTTGGAAGACTTATTGAAAGTATCAAGGAAGTTATAAAGGATGAAAAAGCTTGTGCAGTAATAGGTTTTAAAACCCATATTACAAGGCCTTCCACTTCTGAAAGAATTATTAAAGGACATACAATCCCTGTTTTGATCGTCAAAGTAAAAGATTTTAAAGAAATTAATCCCGAAGCTATAAATATAAAAAAGGTTTTATGTCCTGTTGATTTTTCTCCCTATTCTTTGAGAGCTTTAACAACTGCCAAAGAAATATCAGATAAACTGCATGCTGAATTAAAAGTTATACATGTGATACCTGAACAAAAGGTAAAAGGAATAATTGAAGAACCCTCAGAGGTTGAAAAATATTTATTGTATCTAAAAGAAGAAGCCATTGAAAAAATTAAAAAAACAGATGAAAGTCTCCAATATGAAGTTGTCTCAGGTATTCCATCAGAGGTAATCATTGAAAAATCTAAGGATACAGATTTGATTGTAATAGGCTCAAAGGGAAGGTCTTACACTGAAGCACTAATAATTGGAAGTGTTGCTGAAAGTGTTATAAAAAATTCAACAAAACCTATTTTGCTTATTCCTTAAGGATAATTTTATAATACAACATGCATGGCAAAGTTGTTTCAATAAACATTAGTGAAAACAAAGGAACAACAAAAAAAGCTATAGAAGAAGCCTATGTTATCGAAAACTACGGGATTAAAGGAGATGCCCATGGAGGTTCCCATTGGCACAGACAGATAAGTCTTCTTGCTATTGAAAGCATTGAAAAAATGAAAGAAAAAGGAATGCTCCTTAATTATGGAGATTTTGCAGAAAATATCACCACTGAAGGCATTGATTTGTTAAGTCTTCCTTTAGGAGCCAAATTACAGATTGGAGAGTGCATTTTAGAGATTACTCAGCATGGTAAAAAATGCCACAGTAAATGTGAAATCTTTAAAATTGTAGGTGACTGTATAATGCCTCGTGAAGGCGTTTTTGCGAAAGTTTTAAAGGGTGGCAAAATTAAGGTTGGAGATAGCATAACCATACTATGAAATACAAAGTTGCCATAATAACAGTTTCGGACAAAGGTTCAAAGGGAGAAAGGGAGGACTTAAGTGGAAAAGTAATTAAAGAAATGGTTTCCTCATGGGCGGAGATTGTATCATACAAAATTGTTCCAGATGAAAAGGAAGAAATAAAACAGGCAATTTTGGAAATAATATCAAAAGCTGATTTAATTCTTACAAATGGCGGAACAGGCCTTCATCCAAGAGATGTTACTCCAGATGTTACTCGTGAAGTTATTGAAAGGGAAATCCCAGGTATTGCAGAGGCAATGCGATCAGAGGGATATAAAAAAACAAAAACAGCTATACTTTCAAGAGCTATTGCAGGAATTAAAGGAAAAACTTTAATAATAAATCTTCCCGGAAGCCCAAAGGCAGTAAAGGAGTCTTTAGAAGTAGTAATAGATGCACTTCCCCATGCCTTAGATAAAATTAAGGGAGACCCCACTGAGTGTGGTAGATGAATGATATAAGTGTTTCTACTGCTTTTATAGGTGGCTTTTTAAGTTTTTTTTCTCCCTGTGTTCTTCCTCTTCTTCCTGTTTACATTTCTCTTATTACAGGACTTTCTACAACTGAAATATTTCAAGGTGGTTCTAAAATTCGTATTTTAGTTTATACATTAATATTCATTTCAGGCTTTTCAACTGTTTATCTTGCAATGGGTGTTGGAAGTTCTTTAATTGGCAGTATTTTTTTTGATTATCAGGATGTTTGGAGAATTATAGGAGGCATTTTTTTAATTATATTTGGTTTTCTTTTAATAGGATTAATTAAAAGCGGTTTTTTTATGCGAGAGCTTAGACTAAATATAAAGTTTCAGAAGTTTAGTTCTCCTGTAGGAGCTTTTTTTATTGGTGTCGGATTTGCTGCTGGATGGTCGCCTTGTATAGGACCAATATTGGGAAGTATTCTAATTTATTCAAGCATAAGTAGCAGTATTTTAGATGGAATGAAAATGCTTGGAGCTTACTCTTTAGGACTTGCCATCCCTTTTTTAATTTCATCCTTCGCAATTGATTCAGCAATGCGATATCTCAAAAAATATATGAAAATATTTCGATTTATCAATTATTTTTTGGGTGGAGTATTGATAATTCTGGGCATTCTAATGATTTTCGGACTAACCTTTTAATTAAAATATGCATTCAGACCATAAAATTAAAATTTCAATTAATTTCAATAATTTAAAGGAGCTAAAAAGTATAGGTGTCCGTTTTTTAAATACAGAGCGATGGTCAGGAAATGTTTTACTGATGGTAATTGATGCAGCTTTTACATCTGCGGGAGTAAATTATTTTCAGGTTGTTTTGCCTAAGGTTAGAGAGTTTGAAAAAGAATTTGTTAGAAATGGTAAAGTTACAGGACTTTCATCTTTTTGTCATTTTGACTATAAAAAAGCATTCTACATATGGAAAAATGAACGCTCCTGGCAGGTAGCAAAAGAGATTGCTCAATATCTGTCAACACTATCAAAGGATGATAAAAATTCACTTAGAATATGGGCAAAAAATGCATCTATTGATAAATGGGAAAATGATCCGATTGGAAAAATCAAAGGTGTAGGTTTAATTACATATCAATATCTGAGAATGATGGGAGGAGTGGATACAGTTATGCCAGACAAGATTGTAAAAAAAGTTATCAATAGAATTCTCATAGAGACTGGCGAGATGCCTGTAAATGATAATTTGAACTTTATTAAAACTGTTGAAAATATTGCCAAAATTAATGGTTTTCGTCCGATAGAAATATGCTTGATGACATGGTTTTTAGAAAATCCTGAAAGAATCTCAGAAATGCCTTAATTTTTAATTCTTTTTGCAACTATATATGCCTGTCCAAGAGATATACAGGCATCATTGCTTGGAAAATTAAGATGAATCAGGGGTTTTAATCCGATTTTTTTCAATACTTTAATGCTTTCCTTAATTAGGTAAGCATTCTGAAAGACTCCACCACTTAAGCCAACATGGTCAAATCCATATTTTTCTTTGAAATAAAGGCTTAGTTGCATTATTATTTTTATAATTGTGTTGTGAAATTTCCATGATACGGTGGCAACAGTTTTACCATTTAAAAAATCATCAATGATTTGCTTTATCATAGGAGTATAATCAACTGTTATTTGTTTTCTGTCATTCTGATCGGAGCGAAGAATCTCCTCCTTACTATAGTTCTCTATAAAATTAAAGTCATAACAAGCTTTTTCGGAAAACTCCGTTCCGCTATCTATTAAGCTTTCAAGAGCAATTGCTGCCTCTGCCTCAAAAGTATTGTAATGACAAACTCCGATAAGAGAGGAGACTCCATCAAAAAGTCTTCCAAGCCCCGATGAAAGAGGGCTAAACTGTTTCAACTTTTTCAGTCTAAGTATCTGTCTAATTTTTTCTTCAGATAGAACCTTTGTAAGAGGCAATTTTTTTATCAATTCTAAATCCTCACCAAAGGCATCGTCAATCAAAGAAAGTGTTATTCTTGAACATTCCTTAATGGCATTTTCTCCACCTGGTAAACTTATGGGTTTAAAATGGGCAAGTCTTTGAAAGTTCTGTATTGTGCAATATAAAAACTCACTTCCCCAGATGGTTCCATCTGTGCCGTATCCTGTTCCGTCAAAGGCTATTCCAAAGAGTTCTTCAAGCCCGTATTCAGCCATAATAGATGCAACATGACAGTAATGATGTTGTAGGGCAAAACTCTGCAGTCTCCTCTTTTGAGCATGCTCCTTTGCCCATTGAGTTGAATAATACAAAGGATGAAGGTCGTGTCCTAAAGCAATTGGTTCAATTCTGTAAACTGATTTTAGATTTTTTAAAACCTCTTCGTAAAACTGAAGGGTCTCCAAATTTTCCATATCTCCAATGTGTTGACTCATTATTGCATAGTTTGATTTTATTAAAGTGAAGGTATTTTTAAGGTCAGCACCAGCACCTAAAACCTCGGGTAATTCTTCTTTAAGGGAAATTGACTTTGGAACAAATCCTCTTGCTCTTCTAATAAAATAGATTTTTCCATTTAGTTCCCTTACAACTGAATCATCTATCCGCATGAATATTTCTCTGTTATGAAGCAAAAAGGCATCGGCAACATTGTAAAGTTTTTCCAGTACCTCTTCATTTTTGGTAATTATAGGTTCCTCTGAAATATTTCCGCTTGTCATCACAAGTGCTTCAAAATGAGCAGATGTTCGTTTTATGTCATTCTGGGGGAGCTTAAGCGACCGAAGAATCTCTACCTTTCCTATGTCATTCTGAGCATCAGCGAAGAATCTCCTCCTTATTTTAAGGGATTCTTCAGAGCATTGAGACCCTCGGAATGACAAAAAGGTGTCCTCTGGATAATAAAATAACAAATAATGTAATGGCGTATAGGGAAGCATAAAGCCAAGATAAGAATTATTTGGTGCAAGCAAATCTGGAAGAAGACAATCTGTTCTTTTTCTAAGTAAAACAATAGGTCTCATCGGAGAAGTTAGGATTTTTTTTTCCTCTTCTGAAACAAAGCAAAATTTTTCTATTGATTCAATATCCGGTGACATCAGTGCAAAAGGTTTGTTACTTCTTTTCTTTCTTTTCCTTAAATTTTCAATACTTTCTGGATTTTTTGCATCACAGCATAGATGAAAGCCACCAAGCCCTCTAATTGCAAGAATTTTTCCTTCTTTGATAAATCTGATTGCCTCTTTAATTGGATTTTCAATTTCCTTTGCTCCTTCTTTAGTTTTCACAAGGAGACTTACCTGAGGACCACATACTGGGCATGCATTTGGTTGGGCATGAAATCTTCTGTTTGAAGGGTCTTTATATTCTCTCATGCATTCTGGACACATCTTGAATACCGCCATTGTTGTGTTTGGTCTATCATAGGGAACTTTAGTCGTAATTGTATAACGGGGACCGCAGTTTGTACAGTTTATGAAGGGATAGAGATATCTTCGGTCTGATGGATCAAAAAGTTCCATTAGACAATGAGCACAAATGGATACATCCTCAGAAACATGGGTAAATCCTGCATCATCAATACTTTCAATGATTTCAAAATCTTTGTAGTTATTTAAAGGAAGTTCTTTTGTCTCTATTGAGTATATTTTTGCAAGAGGAGGAGGCTCATTCTTGAGTTTTTCAATGAATTCTGATACTTTTTCTCCTTCTATTTCAATTGTTACACCCTTTGATGTATTTGTGACAAATCCAGTGAGATTAAGTTTTTTTGCAAGATTGTATACAAAGGGTCTAAAACCAACTCCCTGTACAACACCTTTAACTTGTATGTGAAGGCGTTTCATTAATTTAGAATAACACTAACTGTCTTACTGATGAAAAGCTTTTTCTGTGAATTGGCGAAGGACCGAATTTTTTTAATGCTGATAAATGCTCCTTTGTAGCATATCCTTTATGTTTATTAAAGCCATAATTAGAATATACTTTATGGTAATCACACATTATTCTGTCTCTTGTAACTTTAGCTATAATACTTGCTGCTGCAATTGAAGCACTTTTTTGATCTCCTTTGATTATATTTTTTTGAGGAATTTTTATATTTGGTAATTCCAAAGCATCTATTAAAAGTAATTCTACTTTCTTACCAAGCTTTTCAAAGGCTTGAATCATTGCAAGACGTGTTGCTTCAAGAATATTAATTCTGTCAATTAGATTTACATCAACAATTCCTATTCCAACAAAGGCATACTTGATTATTTCTTCAAAGAGGCTTTCCCTTTCTTCTGAAGATAATTCCTTAGAATCCCTAATTCCTTTAATAAAAACAGGCTCCTTGAAACTAACACAGGCTGCAACTACAGGACCTGCAAGGCATCCTCTTCCTGCCTCATCTATTCCAGCAATGACACTATAACCTTCTTGTCTGAATTTATTATCAAAGGCAAAATACGAATCAACTGCTTTAGAATTATTCGAAATCAAAGGGTTCAGTCCTCTAATAATTTGTTTTTTCCTTAACCTTTGCCTCTTTACCCTTCTTTGTTCTTAAGTAATAAAGTTTTGCTCTTCTCACATCTCCTCTTCTTACTATCTCTATTTTGTCAATAATTGGGCTGTGAAGAGGAAATACTCTCTCAACTCCAACTCCAAAGGAAATTTTTCTTACTGTAAAGGTTTCTCTTAAGCCACAGCCTCTTCTTGCGATTACAATTCCCTCAAAAACTTGAATTCTTTCCTTATCACCCTCTTTAACTTTTACATGAACCTTTACAGTATCCCCTGGTCTAAAATTAGGAATATCAGATTTTTTAAATCTCTCTTCTATTGATTTAATGATTAACTGGTTCATTTTCTCCCTCCAGAATTTTTCTATTTATTTCAGAGCAAAGCTCCTTTAATATTCTCAGTTCATCATTAGATAAATTTTTTAGTAAATCAGGTCTTTGAATTAAAGTTTTTCTTATTGCTTCAGTTTTTCTCCATAGCTCAATTTTTTTATGATTTCCACTTAAAAGAACCTCTGGAACTTTCATCCCTTCGAATTCTTCAGGTCTTGTATATTGGGGATAATCTAAAAATCCTTTCATAAATGAATCCTCTTTTGCTGACAGCTCATCTCCTAATGCTTCAGGAATCAATCTTACAACACTTTCTATTATAACCAATGCTGCAAGCTCACCACCACTTAAAACATAATCACCAATTGAAATTTCATCATCTATAAATGACTTAACTCTCTCATCAATCCCTTCATATCTACCACAGATAAGAACTAATTCTTTTTGATTTTCATAAAAATCTTGAGCCACCTTCTGATTAAATCTTCTACCCTGTGGAGAAAGTAAAATAAACTTTTTGGGATTGCTATTACTTTTAAGATGTTTTATTGCATTATAAAAGGGCTCTATCTGCATAACCATTCCTGCTCCGCCACCATAAGCGTAATCATCTACTTTTCTGTGTTTATCTGATGTATAATCTCTCAAATTATATATTTTCACCTCTGCCAATCCTTTCTTTAATGCCTTACCAAGTACCCCGTACTTTAAATAACATTCAATTAACTCTGGAAATATAGTTAAAACATCAAATTTTTTCATAAAAGAAAAGGGCGTGTATGCACGCCCTTTATTGTCATTTCAATGATAGGACTATTCTAAAATCTCAAGGACACATCTTTTGCCAACTTTAGTACCTGCGGCACCTAAGATAGTCCTCATAGCCCTTGCAGTTTTTCCCTGTTTTCCAATCACTTTTCCAAGATCGCTTGGTGCAACTCTGAGTTCATAAACAGTAGTTTTCTCTCCCTCAATCTCTGTTACCTTAACCTCCTCTGGTTTGTCCACCAGTGACTTAGCCATTGTCTCAATCAGTGTCTTCATGCTCATGTTCTAACCTCCGTGCAAAAGAGTAGTAAATACCCAAATGGGTATGTTAAGCAGAAACTCGTTCAATTAATTTTTTTACCGTATCAGATGGCTGTGCGCCCTTTTCTAACCAGTATTTAACCCTATCCATTTTTAGGTTAATTTCTGGTGGTTCTGTTTTAGGATTATATATTCCTACAATCTCAATAAAAGGACCATTTCTACGAGCTTTTGCATCAGCAATGACAACTCTGTAAAAAGGCTTCTTTTTTGCTCCCAATCTCATTAATCTTATTCTAACCAATTTTACCCTCCAAAAGTTTTAATCCTATAACTATTAAATATATTACATTGTAGCTATTAAATTCAACTGTTTTTTAAACCCCTTAAATTGCCTTTTTAGTGGTGGTTTTATCTAAAATTTCTCACTTACTTACTTTTTATAATTCCATTTTTTACAAAGATAATACATTAAGTCCCTCTGAATTACCTTGCCTTCTTAACCAATCTCCAACTGTAGAGGTTGAAGGCATTTTTTCCATCCCAGTAAGTTTCCTTAATGCTGTATCATTGTTTATTTCTCTTAAATCCTCTATTGTTTTCTCTCCCCCTGTAAGCATAAGAAGTATTGGTTCAATGTAACAGTATGCAGGATAACCCCTGTTTGAACCAATCTTTGAGGGACAAAGTCCCTCAAACTCCCTAATTTTATTTAATTT
>Ga0272449_1001412_pt1 | contig 24732 bp, 19 predicted proteins | sample YNPCB0241_FD_198679 | JGI IMG/M metagenome (GOLD analysis project Ga0272449, IMG submission 198679) | Hot spring sediment microbial communities from Yellowstone National Park, WY, United States - YNP-CB-024-1 | ecosystem: Environmental > Aquatic > Thermal springs > Hot (42-90C) > Sediment... | reverse complement strand
TCCACGCTCACTATAAACATCGTATCCCACTCCTTTTCTCTTACCCTTCTCGGTCTCCTGCTTTTGTCTTCCAATGCCCTTATCTCCCCACCTCCTTCCCTTAGCCTCTTTAGCCACCTATACACGGCTGACCTGCGTAACTTCAATAGCTTTATCGCTTTTACCATCGTTATCCCCTTCACCTCTGCCTTTATTTCTCCCAACATCTTGAGAACTCCAAACCGCAACTTTGCTTCCTCTGACGCATCTTCATCTATCGCAACGACCGTAAAAAGCTTGTAAAAAACTTTGGGAACCGCTAATGTCTTCATACTCGGGCCTCCTTCATAAAAAAAGAAAAAAACGAAAAATCACACAAAGGATGCCCGAGTCTGACCCCAGAAGTAAAGTGCGAAGTTGCGGACCCATGCCCAGTTTCAGGGGGCTTGTGGTTGGTTGCAAAAGCTACAATTTCTCTACATCAATCCTACATGAAATCTACGGCTAGCCTACATCTAATCTACACCTTAAGCTACATCTCCACCTCCTCCACCGAATGTCTCATTTCTGTTTGAACTTTTGCATTAGACACCTACTGCAAAGAATCAGGGCACGAGCATAGTGATGGCTCTTTGGAATAAGCAGATAGATAGTTTTGCGACCTGCCTCTGCAGAGTTCTCTTCTTTGCATCTCAGCAAGAGAACAAAAACATCGTTTTCTTTTGAGCTCAAGTTTTCACCGGGTTTCTACGGATTAGCGTGTGATGTATCAAGCATTTTGGAGGGCTGAAGGCGGCGAAGTAGTTTGTAGGTGCAAGAACTCGATGACATTCATCTCCCACTCTCCATCCTTTTCTGCACCTCTTTTCGTGCCACTTCGATATGTTTTAGAAGAAGTCTTGCGATGCGCCTTTGTTTCCCAAAGATCTCGACAACTGCGTTTTCAATAGCATTCAGGGATGAAAGGACAAGCCCCCCATATTCGCTTACAAGCCTGCATGCCCCCTGTCCAAAGACCTTCGAGTCCCCCCGCAGGGCATGACATAGAAGCCCAAAAAGCCTCTGTCCAAGGTCCAAAACCTCCGCTTCTTCTGATTGACGATATATATCCCCCGCTCCTTCACACTTACGCACAATATGTCTTAGAACCTCTGCGTGCCTTTTCCTAAGATGCGCCAAAGCCTTGCACTCGCCATTATGTTTGTGTGCGCCCGTGCTTTCTTTATGTAATAAGTTTTCTTTCTTTCGCTGCACGCAGAAGCTCCTCTCTAAATGCGGGGTGCGCAATGCTTATCAAAGCCAAAGCCCTTTCCCGTAAGTTCTTGCCGAACAGGTTCACAGCGCCATACTCGGTTACGACATAATGAACATCTGCCCTACTCGTGACGACGCCTGCGCCAGGCTTTAGCGTTGGAACGATCCTCGATGTCTTCCCGCCCTGTGCTGTTGAAGGCAAGGCGATTATTGGTTTTCCACCTTTCGACCGTGCAGCACCCCTGATGAAGTCCACCTGCCCACCGAAACCTGAATAAATATATTGACCGATGGAATCAGAACACACCTGACCTGTCAGGTCAACCTCGATAGCAGAGTTTATCGCAACCATGTTGTCATTCTGGCTTATTATGAACGGGTCATTGACATATTCAGCAGGATGTGCCTCTATGAGTGGGTTGTTGTCAAGGAAGTTGTATAGTTCGCTAGACCCAAGCGCGAATGTAATGACGACTTTACCTTTGTGCAGTGTCTTGAACCGCCCTGTAACTACGCCTCTTTCTATTGCCCTCATCGCACCATCAGAGATCATCTCTGTGTGGATACCAAGCTCAAGACCGCTCTCAAGGCACTCGTAGATCACATCGGGGATCCCCCCTATCCCCATCTGGATGGTAGCACCTTTAGGGATAAGTGGGATGATATGTTCCGCTATCTTACGCTCGATTTCGCTAGGCTTTTTTGGCGTAAGCTCTGGAAGCGGCTCTGTGTGCTCCACTATTGCATCTGCTCGACTGCAGTGCACGAAGCAATCGCCTAGCACCCTTGGCATCTGTTCGTTCACCTGAAGTATCAACTTCTTTGCGGACATGATCGCAGCCATCGAGGCAAGCACCTCGACCCCGAGGCTCATAAACCCGTGCTCGTCAGGGGGAGACACCATGATCATGGCTACATCCAGCGGCACAATGCCTTCTGAAAAAAGCCTCGGGATCATATGCAAGAAGACGGGCACATAATCTGCCCTTCCGTCGTTTACCGCCTCCCTGTCCGCAGGTCCAACGAACAAAGAGTTATGCCTGAAATGCCCAGCCATTTCAGGCTTTGACAGCGGGTCGTCCCCAAGCAAAAGCACATGATTCAGTTGAACATCACGCAGCTCATCCCGCCTTCTTGCGAGTGCACGCACAAGCGCCCACGGTATAGCCGCATTTCCCCCGTAATATACCCTGTCACCGCTTTTTACAAGCTTTACAGCCTCATCAGCACTAGTAAGTTTTGACTTGTAATCGAATATCCAGCTCATGTCACTTTCCCTCGCCTAAAAGGTGTTCAACGGGTTCCGATTCAACTCCAAAGAGCTCAGCAACAGCCTTATTCGTCATAACGCCCTTGAACATATACACGCCTTTCCTTAGACCTGGATTCTCTAATAGCGCCCTTTCGATCCCTTTTTCTGCAATCTCAAGGACAATAGGCAAAACCGCATTTCCAAGCGCTCTGGATGCGGTCCTTGGGATGCGAGAGGTCATGTTTGGCACACAGTAGTGCACAACGCCGTGTCGGATAAACACAGGGTCATCGGGTGTTGTTGGGCGTGAGGTCTCGACTGTCCCGCCCTGATCGATGCTCAGGTCGACTATAACAGACCCAGGCTTCATGCTCTTTACCATCTCTTCTGTCACAAGTATCGGTGATTTTGCGCCTGGCACCAGCACTGCGCCTATCAGGACATCCGCAATCTTCACATACTGAGCAATTCTGTCTGTGGAGGCTGCAATCACAGTAACGACACCTAACTCGTGATGCAAAGCCCTGAGCCTTCCGATGTCTTGACCCAGAACTATTACATGTGCGCCTGCCGCTTTTGCTTGCCTTGCTGCTGCTGTCCCTGCTGTCCCAGCGCCTATGATGACCACCGTTGATGGAGGGATTGCAGGCGCTGAGCCAAGAAGTATGCCACGCCCGCCTTCCTGAACTTGAAGGTAGTGCGCTGCCTCATGAACCGCCATCTGTCCCGCCATTTCGCTGAAAGGGATGAGCACGGAGCGGTCGCCATCCGCATCCTCCACGATCTCGTAGCCTATCAGTGTGGCTTTTTTTGCTAAAAGCGTGTCAACTACACTACGAGGGGCAACCGCAAGATGATGAAATGCGCACACGATTTGCCCCTCTCGAACCATCTCTGCTTCCTCCTTCGATGGCCTTCCGACCTTGCAGACGATGTCCGAGCGCTCGTATATCTCTTTGGCTCTGTAAACTATACTTGCGCCCGCCTTCTGATAATCCTCGTCTGTGAACTTGGACATGTCCCCACTGCCCTTTTCTATGAGGACCTTGTGTCCAGCCTCAACGAGCCTTTGGACAGCAAGGCGGTTTAGCCCAACCCTGTTCTCGTGTCTCCCTGTCTCTTTTGGAACGCCAATAATCATTGAAGCCTCCTTCGCGGGACATTCAGTTCCCCGCCATGCTAAAAGAATCTCAGTTTTTGTAACCCAAAAAAATGACCAGTGCAAAGGTGGGGACTTGACAAATGCAATAGATAACGCTGATTGTCGAAGCGCTTTTTCCTGATGTTTAGGATACACACATGTCGGACCTCTGCAACCGTATCGCAACACGCAATACCAGTTTGACAGAGACAACTAAACTGTTATCTTTTAGACAGAAGTGCACCTTTTTCTGGAGGTTATGATGAGTTTGAGATTCATCACGAAAAAACAACTTGCTCTTTTCATTCTCGCTATTTTCTATGGCTCGTGCGCAGGACAGGTTTTTAGAAGCGCAAAGGATTTGGATGCGGTGCAAATACCGGATTTTGATGATTCAGGTCGCGAAGCCACGCATGAAGTGTGGGTCCCCGACAAAGCTTTGGAAGAGGACCTGCCAAGCAATGTTGAAGAAGAAATATTGCCTACATCAGACTATGGGTCGTTGGACGAGACCCCAGTGGATGTTTTCCAAGACTTTTTTGACGAAAAAACAAGTGCCGACCGTTTTATAGATGTCGAGGCCGCTTTGGACGAGGGAGGAACTGGGGAAAAGATGCTCGTTGAACTAAAGACCTCGGATGCAAAGCAGTTTGCTGTCCTAGAGTATGCGGTGCATCTTCCAATCGAAAGTAGAAACCCATTCGACCCAGAAGAAGTCGAGGTGAAGGCGATTGTAATGGGTCCTTCACGGACATGGGAGGTATTTGGGTTTTATTTTCAGGATTATGACTTTGTTTTGAATGGCGAAAACGAAGTCGGAGAACCGGCGGGTGAGCCTCACTTCAGGGTGAGGGTCATGCCCATGGAACAGGGAAGGCACAGGGTGTCATTCGAGGCAAGAGTGGGGGATAAAAGGTTTGTGGGCAATGATGACGAGTTTTGGGCAGGACCCCCAACAAACAAAGGTGTTGTGAAGGTGCGCCAGGACAAGAGATATCTGGTTGATGCCTTTGGTCAAAACTTCGTGCCAGTTGGCCCAAACATCGCGTGGGCAGGGGCAAAAGGGGTTTTTGACTATCAAAGGTGGTTTTCGAAACTCAAGGAAAACATGGGGAACTATGCTAGGGTCTGGATGGCTCCGTTTACTGGCACTGGCATCGAGTGGCTGGAAGGACAGGGGAGGGGGGATTTTCATGGACTTGGAAGGTATGCGCTTCAAAACGCGAGAAGGCTTGACCGCATTTTGGATTTGGCTCAAGAGGCGGGGATTTATGTTATGCTTGTCTTGGGATTCCACGGAGAGCTCACAGAAGGAGGCTATTTCAACGAGGGTATGTGGCATTCAAGCCCTTACAATAGCTCAAACGGAGGTCCTTGCCCTGATGCCCAGTGCTTTTTCCAGAACGACGAGGCGAAGCGATACTACAAGCGGAAGTTGCGATATATCGTTGCCCGATGGGGGGCTTATGCAAACATCATGGCTTTTGAACTCTGGAATGAAGTTACACAGCCAAAAGAATGGGTTACTGAAATGGCAGGTTACCTGAAATCCCTCGACCCTTATGGACACATGGTCTCGACTACATGGTTTCACACAAACCTTGCGGATTGCCGTGAACTAGATTTTGCGCAAAAGCATGTCTATGGCTATCTTGACCTTTTCAAGGACGAAGCTCAGCATGTTATATGGGAGGTTCAGGATATGCTTGCTAACTTTGATTTGCCCGTGTTTGTTGGCGAGGTGGGGATTGATTTTTCCAAATCTGATGCAGAATGGGACCCGAATCGTCTTGGAGTCGCCTTCCACAACGAGATGTTCTCTGCATTTTCTGCAGGTGCTATGGGTCCAGCGTCTTCCTGGTGGTGGGACAACTACATTGACCCGTTTGACCTGTGGCACGCTTACAAGCCTTTTGTTTCAATAGCCCAAAGGTTTTCGATTCCTTTGGGCAGTCAACCTATATCAGCGGACAAGATTTCTGTCTGGTGCGCAGGCACAGAAGACCCAGGCATTAGATGGCAGGCCTTGGGCACTCATGAAGGGATGTTCATTTGGGCGCAAAACATGGAAAGCACATGGTTCAACGCTTATAGAGGTTTATGGCCTCCCCGCGAAATATCTGGCTGTAACCTCATGATAAGCCTGCTTCCGCCTGGACAATATCAGGTTCAGTGGTTCGAAACATGGAGCAATGGGGATTTGGTCAGGTCTGATGTTGTAAGCGTTGTGGAGGGCGACTCGACCTTGCGTGCTTCGATCCCATCCTTCAACACAGACATCGCGGCAATAATAACTTTGGTCCCTTAGCATTCATCGTTCTATGACATTCGGGTTGGGCGTTGAAGAACTTGCCCAAAGAGAGCGCCTTGCACGGCTCTTAGAATGTTCCTTCGCAATAAAAGGCTCCCAAGTATAAGCGAAAATGCTTATTACTGCGCCATATTATGCAACCTGATTATTAGCTCCCCTAAATGCCAAGACTTTCTTGAAACGAACCGTCGTCCGTTGGAAAAAGTTGAGGTCATTACTTCGCAGACGTGGTTTCAGTTTGGGGGATCACCTCTTGTGGTATCCTTCCGTAATAGACCTTGCCACTTATGACGAATGCAGGGGTGCCTTCTATATGCAGACTTTCCGCTTTCTCGATGTCTCTTCTAAGTTCTTCCCTTGTGCACGCCTGTGACATGCAATCCATAAGTTTTTCCACATCAAGCTCAAGCGTTTGTGCAATCTCACGGGCTCCAATCCCCTTTGCCCTGATTTCCTCTGCGTTTTGAAAGATGTAGTCGTTCACCTCGAAAAACCTCCCCTGCTTCCCTGCGCATATTGCCACTAATGCCAGTTCGCATGATTTTTCGTGACCTCTCAGGGTTCGCTGGACGAACGGATTGCAAGATGCATCAAGCGGTAAGTGGTGATGCACGATGCGCATCTTGTCTGGGTGTTCGCTTATGAGTTTGCGCACAATGAGATGTGCTCTGCGACAATGGGGGCACAGGTAGTCCGTGAACTCCTCGACCGTAACTACTGGATTTTCAGCGCCAAACCATGGTCTTCCATCGCTCGTTGCGCCAGTCTTGATGCTTACGCTCTTGAGTTTTGCATCCTGCACACACTCCCCCTCATTTTTTGCCTCCTTTTCACCCCCGTTTGTCGCTGGTGCAATAGAGTTTACTATATGCCGACCATAAGAAAACGAGAGAGCCAGAAGGGCGATGCCAGCAATAGCGATAAACGCAAGCCTGCTTTTCGACACAGTCAAAAGGTCGTCCTTTATCGCTGACACAAAAGCCCCGCCTTTTTGCCTGACTACATTGAAGGCAACGAAAAGCAGGGCAAAGTTGATGGCATCTAGCACCAGGCACAAGATGCAAAGGGAATGTATGGAAAAAGCCATCACACCAATCAGATACAAAGAAACAAGGGAATACATCATGCCTAGCAAAACAAGTATTCCGCCTGTAGCCTCTTTTGCCCACAGGCAAGACAAGGCAACAACAAAGGCAAACACATACCCAGCCAGTCCCCACACCGAAAGAGGCACCCCAAACACGGTTGCATACGAACTTAGCGCCACCACCTCACAGTTGAATGCCTGGTTTATGGCGCAGAAACTGTGGTAGTCAGGGTCTGTGCGTGCAAGGTAATAGACCTTTGTGAGCTCTATGCTCACTAGAACGCCTACCACACACAAAACCAAAAAAAACAGCACAGGGAAGCGCTTTTGATTCAATGCAGGTCCCACCATCATCCTCCCTGAGTTTGAATCAGGCACTCTAGATAATCTAGCGCCACAAGGAGCTGATAATCTGGCTTTATCTGCGGGGTTGGGTCAGCCTTGTATATCCGCTGTGCCAGCCCCCGTCTTTGCACGCAACCCTTGAGGTGTGCAACCACATCTTCCTGAACTGGCGCATACGATGAAGGGATCTGCGACAGATGATGGAAAAGGTCTTCTTCTCTGAATGCAGGCCTTCCCTTGCTATCTGGGTCTTCTGGGCATTCCACATCAGGGATTACTCCAGTCACCTGAATGGTGCGTCCTGAAGGCCCGTAATATCTGGCAACCGTTAGCTTTATGTAGTAGTCTCGCCTCAACAAAGGGTGCAAAAGCGTCTGGACAGAAGCCTTTCCGAACGACCTTTCACCGATAATGACCGCCCTCTTGTTTTCCTGAAGGGCGCTTGCCAGTATCTCGGCAGCGGAGGCTGTCCCTGCATTGATCAGGACTACAACAGGGAATGTGTATGCCCCCTTCTTTGCTCTGTAGGTCTCGTCCCTGTCGCTCGGGTTTTTGACAGAAACGATGACACCCTCGTCCAAAAACTCATCTGCCAAAGAGATCGCCTCCTCAAGAAGCCCTCCCGCATTGTTTCTTAGGTCGAGCACAAGCCCACGAAGCCTCCGCCCTTTTGTCTTTTCCACAAGGTCCGAGATCGCCGATTTTACAGCGTTAGTTGCACCTTGTATGAAGCCAGTGATCTTCACATAGCCTATGTCTGGATGGTTATCCAGCAGGCGGGCTTGCACATTTCTAATTTCGATCCTGTCACGAACTATCTCGAACTCGAGGTCTTTGACCTCTCCGACTCGTCTTATGGTAAGACGCACCTTCGTCCCTTTCGGACCCCTGATCCTTTTCACAACCTTGCTTAGGGGCATCCCCACGACGCTTTTCCCGTCAACAGCAATGATGATGTCTCCTGCCCTTAGCCCTGCCTTGTGCGCAGGCTGTCCTTCCATGGGTGTCTCGATGATCGTGTCTTCCCCTTTCTTTGTCAGCACTGCACCGATCCCTTCAAAACTTGCGTCTTCCGTATTTCGGGTGCTTTCATCCCACGCTCTGGCTGGCACTATTGCAGAATGCGGGTCAAGGGATTGAAGGTAGCCAGTGGTTGCTGCAATATAGAACTTGCTAAAATCCTTTGTCCCTGCCTCTTTTGCCCGTTCCTTGACGAACGCCATGACCCTCTGAAAATCCGCTTCGCCGAAAGGGATGGTAAGAAAAGCCTTTTCGAGCGCCTCCTGCTCCCGCCTTTCTTCGTCTTTTAGTTTCCTAAAGCGCGTGAGGTCAACGACCTTTGGTAAACGGCGCCCCCGCTCCCCGACCTCGTGAAGCACAAACTGGTCTTTTGCGTCCAGTTTCCTGACTTTTCCCCCGTAACGCTCCCTTTTCTGCTTTTTCGCTTTTTGATAAAAGTCCGATGGCAACAGCTCATATCGTGGCGAAAGCTCCTGAAGCGCATAGTTTGCCGCCATCACCCATGCAAGCCTCTTGTCATAACTCGAGTCAATGTAGAAGAGTTTCACGAACCTTCTGACCTCTGCAAAGTCTTCCTCGCCGAAAGGAATCCCTTGCCAGTAGTCGTTTTCCTCTTCGTCCTCGTCGTCCCGCAGTTCTTGTTTTTCATCGGTCAGGCTCAGACCAGGGCATGTTTGAGCGAAAAATGTCGCCAAGAAAGGAATCAATATGAAAGTTCTACCAAACACTTCACACCTCCCAAGTTTTTGAAGATAGCAAACAGGGCTCCAAAGTTCAAGTCGCCTAAGCACGCAAACTGCCTGCAAGATTTTTTTAGTGTCATGGGGAAACCTCGTTGCCCATGATGAACACTTTCAACGGCTTTGCGCCCAGAGGCGAACTGAATGGAGTCCAGCCACATCTGGAAAGTATGTCTTTGTCTTTTACTTCCCATGTTGCTTTGAGGTCGCAAAGGATGAGGTCAGCATCGAAGCCCTCTAAAACCGACCCCTTGCTATGAAGCCGTGCAATTTTGGCTGGTCCTGTGGACAAAAGGTATTGAGCCTCAGAAACGGTTATGACATTTTCTTGAACAAGGCGCAGTGCGAAGGGCACGATTGTGTCAAGACCAGGGACACCTGAAGGCGCTTTGTGATAAGGCATGGCCTTTTCTTTTAGCAAATGTGGTGCATGGTCAGAGGCTATTGCCGAAAAAATCCCCTCTTTGAGCGCGGAAATCAAAACGTCCCTATCTTCTTTTGTCCGAACAGGCGGATTTACTTTCAAAAGGTTTCCAAGACGCTTTGTGTCTTCGCATGTGAAAAAGAGGTGATGGGGAGTGACTTCTGCAGATAGTCTGGACGCCCTAAAATCTTTTAGCATCAAGACCTCGTCTTTCGATGAAACATGGCACACATGTAGCCTTGCCTGACTTTTTTCCGCGAGTTCTAGAATCAATCGAACCCCTTCCACGACCGCCTTTGTCGGTCGCAGTATATGGTGCATTGATGCATCCATCCTGTCATCGGCTGGATTGCTAATGTGGCTTTCCACCTCGCTATGGAATGCGAACAAAACATCGAGTTCCCGCACAGCCTTTTCCAAAACCTTGATGTCACTCAAAAGCAGGGAGGCTGTTGTTGAACCAAGAAACACCTTTACACCTGCGAAAGCCTCGTGTTTCGATGCCTTTTCTATCTCTTTCAGGTTTTCGTCGCCTGCGAGCGCCATGAAAAACTTCACAGTGCACCACGCTTTTTTCCTTGCTATGGCAACCTTTTCCAGAAAGCGCTCGAATGTGGTGGTAGGCGGGATTGTGTTCGGCATGTCAAAGCATGTGGTTACGCCAGACAATGCACCTGCCCTTGTCCCGCTTTCAATGTCTTCTTTATTCGTCATGCCAGGCTCTCGTAGGTGCACATGGATGTCAATCGCGCCTGGCAAAAGATAAAGCCCCGTGCAGTCTATTTCATGCTTCCCTTGCTGGGATATGGCAGGGGCAACAACTTCTATTTTTGAGCCACGCACGCCGACATCCCGCACCGCCACATTATCGCCTTCTACTATGCACGCTTGTTTGAATACTATGTCCAGCATACTTGCCTTGAAAGAAGGGTTACATTATTTTAGCAGATAGCCTTGGCTTGGAGTGAAGGGATGAAGGTCTTTCTTACAGGTGCTACTGGATTTCTTGGAAGATTCGTGGCAAAAGCCCTTGCTTCACAAGGGCATGAACTTTTTTGCCTCGTTCGAGACCAGAAAAAGGCGCAAAGGGTGCTAGGTGAGATGGCGACATTGGTTTTGGGTAGCCTCGAAGATAAGAACTCTTATCGCGAGGCACTTTCTGTGTGCGATGCGGTTGTCCATGTTGCAGGTCTTGTAAAGGCAAGGTCGAGGGATGAGTTTTTCAAGATTAATGCAGAGGCAACAAAATCACTTGTCGAGCAAACCAGAGACGGAAAAAGGTTCATTTACATTTCAAGCATCGCTGCGCAAGGACCTAGCCCAAGGAAAGAAGAAAGACCAGAGGACCTTGTCGAGATGCCCTTGACCTGTTACGGCAAAAGCAAACTTGAAGGGGAGAAGGCGGTTTTGAGGCACGCCCAGAGGTTGAATGTTAGCATACTTAGACCACCCATCATCTATGGTCCGTTCGATGAGGAGTTTTCTAAGGTCTTTGTGGTGGCTCAGAAACTTGGAATCCTGCCATGCATAAATAGAAACCAAGTCATAAGCATGATCTATGTCGAAGACTGTGCAATGGCGATTGCGCTCTTGGTGAACAAGGACAAAACTCCACGCACGGTATATCTATGCGACGATGGAAAGATGCACACATGGGAAGAGGTTGCTAAGTGTTTAGAGACGGTTCTTCAAAGAAGGGTGCGACTTGTTCCAACCCCACGCCTGCTTGCTGTTTTGGGCGCAGGCGCATGGGAGTTGTGGGGGAAAATCTTTTCGACTCCAGTCGTGATGAGCACGGACAAGGTCAAGGAGGCGCTTGCTGATTATTGGGTCGCGGGCAACACGAGACTTCAAAAAGATTTGGGTTTTGTCCCAAGAACATCGCTTCTAGATGGTTTCAAAAAGACAGTGGAATGGCTCAGGGAGGAAGGGCGGCTATAGGAGGAACCTTCACCGCATCGAATCTTCAAGGATTTCAATAAGGTGCCCAAGGTCTTGTGCTATTATGTCTGGCTTGAACGGGGAGTTGGCGATGTCTTCTTCCTTTGTTTCTCCGGTCAGCACCAAACAGGACAACATCCCTAACTTGTTTGCCATCGCGACATCGGTGTAGAGTCTGTCTCCCACATAAAGAATGTTTGAAGTGGGGGTGTTCACCTTGCTTGAAATCGCCTCAGCCATGAACTCGCTTGGTTTTCCGAACAAAAGGTCTGGCTTCCTGCCTGTGGAAGTTTCAACAAGCGCAAGGAAAGAACCGACATCAGGAATAGGACCCGCATCAGTTGGGCAGTTTATGTCCACGTGCGTGACAAGAAAAAGTCCTTTGCCCCTAACAAACGCACACAAATCTTTTATCTTCTGGTAGTCCAATGTCTTGTCAAAGCATAGCAAGGCGCATCCTGCATCTTTGTAATCAAGAACGACATTCACCCCATGCATCTTGATTTCTTCCAAAACCTGGGGTGTAGCAACCACAAAAACCTTTTCTTGCGGGATCGTCTTTATAATGTATTGCACTGCAACCTCAGTGCTGACAAGGACTTCATGCTCCTTGACAGGTATGCCCATCCCATTCAACTTAGCAACATAAGCCCACTTTGTTATCGAGGAGTTGTTTGTCACATAGGTCACTTTTATCCCTTTCTTGTCAAGAAAAGCCTTTATCTCTTTGGCGAAGGGCAACGGGGTGTTGGAAATGTAGGTCGTCCCATCGAGGTCGAAAGCCACTGCCTTCACTTGCGCAATTCCTTGTTGGACGCTGTCCTGAATCACTCATGCCTCCATTGCTAAGCGACAAAAAACCGACCATTTATAGCGCAAAAGGCACCAGTGCGCCACACTTAGCAACGAATCCAAAGATGTGATAGACTTTCGCACCCTTGGGTTTTGCGATGCGAAGCAAACGCACCCTCATATTCGTAGTTCTGGCTGTGCTTGCACTTTTAGTTTTGGTGTCCAAGCCTGTGGTGCTGATAGTGGCAAAACGCGTGATAGAAAACAGGCTTGCAAGGGTTGAAGGGGTAAAGGTGGGCGTTGGGTCTATCACATCTGGCATTTTTGACGGAATAACTTTCGAAAATGTCACAGTTTCGCTTCCTTCAGGTGCGCAAGTGATGTCAGCCCAAAAAATAAGGGTTGACTTTTCGCTTGTTGACCTGATCCTTGGAAGGGTCGGTCCGTGGGAGATAGATATTTCAAAGATGGTGGCAACCATTTCGTCTAGCGAACTCGAGAGACTGAAGGAGGTCGCAAAAAAGAGGGGGGTGCCTTCAAAAATCAAGTCAGCGGTAACGGAGGAGATGGGCATACCCCTTCCTCATGCGATACATCTCGATGGAAAAATCGGGGTGCATCTTGAAGGCTACCCACCTATCGTGTTTGAAGATTGCATTCTTGATGCTTCACGACAGGCAAAGGGTGTGGGTGGCGACATTTCTTTTGCCCTGCTTGTCAAAAACGAGGCAATGACCCATGCAAAGGGCAAGTTTTTCTTGTTGTCTTCTGGGTTTTCGACAGAGGTAAGGTTCGATTCGCCCTTGAAACCTCAGTCCATTCTTGACAACGAACTCTTGTATCCGTTCGAGGTCGGCGGGTTTGCGGTGGATTACGAGAATGGCACATTTACCTTTTCAGCCCTCGATGTGGTATCGAAGTCTCCCGTTGGAAGGAAAGGTTTCTATCTTGATTCCATAGGTGTTGGGCGCCTTTCTTTCTCTGCCAGAAGGGAATCGCTATACGACCTTATGGGTGGCAGGTTGAACGCTGTTGACTCGATTGCCATTGTTGACGGGGCATTCAAGATGGACAGTAAAACCCCGATGCTCAAAGGCTTCCAGGTGAGGCATCTGAATGTAACTGTACAACGGAAGGAAACAGTGATTTTGCAGGTTGATGGCGAGATAAAAAAGGGCGATTCAAAGTTTGGTAAGTTGAGGATGTCTTCGAATATTGACACCAAGGCAATGAACTTCGATGCAAACGGGGCTATGGAAGGGGATTTCCTTGTGCATGTTGCACACTCAGTTCATCCAAGAATCCTTGCGTGGCCCATGTCTTCTGTATCGGTGAACTTCAGCGCCAAAGGGTCTCTTGATGAATTCTCTGTTTCAGGTCACATGTCGGGCAGGTCTCTCTCATATTTCTGGACAAAACTTTGCCTTGTGCCTATTTATCCCATCGATATGGATGTGGATTTTGCTTTGCTGGCAAGCCCAAAAAAAGGCACCCTAAGGCTTACTTTAGACCCATTCTATTTGGGTCCGTCTCATTTTGCAGTAAGTGCAGATGTTCAAAGTCTTCGTGAGCCTTTAGCCTTTACCCTGAAACTTACAGTGCCAAAGCAGCCCTGCGACACCTTGTTCAGGAGCATTCCACCTGTGCTGGTGCCACGGCTGGCTGGGGCGATCTTCGATGGGAGGCTTGCTGCGGAGGTCGAGCTGGTTGTTGACAAGCGGAAACTCGAGAGGTCGAAGCTCAATGTGTCCGTTGACCACGAAGAATGTAGGGCAGTCACTCTGGGTCCGCTTGTGGATGTGGAAAGCCTGAACTCCCCAAGATTCGTCCACAAGATTATCGAGGAAGACTGGAAAGAACCTATCCTTGTTGGTCCTGGCACTGATTCCTATGTCCCGATAGAAGAGATACCTTTTCATGTCCAACAGGCAGCGCTTGCTACCGAGGACATGGCGTTTTTCAAACATGAAGGCTTCAGGATAGGGCTTATAAACAGGGCTATCAGGCTGAATCTGGACTATGGCTGGTATGTGTACGGGGGAAGCACAATATCGCAACAACTTGTAAAAAATCTTTTCCTTTCAACAGAAAAGACTTTGGCTAGAAAACTAGAAGAGGCGATTATAGTGTGGGAGATGGAAAAGAAGGTGGAAAAGGAAAGGATACTGGAACTTTATCTGAACTGTATCGAGTTTGGTAAGCACATCTTCGGGATAAAGGCTGCTGCGCAAGCTTATTTCAACAAGGAGCCAAAGGACTTGACCCCTCTGGAGGCTGCATTCATCATGGCTACGAAGCCCGCTCCAAGATATGCCTATGGGGTTTATAAGTCCAGAAGATTCAACAAGTGGTGGGTGGAAAGGATGCAAGGGATACTGACAAGGCTTTGGAAGGAGATGCATGTTCTGGACGAGGAGCAGGCGACAACGCCAGACCCATGTCCACCTGGTTCTGACCACAGACCAGATTTTCTTATCCCCTGTTTTTACTATCCCGAGGAAGACGCCTACAAGCCACCAGAGGTCGAGGCAGATTTCGTGCGCCCACAAGGCATGCCAAAGACCTTGCCAGGCGGTGAAAAGACCGAAGAGACAAAGCCCGAGCGACAAGAAGAAACAGAAAAACCAGCAAAAGATGAACAAAACGAAAAATAAGTAGCCCTATTAAGCCAGCGCCATAGTCTTTACATAAGTTTTGCGTCCCGCCTCCCGATAGAAAACTTTGCCTTTTTGGCTTGCCTCATCGTGCCCTATACTTTTTCTCGCCCCTCTGACCCCCCTGTTTTCCAACCAGCCCTACCCGAAGAAAAGGGGCGCATCGTGTTGCGGCGTCCACCCACGCAGCTTCACCCAGTTGCTCATGACTGAAGCAACAGACATTGCGGTTGCCTACAACAACAGGTATAATCTGTGCTGGATCTGCAAGCAGTTGAGACAAAGATGTCTCGTGTTTGCATCTTGAATATATTTGATTCACTCGGTGGAGCAATCTTATGAGGCTTTCAAAGATAAGGGTCTCGAACTTCAGAAGTTTCAATGACCTTGAGGTCGAGCTCGGTGACTTCAATGTCTTGATTGGTGCTAATGCCTCGGGAAAGTCGAACTTTATCGAAATATTGAGATTTTTGAGGGATATGGTTAGGGACGGTCTCGAAAACGCGATATCCAAACAAGGTGGACCAGAATACCTTACTAACTTCGGGCTTGGACCTAAGATGCCTGTGAGGCTAGAAGTGGTGGGAGAAAACCAGCCGAGTGTTGACCTTGGGATCCTAGACTCTTTGTTTGTGTGGCGGACCACTTCTGAAGGGCTTAAGGTTGGTTTGTTAGACTATTGGGTAGGATCAGTGTCCTACATTTTGTCCTTGCAGTTTTCTACTGGTCGGCAGAACTATGTGATAGCAGGTGACGAAATAGTCCAGAAGGCATACGGGCTACGCCCCTTTGCGGGGGGCAGGGTCATAGTATCAGGTGTTAGAGACGCCGAGTGGGAAGGACTTGTGAAGTGGTTTAGACAAGGTAATCAGGTCAAAGTTTCAGTAAACTTGCCAGAGCAGATGGGCGTCACAGACAAAGATCTGGCTCCTCCACAGAACCAGTTGTTCGTCAAAGAGCAGGCTCCTTTGCTGTGCCAGGAGTTTGGGCAGTTCCATTCTGCAGGACTCGCCACATTCATATCTCAGGGCATTGGGATCTACGATTTCTCGCCTTCTCTCTGTAAGGAGTTTCATCCGATAGCGGGAAAGGCCGAGCTAGAAGAAGACGGACGAAACCTCGCCCTTGTGCTTCGAGAACTCATGCGGGATAAGGAAAAGAGGCAAATGTTCAGTAGTCTCTTAAAAGACCTTTTGCCTTTTGTGGAGGATGTGACAGTCAAGACTATCGAGGACAGGTCTGTCTTGCTAGGCTTAAGGGAAAACTACTTCGATGGACTCGACACGCCAGTGTTTCTTATATCGGACGGCAGTGTTCGAATGATAGCCCTGCTCGTTGCCCTCTATTTCGAGACGAAACCTCTGGTGGTCATCGAGGAACCAGAAAGGAATATCCATCCGTCACTCATATCTTCCGTTGTGGAAATGATGAAAGAGGTTTCTCACCAGAAACAGCTCATTATCACTACCCACCATCCTGAGGTTGTCAAGAGTGCTGGTTTGGAAAACCTCTTGATGGTATCGAGGGATTTAGATGGCTTTTCCACTGTGACGAGACCCGAGGACAAAAAACATGTGAAAGCATTCTTGAAACAAGAAATTGGTCTCGACGAGCTTTTTGTTGAAGATCTCTTGTGAGCGCACCTAATGATTGAACCTGTTGTCTTTTTCGTGGAAGGCAAAGATGACAAGAGGTTTTTTGAAAGGATCATATCGCTATTTTTCAAGTCGCGACTACGCAAGACGGAGGTGAGGGTCATAATGCATGCCCAGTTATCAAGCGAAAAATTGAACCGACATATCAAGGCTTTAAATGAGTCAGGCGTGGAATATTTTTTTCGTTATAGACAAAAACTCAGCAAAATGCATATCTGAAGCAAAGGAGCGGGCGAAGCAGAGGATATGCGAGGTTGATTTGTCCCGCATAATCGTGGTTGTCCCAGAGATCGAGGCTTGGTATCTTGCTGGGCTAGACAAAAAAGCGTGCCAGGAGATCGGGGTTCCATTTCAAGATTCGACGGACACTGTAACTAAAAAGGTTTTTGAGGAAGTTTTGGCGCTGAAGTATAAAGGTAATCGCATATACTTCACGCAATGTCTGTTAGATAAGTTTTGGCTCGAGACTGCAAAAAAGAAAAACCGTTCTTTTGCCTATTTTGTAAGCAAGTTGTCGCATCTGTGTCGTCGGCTCTCTCGTAAGATGGGTAAACAGCGGCAAAGTCTAAGATAGAAGTGGGGTTTCCAGAGGCTCGCCGATTGGTCGCGCCTTGAAGTTCGTCACAATGTTCGACGAACCTTCTGGATTATTTGGATTTTCCTCTTTCGAAATTCTTGGCGCGTGATATATACTTCCCTCGTTTTGTTCCGATGGAGGAAAACATGGTTACTGATTTCAAAAATGAACCAATCACTGATTTTTCAAAAGAGGCAAACAAGGAACTTCAACTAAAAGCAATAAGCGAGGTAGAGGCGCATTTTGGGGCGGAATATCCGCTGTTCATCGGTGGAAAACAGATAAAGACAGAGGGCAAGATTGCTTCTTTGAACCCCTCGAACCCTGATGAAGTCGTTGGCTTTGCATCAAAGGCTGACAAAGAACTTGCAATGAAGGCGGTGGAAGAGGCTTACAAGGCTTTTCCACGGTATTCAAGCCTTTCTTTCGAGGCAAGGGCAGCGATACTGCTTCGTGCGGCTAACTTGATGCGAAAGAGGAGATTCGAACTGAATGCGATAGAGATGCTAGAGGCTGGAAAGACATGGATCGAGGCAGATGCGGATGTTGCAGAGGCGATTGACTTTTGCGAGTTCTATGCACGAGAGGCTCTAAGGTATGGGCAAAGACAGCCTGTAACGCACATCCCTTCCGAGATGACAGAACTTTTCTATATCCCGCTTGGGGTTGTGGTTGTGATACCACCATGGAACTTCCCACTTGCGATTACCACAGGGATGACAACCGCAGCGCTCGTGACAGGAAATACGGTTGTGTTGAAGCCTGCGTCTCCAACGCCTGTCATTGCGTGGAAACTCGTGGAAATCTTGCTAGAGGCAGGTCTTCCCGAGAATGCAATCCAGTTCTGTCCTGGGTCTGGTTCGGAGGTGGGAGATGTCTTGGTAGCGCATCCCCTAACCCGCATGATTGCCTTTACTGGCTCAATGGATGTGGGGCTAAGGATAAATGAGCTTGCAGCAAAGCCACAAAAGGGTCAAAGATGGATAAAAAGGGTTATCGCCGAGATGGGTGGAAAGGATGCAATCATAGTAGATGAAACAGCAGACCTAGACTTGGCTGCAAAAGGGATTGTGATAAGTGCTTTCGGATTTCAAGGGCAAAAATGTTCAGCATGCTCGAGGGCAATCATTGTGGACAAGGTTTATGACACTGTTGTAGAAAAGGTTGTGGAAATGGCTAAAGCCCTTAGGGTTGGTGATGCAAAAGACCCATCTTCCAACATGGGTCCAGTAATAACAGAAGGTGCGATGAAGACGATTTTGGACTACATAGAAATAGGAAAAACCGAGGGCAAACTATTGTGCGGTGGCTCGAGGCTCGACAGGAAAGGATATTTTGTTGCCCCAACTGTCTTTGGCGATGTCAAGCCATTCGCCCGCATCGAGCAGGAAGAGATCTTCGGTCCGGTCTTGGCATGCATCAGGGCTAAGGACTTTGATGATGCCCTTACAATCGCAAATGACACGGTCTATGGACTTACAGGCGCTGTATATTCGAACAACCGTGAACGCCTGGAAAGGGCAAGGAAGGAGTTCTTTGTTGGGAACCTGTATTTCAACAGGAAGTGCACAGGCGCCCTCGTTGGGGTGCATCCATTCGGCGGGTTCAACATGTCAGGCACAGATTCCAAGGCAGGTGGAAGGGACTATCTCTTGCTTTTCCTGCAAGCGAAATCAGTGAGCGAAGTTATTGCGTTCTAAAAAAGGAGACAGGAAGTGGAAAAAGTCTTTTATGTAACAACCCCAATCTACTATGTGAACGACAAGCCACACATAGGTCATGCCTATTGCACTGTCCTTGCGGATGTCCTTAGGCGCTACTACGACCTTTTCGGCTACAAGACCTATTTTTTGACAGGTGTTGACGAACACGGGCAAAAGGTGCAGGAGGCAGCACGAAAGAGGGGGCTTAGCCCGCAGGCTCACTGCGACGAGATGCAGGGGTATTTCAGGGCACTTTGGAAAAAACTGAACATCTCGAACGATGACTTTATCAGGACAACCGAGCAAAGGCATATCGAGATCGTGCAGAAGGCGCTACTTAGATTATGGGAAAAGGGCGAGATATACATGGGCGAATATGAAGGGTTTTATAGCCCACGAGTGGAAAAGTTCTTTTCAGCGGAAGAACTTGTGGATGGAAAGTGCCCAGAAAGCGGAGGTGAAGTCTTTCGACTTAGCGAGAAGAACTATTTCTTCAGGATGAGCAAATATAGGGATGCCCTTGTCGAGTACATCAAAACGCATGAAGACTTCATTGTGCCAGAACAAAGGAAAAACGAGGTTCTGGGCTTCCTTCAGAAAGGCTTGCAGGATTTGTGCATAACTAGACCAAAGTCGAGACTTGAATGGGGCATAGAGATACCCTTTGATAAAGACTATGTGACCTATGTGTGGTTTGATGCACTTATGAACTATGTAAGTGCGATAGGGCTTTACAAGGATCAGGCAAGGTTCGAGGAGTTGTGGGGGGGTGCTCACCACCTTATAGGGAAGGATATTCTGGTTACGCATTCGGTTTACTGGACAACCATGCTTATGGCGTTGGGTTTGCCATTGCCAAGACAGATAGTCGCAACTGGGTGGTGGCTTGTCGAGCAAACGAAGATGTCAAAGTCTTTAGGGAATGTGGTTGACCCGCTATCGCTTCTGGACAAGTATGGCGTTGATTCCATTAGATATTTCTTGATGCGCGAGATGGTCATTGGCATGGATGCAAACTTTTCCGAGTCTCAGGTTCTGCGAAGACACAACTATGACCTTGCGAATGACCTTGGAAACCTTGTCCAGAGGGTGATAAGGCTTTTAGAGAAGGCTTTTGATGGGAAGGTGCCAGATGGCGATGCAGAGGAAGGGAGCGAACTTAGAAAGCAAGCTGAGGTCCTGCCACAACAGGTCGAGGCGCTAGTGAAAAACCTGAGGCTTGATATGGCATTGGAACAGGTGTTCTCGGTTATCCGTGCGACGAACCGCTATATCGCCGAGACTTCGCCCTTCCTTGTGATGAAAACGGACAAGAGGCGAGCGGGAGACATCGTTCGGGCGACGCTCGAAGCAATAAGGTTTGCTTTGAACCTTTTGTGGCCTGTCATGCCAGAAAAGTGCGATTCGCTTTTGAAGGCAATAGGGGATACTTCTCATGTAGAAAGGCTATCAGAGCTAAAGTGGGGAGGGCTCAAAACAGGAAGGGATGTGCATCTAGATACCCCTCCTTTTCAGAAGTTCGATGCGCCAGTGGATATTTCAGAAAAGGCGGAAAAGCCAGAAGAACCAAAGAAGATTGATGATGCAAAAAAGTCTTTTGTGCCGTTTTCCGAGTTTGCCAAACTTGAGCTAAAGGTTGGCACGATAGTTGATGCACAAAGGGTGGAAGGTGCGAAGAAACTTTTGCGACTGCTTGTTGACATAGGCGAGCCAAGCCCAAGACAACTTGTTGCAGGCATCGCAGAGTTTTACGAGCCTCAAAACCTTGTTGGGAAGCAGGTCGTGGTGGTTGCAAACCTCGAACCTAAAAAGGTGATGGGGGTTGAAAGTAAGGGTATGATCCTTGCTGCTTCAGACGAAAACGGTCTTGCGCTCATCACGCCTTCACGGGAAACAAAAAACGGGGCGAAGGTCTCTTAGGGCACAGTCTCGGATACCTGCGCATCCGATTCCCTTTCGTTTTCGACCCTTGGCAGTTTTATGCCCACAAGTGCGAACACGATTGCAACAAACAATACAATCCCCAGAAAAATCAAGAGGTTACGATACGCGGTCGTGGACTCGGGCGCTTTTTCAACCTTTGTTTCCTTTCTTGTTTTTGGCTTTTTCTTTGCCGTAGCGCTCAGAGCATCGCTCAGTTCTTTCTTTCCTTCTTCGTTTGGGTAAAGACCTGCGTCCTTAAGACTTCTTAGAAAATCTGAAGCGGATTGGAATCTTTGTTCTGGTGCCTTCTGAAGTGCCTGCCTCAAGATGTCCTTTAGAGCGTCAGGGGCTGTCAAACTTTCAAGGTCTTGCAAAGGATAGCCTTGAGCCACGAGTCCAAGCGCATCACGCTCATCGCCAATCTGAAAAGGGTCTTTCCCGGTCAGTGCAGAAACCGCAGTCAGTGCAAGTGAATACAGGTCAGAGCGCCTATCCACCTTTTGTCCCGTTGCCTGTTCTGGCGACATATACTGTATCTTCCCCCTCACATAGCCTTCTTTTGTGACCTGCCCACCTTGACTTGCCTTTGCAATCCCAAAATCGCACACCTTCACAAGACCCGACTTATCAACAAGCACATTTTGGGGGCTTATGTCCCTATGCACGATCCCGAGCGGCTTTCCCCGTTGGTCTTTCAGGGAATGGGCGAAGTCCAGCCCCTCCAGCACCTGCCCCAATATGTGCGCAACCGCATTGGCACTTAGCGCCTTTTTCCTTTTGAGGAGGTCGGATAAAGCCATGCCGTCCACATATTCCATCGCCATGAAAAGCCTGCCTTCCACCTCCCCAAAATCCAGCACAGTTGCAATGTTTGGATGCTGAAGCATCGCCCCAAGTTTCGCTTCTTCTATGAAAAGGGCAAGCACCTCCTTGTCTTTTTGCCCCTGTTCGCTTAGAACCTTTATCGCAACAGATTTCTCAAAGCCCATCGCACCTTTCAGGCGCCCTTTATACACGGTCGCCATCCCGCCCTTCCCAATCTCTTCTTCCACCTCGTATTTGCCAAATCTCAATATCGGTGCCTGCATCACAGAACTGGCTTGAAATCAAGGCCAAATCTTATCGAGCGTCCTTGGGAACGGGATAGCCTCTCGGACATGGCTCAGCCCACAAATCCACGCAAGCGTCCGCTCGATACCAAGCCCAAATCCCGAGTGCTCGAATGTCCCGTATCTTCTAAGGTCTAGATACCATGAAAATGCCTCCATCGGAAGTCCATGTGCCTTTATAGATTCTTCGAGCGTCTTCAGGTCATCTTCCCTTTGCCCCCCACCTATTATTTCACCATATCCTTCTGGCGCAAGCACATCCATGCAAAGGGCAAACCTCGGGTCTTCAGGGTCTTTCTTCATGTAAAAAGCCTTTACCGCTGCAGGGAAACGATGCACCACGATTGGCTTTTCAGCGTCTTTTGTAAGCATCGTTTCGTCGTCCCCTCCAAAATCGTCGCCCCACAATATGTCGCTTCCTTTACTATGCAGGATCTCGATCGCTTCATTGTAATGAAGCCTTATGAAGGGTCTTTTTACAGCCTCGAGTGGCTTTGTGTCCCTCTCCAGAGCCTCGAGTTCCTTGCGTCTTTCCTCCAAAACCCGTCCCACGATATATTCAACAAACTCTTCGGCTATTTGGATGTTTTCCTCGAGGTCGCAAAACGCCATCTCTGGCTCGACCATCCAGAACTCCATCAGATGGCGTCTTGTCTTGGACTTTTCTGCTCGGAAGGTCGGACCAAAACAATAGACCTTACCAAAGGCGGCAGCAGTCGCCTCGTTGTATAGTTGTCCACTTTGGGTCAGATATGCCACATTATCGAAGTATCCAACCTGAAAAAGGGTTGTGGTGCCTTCACATGCAGCAGGTGTAAGTATGGGTGCGTCAACAAGAAGGAAGCCCCTAGAATCGAAGAAATCCCTTATCGCCCTTATAAGCGTTGCCCTTATGCGCATGATGGCATGAGGCTCCTTGTGACGAAGATAGAGATGCCTCCATTGCATCAAAAATCCAATCCCATGTTCCTTCCTTCCGATGGGATATTCTTCCGCAGGTCCAAGGATCTTGAACGAAGACACATCTATTTCAAACCCAGTGGGCGACCTTTTGTCCTCCCTTACCGTCCCCTTCACCTCCACGCTCGATTCTAGCGGACAGTGGTCTGCATTTTCGAACATATCCTGTGGCACATTCGACTGCTCCATCACGCACTGAATGACCCCGGTCCCATCACGCACCAGAAGGAAATGTATCTTCCCCTTCGACCTTTTCGCCTTGAGCCAACCCTTCAGAACAACTTCCTTGCCAACAAAATCCGCAATCCTTTCAACTGTAGCCTTTTCCATAACCACCTCCAAAGTGTTTGTATTATTAGCAGAAATCATGCCATGTTTGCAAGGGACGGAGGTTGGCTAGTAAAGCTCTTCTCATACGAACGACAAAGAAATCTTGGTCTTGTCTTCATATTGATCGCTGTCCATTGACAAGGTGGAATCCTGACACTCTCTCCATCTTCTATTGCTTCTTTGCTGTGTCCCTTGGGCGTCCCGTTATCCTAGCAACTGCGCTGATGCTCTTGGTCTTTCCATACAACCGAATCACTGTCTGCCTCGCAAACTCCTTATTCAATCTTGTCAACTCTTGTTGTTCTGGATAAGTTCTTTCGGGCGACAATCCCATAGGGCACCCGGGTTAGAGAGTTCTAAAACTCGTAGAAAGATTTTGACGGAGGTAGCGCTCCAAGTTCTGCGAACTTCTGGACTACCTCCTCCGCTCCTTTAGCACACTTTGGTACAAACGGCGACTTCATCCTCGCATTCCATAGCTTCGAGTCCCGGCGGGGGTGGTCACGACCTGTCAGCCCAGCGACAAAAAAGCCGTTGATTTTTGTCAAAGAAACAGGTGAAATTTATGCAGGGATGCGGGTTAGCCCGGATCAGCCGAGGTTTTGGTCTTATAAAGGTGAGGATAGCCATGAACGCGTGTCAAACAAGGAAAGGAAAGGAGCAAGATCCACGCCAGGTAGGCAGTCAGCCGTCACCTGGATTGTCATGCTCCTCGCAGTGGCGGTGTGCGTAGCACTCTTTCCGCGGAGACTTGTAGCGAACATGGTGCCAGATGTCATTTCAAAGCAGTGCCCAGGGTGTAGAGTTCTTCACGATGAGCAGGTTTTTCTGCCATTCACGGGCGCTAAATACCATCGGACGATTTTGTGCAACCCTAAAGATCAGGGGCCGGTCTATCTGGTCTGGCTGCCTTCGGGCGTCCTTGGAGACGAGGAAGCGCTTTTGAAGCAGGAACAAGAGGCGAGATGGAACTCGATAGGTGCGCTGGACCCGAGTCTTTTTGAGATGATCTCATCGTTGAGCGAAGATGTGATGTTACCAGTTTACATCTGGGGAAAGGTGGACTTACCAGACCCTGACCCCGAGTGGCTTTCCAAATCAGAGGTGAACCGCGGAGTGTGGTACTGGGCGGTCGAGACACTCTGTTCCAAAAGTCGTGATGCGGTTAGGGATGCCCTTGCCGGCACAGAGATCATCGTGGATGCAGAGGTCGAAGGCTCCCCTGTGATCCACGCACTGGCATGGGCGTCCGATCTGCGAGGAGGTGAATGCACCGCGCAAGGGCTCGAAGAGCGGATAGATACGAACCACGATGATGCGGATAGCAATCCCGTCATAGGGCTCTCGTCTTGCTGCACCACTACTGCTATCGTTGCTTGGCCTTCGGATTGCACGGACCCTGTTGCTGACGCCTGCTTGAACCACAGAGTTCTTGCATGGTAAGGAGGGGGCTATGAAGCGCAAATATCTTGAATCTATTTCAATCGTCCTTTGTTGCTTGTTTTTTGCTTTCCAAACAGGGTGTAAGTCCAGCA
>Ga0272449_1001408_pt1 | contig 24778 bp, 27 predicted proteins | sample YNPCB0241_FD_198679 | JGI IMG/M metagenome (GOLD analysis project Ga0272449, IMG submission 198679) | Hot spring sediment microbial communities from Yellowstone National Park, WY, United States - YNP-CB-024-1 | ecosystem: Environmental > Aquatic > Thermal springs > Hot (42-90C) > Sediment... | reverse complement strand
AGCTTGAGAACCCTCTCCACCCGCTTGTCATTGGCAGACTTCACTAGGCGCTCAAGGTTTTTCAGGCCGATCTCCCGCTCCTGAAGGCTTTTAGCAGCAGCAACGCTAACTATGGCCCTCTTAATGCTGTCTAGTTGTGCGGCCTTTGTGGGATCGCTATTCTGCAGGACTTCTGTTGGAATGAGTTTATCCAGCCACATCCGAAGGTGAGAGAGGCAGCCCTGCACAATGCTGGTTGGGTAGACCTCCCTAACTGCTTTGAGAATCTCACCAGCAAGATCAGTAACAATAACCGCAGGACAATATCCAAGTTCTTCGAGTTTTAAAAGGATGCGCTTAATATCTTGAGCCGATTTGCTCTCTAAAAACTGGTATATTAAATGATTGCTTGGAAAGTCGACCACTTCTAAATAGTAACGTTTTTTCCCCTCAACTTTTATGACTGTTAAGTCCAAACCCATTATGCCGGACAGTTCCCGCTTCTCTGAGATCAGCTGCTCCCAGTTCGGAATGTTCCCAAGCAAGGATAGGATCCAGCGACCTAGGGTTGCCCTCGACACCAGCAACCCTAAATCTTCCTTCAGCTTCTCGAGGGATCTGGCGCTCAAATACCTTTCTAACAGGTCAGCTGGAATGTTACTTTTACGCTTACGCGTGCAAATAACGATTTTTCTGAAGCGGTAGCTGCACCTTTTGCAAGCCATTAAGCTAACATTTCTGCCAAGCACTTTAACGAAGACACTTCTAGTTTTAGTAATCAGCTCGGTGCTGCCGCATTTCGGGCACCTATCCCTCATGTGGACGCTCACAGCGACGGCGCATGACACACTAAACACCACAAATGTGGGTGCGCGAGAACTTAAAAGTTCAAGTGATGATCGCAGTCACCAACGCGCGCGCGAGGCACGGTGTCCCAAAGATTATGTTAAAGAGTTTTGTAAGAGAGCTTTGGAAAACTGGCCTTTTTAAGAATTCGGCAGATTGCTACGAGAAATGCTGAGGGCAGGCGCTTGCTGTAAGGATGAAAGGTGACGGATACACGCAAAAACGCCTAATTGTGGACCACAATAAGGGCTGAAAGTGTGTATCCGTCAACCGTATAGTTTCCGTAGATGCTACACGCATTGTTGTTTCAAGGACTTGATTTTTAAGTTTTCACGGCTTCGCCTTATGGTGATTGAATGAGTGAGGAGTTTGTGGTTGTCCGAAGGGCTGATTTGAAGGAACTGCTTAGGGAATTAGAGGATTTAAAGAGACTTGTCAGGGAAAGGAGCTTTTTCCGTTCAGCAGAGAGCGGACGAGCTGTTCGAGCCGTTCGATCCTAGCTATTATAGCTTCGTCTCTCCTGCGTTCCTCTTCCTCCATTTTTACAGCTAACTGTTCGTCCAGGATGAATCCGCAAAAGCCGCATCGTACGTTGTCGGGCGGATTTATCCTTCCGCATCTCGGGCACTTTTCCACCTTAAGTATTCCTTCGGCGTTGTCCGCCTTTCTCAGACCATGCAGCTCCAGCACCGCCGTTTCCAAATCGCGAGCTGAGAAGTGGACGTATCGCCTGCTCATCTTGCTTCCGTGAACCCAGCCGGCATATTGTTCAAGCCTCGCCTCGCTGAACACTTTTGCAAGGTTTGTGAGGGCGGTGTGTCGAAACAGATAGGGCCACAAGTCCCTTTTTATTCCAGCCTTCGCAGCCAGCCTCTTCAGCAGCTTGCGGAGGTAATAATAGCTTATTCCTTCACCTTTGGCGTTGTTCGCAAATGAAGCCCAGAGCGGGGCGTCGGGGTCGTTCCTTCTCGGGTGTTTCTGAAGCCACTCCAGCAAGGGCTTAAAGCTTATAACTAATGGTATGCACTTCACGCCTGTTTTACCCGTCACCGTTATAAGGCAATATTCATCTTTAAACTGCACGCTTCTCACAGTCATGGTTAAGAGCTCCCCCGGCCTCAGGGCTGCCTCGTACATGACGGAGAGCATAGCCCTGTCGCGTTCGTTCTCAGCGGAAGCCATTAAGGCCTTCACATCATCGGCCGTCAAAAGCGTTTCAGGCTTGACTCTGTTGTCGCGTTCGTCCACGCTCATCGGTATCCAGTCAACTTCAGGCGGTATGGGCGTTTTCGCGTCGCAGCTGCCATGCTTGGCGTATTGTACAAGCCTTTTCAAAGCGAGTTTTAGGCCATGCTTGGTCCAGCTTTTGTATGGTTGCGCGTTGATCCAGGCGACAGCCCTTTCGACATCCTGCTTTGTTGCCTCAGATGGGTTAAAAGGCGTGTTTTTGAATATTGTTGAGAGGTTGTTCGCGTACTTCAGTACGCGGTTGTCCGAAAGCCCAAGCGCCTTCAAATGGTCCAGGAAGGCCAGCAACAGCTCTGCGTAGGGCAACGTTGAAAGCCTCTTCCTCGCAGCTTCAAGCCTTCTTCCGCAATGTACAGGTCGGTCATTCCAGAAGTCTTGTGTTGCGAGATCTTTAAAATGGAGGGTATGGTTACGGCACCAGAACCAGGGGTACGAGTGCCGAGGGCCGGGTTTGAACCGGCGACAACCCGGTCTTCAGCCGGGCGCTCTCCCAGGCTGAGCTACCTCGGCTAATCTTGAAATAACCTCGGAGATTTTTTAGCGTTTCGGGCTATTTACGTTTTCTGAAGAAGAGCAGCCCATCTTTTTCGCATACATACTGAAAACCTGCTTCAAGCAAGTTTTTGATCTCTTCAGGGTTGTTGGCAACTTTGACTCTGAATTCATCATCGCCTGATTCGCTAAAGATTGTCCGTTCGACGGTTATGTAGATTTCAGTGTTTTTGATGCTTCTGTGTCCAAGGAACTCTTTAACGTAGTAGGGATCCCTCGTCTGGTGATACAGCATTGTTGCCTTTCAGTGTCTGAAGGTGTGGAACGTTATCCTTAAGAGCCGTGGGTTTTGAAGCTTATTAGCCAAGCGCTTTCTTGTCAGTTGGAGTGTTTGTTTCAACGAATCATACGTAGCGTTGCCGAAGACGTTTTGACTATCCCTCGGAAGGTTCTTCAACATACCAATCAGTTTTTCGATTGACTTTCCACATACGTGGTTTGCTATCCTTTTCAGGGCTGTTCAGTGTTATTACACATCTATCAAGGTCTATATCTGTCCACTTAAGTCTCTTTGCCTCGCCTGCCCTCATTGCCGTCTCCTTGAGAAGCTGAGAAATGTAGATGTTTTCCTTCCAGAGCCTGCTATTAGAACGTCAATCTCCTGCTCTGTTGGAATGAAGGGAATTTTCTGAGCGACCTTGCACTTTGGCTTTTCCCACTGCAAGCCATTTAGTTTTAGGAAGACGGTGTAAGCGTTTATGACGTTTCTTCTTCTTGTATCCGACCAATCTTGTTTTGCTATAACTTCCCTGAATGAATCCGGATTGTATAAGTTAGCGCCTCTTGCGAGCAACGTTCTCAACACTGAAACATGTAGTCTAATGGTTTCTTCGCTGTAGCCTTGCTTTTCCATCCACCAAGCTAGTTCTATTATTTTACCTTTCATTTCGGCTTTGGTTATCTCTGTGGCTCTCGCAGCCCACTCTCCAGTTCGGGATTCCACTTCGGCCAAGTTTTTCGCCTCGTCTTCCGAGACGCATACTCGGGATTTTTCCAAAGCAATACTGCAGGTCTATGTATATGTTTTTAGGACTTTTCTTAACCCTTTAGAGCTTATATTTTATGGGGTCGAATCTAAAAGTTAAGGTTAATATTCACGTGTTCCATTTTCTATTTCAATTAAAGGGGGAGTTTACATTTAAAATGGCAGAAGTTTTTATGGTGAAAACTTCTAATAGAATTTCTGGTGTCAAAAAACTTCTCAAACGAATAGGTTTAAGCAACTATGCTGGAAAAAATGTGGCTTTAAAAGCTAATTTCAACAGCGCTGACCCATTTCCAGCCTCAACACATCCTGAAACCTTGAGAGCGATAATTGAAATCTTAAAAGATGTAAAGGTGAAAGGCATAACTTTGGCTGAACGCAGTGGCATGGGCGCAACTAGACAAGTCTTAGAGTGGATGGGCATTTTCAAGTTGTCAGAACAGCTAAATTTTGAAGTGGTTGTTTTAGATGAGCTATCTAAAGAGCAGTGGTTTAAGGTTAACCACGAAGGAACTCATTGGCTGCGGGGATTTTATATTGCCAAGCTTTTCCTTGACGTGGACAAAGTTATCCAAACATGTTGTCTTAAAACTCACAGGTTTGGAGGACACTTCACTATGTCTCTAAAAAATTCTGTGGGACTAATAGCTAAAAGGATCCCTGGATCCCTATACGATTACATGTGGGAGTTGCACATCTCACCTTTTCAGAGGCAAATGATAGCGGAAATAAACAAATTTTATCCTGTTAATTTGGTTATTATGGATGCAACTAAAGCATTTGTGAGCGGAGGTCCAGAACAAGGCGAAGTTGTTTCCCCAAATCTATTGCTTGCAAGTGAAGACCGTGTGGCAATAGATGCTGTCGGCGTTGCTATTCTTAGAATGTACAATGCAACTGGGCATGTCGCAAAAGGAAGTATTTTTGAACTTGACCAAATTCGACGAGCAGCTGAAATTAGTGTAGGAGTAAAAACTGCCGGAGAAATACACTTGAAACCATTGGATGAAGAGAGTCGTAAAGTTGCAAACAAAATAGAAAATATCCTTAGAAGCGAAGATTAGCCGCAAGCAAATCGGGTTTATCGCTGGCTATGCCGTCAACGCCTTTCTTCGCATATTCGGAAATTTCTCTAGGTTTGTTTATTGTCCAAACTATGACTTTTAAGCCGTGCTCATGGGCTTTTTTGATGTCGGCTGTATGGGTGAACTTGTAGAAGGAAACAAGATAGTTTGCTTTCAATTCCAATGCCGTTTTTATGGGATTTTTATGCTTTACATAGATTAATCCTGTTTCCACGTCAGCATCTAGTTCTCTAATTTTCCGTAGCGCATCTTCAAGGAAAGAGACGATTATAACATTTTTCTCAAGCTGTTTTTCATGTACGAGGGCAAGAACCTTTTCTTCAATATCTTTTTCTTTTAGTTCAATGAGTATTTTTGCCCTCTTATCTAAGAATTCAAGAGCTTCCTTGAGAGCTGGAACCTTCTCACCTTTTTTCGTAGATAGAGACTTTATCTCCTCGAGGGTGAGTTCGTTAACTAAGCCTTTGCCGTTGGTTGTTTTCTTCACATCAGCATCGTGAATAACTACTAGTTGGTTATCCTTCGTTTTTCGCACATCAAGCTCCACAGCGTTTATGCCCATTTCCAAAGCTTTTTGGAAGCTTCGCAAAGTGTTTTCAGGCTCGTATGCTTTCGCGCCTCTGTGTCCAATTAGTAGCATGATAGAACCATGGTAGGTGGAGAGTTTAAACGCTTCGGTTTTTCTTCGCGTGCCTCTTTTATGGAGGCACTTGTGATGATGTGCCGCTTGTAGGTTTATGCCTAGTTGCAATTCTTTAAATTTTCCACAACCTAACATGTTATGGTAGTAGCGAGGATAGGGGGTTTCGGCCTTTAAAAGAATCGTATTGAAACCTATAGGTTTCGTGCGAACGCAAGCCACTGGCGATGAGGTTAAAGATAAGAATAGACTTTCTCAGATAGTTATCGACGACAGATTAATTGAAGCCTTAGAGGGTATAGAGGATTTCTCGCATTTGTTCGTACTTTTTTGGTTGTATAAAGTCGAAAAGGAAGAGCGAAAAATATTAAAGGTTCATCCTCGCGGCAGGGAAGATTTGCCCCTTCTGGGAGTTTTTGCTACAAGAACCATGCACCGTCCAAATCCTATTGGATTAACGCTAGTTGAGCTTGTCACGGTTGAGAGGAACATTCTAACTGTTAGAGGGCTCGACGCATTTGATGGAACACCTGTTCTCAACATAAAGCCCGCTGATTACTGGATATTGCTGAAAACCTTAGGGTACCCTTATGGTGGACAAAATTAGAAGGCAGAGAAGTAAAGTAACCTCGTTCTACCCTAAACCCTTAAAGTATTGGAGGCTCAAAATGGTAAGTATAAAACAGAACTCTTAAGGCTTCTCAACGATAATGTAAACATCGGTGTTTAAGAAGGCATAATAGTAGCGTGTCTTTGATGGTGTAATTAAAGAATTATTTCAATTTTGCGTGCTTTGCTTTGAAATCGGCGTTATAGGTTCTTTTACCCCTTTTATCGGTTATGAAGTTAATTCCTTGGGAAAAGGTTACGCCGTTAAGGCGTCTCCAAGCTTTGTTGAAATCATCCTCCTTATCGTCCAGCCAGCATAGAACATATGTATCTGACTTTCCCTTCGCCGAAGAGATATAGTCTATGTCGCCCATTAATGGAAAGAAGTCAACTATACTGCCTCTAAATTCTGCGCTTTCCTCAACCTTTGAAATTACAAGCTTTTTAGCCTTTACAACTGCGAAGGCTTTTATTTCTGGTTTTTTAAGTCTCTCTCTATAAAACACTATGACTGGTTTCTCCCAGATAAAATCCAAAAATTTCAGTCACCTCCTTCCAGAATACCTATTAATTGTAACGGAGTCTATAAAATTTGAGGCCCAGGATTGATGTATAAAGCTTACTCAATATGCGAGATGACTTTTGGTTTCGCTGAGTTAGTTTAAATAATATTATTGCCTCTTTACGATTTTCTTAAACTCCAGTGAATAATCTTACATTAGCGGGTTTTCATTTTCATTCGGATTTTTGTTCTTTCTTTAAGTTAATTTGAATAACTTCGATTAGTTTTTCCGGTCTCACTGGTTTTGTGAGGTATTCGTTAGCTCCGCGCTCAAAGGCTATAGTCATGTCCTCATCTGACGGGTGTCCTGTCAAAATAATTTTCACCATATCGGGTGCAATCTTATGAATCTGATCTAACAAGTTTAAGCCGTTTACATCTTGAAGCTTTACGTCTATTAGTACTACGTTGTAATTTTGGTTTTTAATCTTGTCCAAGGCTTCTTGCCCTGTTTCTGTAGTGGTAACGGCATATCCTTCTTTTTCCAGAAGCTTAGATAAAATTTTCAATATATTTTTGTCGTCGTCTATTATTAGGATGTTAGATTTTATTTTTGCAGGGGTTTGCAATGGCAATCAGCTAATATAAATGGGGGCTTTGTTAAAAGAGTATGGGAGTGTCACGTGACAGAGACACATTGTTATAATTTGTGACTGTGGAGTTTCAGTCGCAAACGTTTAAATTTTAAGTTTCTTGAAATTAAATCGGGTGATTTGGTTGGATAAATTTGATTTGGCTATGCAACGGATGGCAAAAATGACTCAAGAAGAAATAAGCAAAATGATTGAATCTAACAAGCAGCTTTGCATTTGCGGCGAGTGCCCTACGTACACGGAATGCTCAAGGCAAGGCAGGGAACTTCTTTTTTGTGCTCTAGGTCGAAGCCCAGCATGTATAACAGAAGAGGTGGAGTGCATATGCCCCACATGTCCAGTTACTGAACAGTTAGGTCTTGTAAATCAATTCTTCTGTCTAAGAGGAACTGAAAGAGAACAGAGACAAATTTAGTGTATCGTAATACTCCACTCTTCACTTTTCAGTTCATCAAAGTTTTTATTTTGAACTTTTCTCTCATTTTCTTAGAGAACTTTGATTAAAAGCTCCAATTCTTGAACGTTGGCTTTGTCGCGGCTTCATCTTTTCATTAAAATAACTAGTTTGCTTGGGGATGCGCAAAAATAAGGCCGCATGGAGTTTCGAGGGGATTAAGTTAAGATCGCTGTAGTTCTTTGCTGGTTCCTCATTATTTTTGACATGCGCACCCCCCAAGCCTTTCTCCACCCCCCAAAAGAAAAATACGCATGCAAAAAATATAAGGTTGTGCGATTGTTTTTTGCAGTCACATTAATGAATTTTTACAAAGTAGCGAATATGGGTCTTGTGTTTTATTCTTGGTTGAGTTTTTCATTGATTATTCTTATTAGCTCTTCTGATTTTACTGGTTTTACTAAGTAAGCTGAGGCTCCTCGGTCTATGACTTTGGTCGCGTCTTCCAGGGAGGGAAAGCCGGTTATGGCAATTTTTATCATGTCCGGATGCATTGCATGCATCTTTGATATTAGATCTGTGCCGTTAGTGTCTGGCAACTTCACGTCTATTAAGGCTAGGTCGTATTTTTGATTTCGAAGTTTTTCCATAGCCTCCTGTCCAGTTTCGGCGCTGTCTATGAGGTATCCTTGTTTTCTGAGGATGCGTGTAAAAATTTGTTGGATGTATTTGTCATCGTCTATTATGAGGATGTTTTTCTTTGGTTTTTCCATTTTTAGTTTTCCCTCTTTTTGGCAGCCTTATCTTAAACTTGGTGCCTTTTCCCTGTTCACTTTCAAAGCTTATCTCTCCATTGTGGGCGTCTATAAGTTTTTTGCAGACTGCCAGTCCAAATCCTTGTCCTTTTGCTTTTGTAGTGAACAAGGGCGTGAATATTTTAGGTTTGTCCTCTTCAGCGATGCCTTCGCCAGTATCCTCAACGTAGATGTGCAAGTTTTGTTCGTCCTCAAATGCGTTTATTGTTAATTCTCCTCCTTTGGGCATTGCTTGAATTGCGTTTTCAGTTAAGTTTATGAGTATCCGCTTTAGGAGTAAGGGGTCGAGAAATTGCTTTTTAAGGTCTTTTTGAATTGTAATTTTGAGTTGGATGTTGGGTGGAATTTTTAAGATTGACAGTACTTCATTGATCATTTGTTGGATATCTGTTTCTTGGGGACGCGGTAATGGAGGTTTAGCGAAGGCTTGTAGGTCTGAAACTATGTGGTCTATGTAGCTGGTTTGATTTTCGATTATTTTGAGTATTTCCTCTAGTTCTTTTCTTTCGCGGCTTTCAGGTGGCAATGACTTAAGTTCTTCCTTTGCCAAGTACACAGCGCCTTCTATGCTTTGAAGGGGATTACGAATGTCGTGGCCTACCATGCCTGCTGTCTGACCAATAGCTGCAAGTCTTTCCGAATCTTTTAATTGCTTAGTCCTAACTTCGACTAACTCTTCCAAGTGCTTTGCGTATTCCTCGAGTTTTTTCTCCAACTGTTTGAGGTCGCTGATGTTACGGGCTACGTGTACCGAACCGATCATTTGCCCTTTCTCATCCGTCAATGGTGTGGTGCTAACTAAGAAATAGCCTCCCAAACGCTCATCGTATATTTCTTCGATATATTCTTGTCCGTTTTTCATAGTTTTTGTGTGTGGGCAGCATTCAAGCGGTTGCTCTGTACCGTGCACTGCCTTGTAGCAAGGGAGTCCAACGCATTGTTCAGGGGTTTTTCCTAGCTTCTTTGCCAAGGCTTGGTTGGCTCTAACTATCCTATGTTTGTCGTCTAGAATTGCTATCAAGTCTGGGATAGCGTCAAAGGTTCGCTCCCATTCTTGTTTAGCCCTATGGAGCGCTTGTTCAGCTTGCTTGCGTTCTGTTATGTCTTGAACGGTTCCGAATCCACTAACTAATACATTATTAACTTTATCGAACTCTAATTCAGCTTTTTCACGAACCCATTTTACTTCACCATTGACAATTATCCTATGTTCAATGTCGTAGGGTTCGCCTTGAAGCGCCGCCTTCCATTTTCGGTCAACATATTCGTGGTCATCTGGGTGAACCGCAGCCAAAAAAGTTTCATACGTCAAAGGTGTTTCCTTCGGAATCCCGAATATACGGTACACCTCATCAGACCATTGTAGCAAGTTGTTCTGCAAATCTAACCTCCAGCTTCCAATGCGAGCTACAGCTTGAGCACGGTTCAAGTCTCTTTCGCTTTCACGAAGCTTCTCGTAAGCTTCAGCTAGTTCTCTTGTGCGTTCCATAACACGCATTTCTAGTTCATCATGAGCTTTAAGCAAAGCTTTCTCAGCTTTCTTGCGTTCAGTGATGTCGATTCCCACCTCTAGTATAAGAGTGGAACCGTCAACATCAATGAATGGCGCATCGTAAATGTAGTATTCGCGGCCGTCAGGACCAGTCCACTCCCATTCAAGAGGCGTCATAGTCTTAAGAACCTTGTATGTTTCGCAGTTTTTGCAAGGTTCTGTGCGTCCAAATAAGTATTCAAAGCAATGGCGACCATGGTCTTCGCCGAAGCGCTCTCTGAAGAACCGGTTAGCGTAAGATACACGGTGGTCCGGAGTTAGCAACACGAGATAAACCGGCAGCTTCTCCAAGACATCGAAAAAGCGTTTTCGTTCATTCTCTATTAGCTTTTCGGCTTTCCTCCGATCAGCGATTTCTCTTTGCAGTCTCTCAGTAGTTTCCCTCAACTCTTTTGTGCGTTCTTGAAAGCGCTCTTCTAATTCACCATGTATCATGCTAAGCGCTTCTTCAGCTTTTCTACGTTCAGTATCATCGACATGCATTGAGATTGCATACTCCTGGTTGCCAACGTTGACTCTTGCTGCGGAAAGGAGAAGCTTAAGATGTTTGCCACTTTTTGTTCGAGCATCAACTTCAATGTTGCTTATGCTGCCCTTATCGCGTAACAAATTGATGATTTCTGTACGCTTTTCTGGGGGGTCTTCAAAAATGTTTAGTTCAACCGAGTTGTGACCGATAACCTCTTCTCGAGTATATTCAGTTAACCGTAGAAAACTCTCGTTGACATCGACCCAAATTCCATCGGGAAGACGAGAAACACTCATTGCAATGGGGCTGTTGTGAAAGACCTTAGAAAATTTCTCTTCACTTTGCTGAAGTAACTCTGTAGCCTTATCTCTTTCCTCTTCCAATTCAAGTCGATACAAAGCGAAAGCAATATCATCAGCCAATTCTTTAAAGAGACTTCGTTCGTCTTCATACAGTATGCTGTAAATAGGTGTGCTTGCGGTAATTAAACCATAAATGGAACCAGCATATTCGAGTCTGGCGCTCAAGCCACTTCTACCTTTATACATGTTGGTTAGAGGACAACATCTGCAACTTTGCGGGTCTTCAGTCAACACGACCGCTGGTTGCGCCATTGCCTTAAGCGCACAGTCACATAACTTTCCACTTTTGAGTTGATTAACAAGAGACAAGAAATTGGTACCAACACCAGACTCAAATCCTGATATAAAATTTCCATGCTTATCAAACAAACTGATCCAAACATTATAATAACCAAGATTTTTAACGAGGGTGTCACAAATACCTTGAAGTAACCTATTACGATTTTTCTCCTTGACGATCAACTGGTTCACATGGCGTAGAGCACCAAGCAAAGCATTCAAACGTTTCAATTTTTCTTCCATTTTAATACGCCCCGCAACATCTCTCCTAAACAACAATTCTTTTACCTCAATAATCTAAGGATACTTCTCCCTTGTTTTTCTCAACCAAATCAACACCTCAAAACCGAGGTTAAGTATTAATATATCATGATTATTTTTAATTTATAAACGTTAAACAGAATCAGCGAATAGGACAAGCAGGATATGCACGAAGTAGATGATAAAAAACTGTTTGAAACTCTTCGCGAATTAGGCTTGTCAAGAAGAGAAGCTGAAATCTACCTATTCCTGTGGAAAAAAGGATCGCAAAAAGCTTACAACATTGCCGCCTACCTAAACATTGACAGGGCCCAAACATACCGCACACTAAACAGTCTTAAAGAAAAAGGAATAGTGGAAGTAACCATTGAAGCCCCGACCAGGTACGCGGCAACCCCCATTGAACCCCTAATCGAATCTCTAATAAAAACCAAGAAAACCGAATTAGCTCGCCTCGAAAACGAAAAGCAAGAAATAATAAACTACTTCAAATCACTCCATAAACTACCCATAGGCCAAGAATACCCTATCGCAAAACTCAAAGTTATCGTTGGAAAGGATGGAATCTTCACAAAAGTCCTTCAAATGGCGAGGGAAGCCAAAAAGGAATTATTAGAATTAACCACCAGTTCAGGGTTAATTCATGAAGACACAGCTGAAGTTCCAGATACAATAATTAAAGTAGCCAGAGAAAAAAGAAACGTCCAATTCAAAATCCTAGTCAATATCTCAAAGGAAAATCTTAACATAATAAAAAGGATACTTAAAAAAATCCCCAAAAAAAACACCAACATTGAATTGCGCCATACCGACTTAGGCTCCGAATTTTACCCTCGCTTCCTCATAGCAGATGAAGAAGAGACCATGCTATATGTAACCTCCCAAGGCGAATCATCCACACCTTGGCAGGAAGATACAGGTCTATGGATCACCAGCAAAATGTTCGCTTCACCCCTAAAAGCATCCTTCCTAGAAATATGGCGTAGCGCTGTCAACGCGGAAGACAGAATAAACGAGTTGGAAACAGGAATACCACGAGAAGAAACAACCATAATTAAGGAGCCAGCAGATGCGCAAGCAAAAATAAAAAGCGCCCTCGACACAGCCACTAACGAAATAATCCTAATTTTATCATCCGCCAACTTAAACAAGATCCTGGATGACGCCCAATTTAAAAAATGTTCTGACAAAGGCGTTAAAATTCGAATCATGGCCCCAATTGACTTAGAAAATTTAGAAGTTGCACAAAAACTCTCAACCTTCTGCGAAGTTAAACATGTTTCTATCAGCTACCTGACCATGATGATCGCAGATAACAAACATCTTTTCATATTTAGGGCACCACCCTTAGAAGAGCATTCTCTAGAATCTCCCTTCTATTTGCAAAATACATTCTACACAAATGATCAAAAATATATAGAAAGAGCGAGGGAAATCTTAAACGATATTTGGAAAAGGGGAACGCTAATCTCAGAAATAGGTTCAAGCAAATTAACTAGAACTCCCATTGAAGTTTCAAGTTCCAGCACTATACTAGAAGTTGTCGACACTATGCTTAAAAATAGTGTCAGCTCAGTTCTAGTCCGCAAAGATGATAACATCTTGGGCGTAATAGATCAAAAAGATATTTTAGAGAAAGTGCTTAAAACTCAAAGAGACCCAAACACTACCACTGCAAACGAAATAATGTCCATGCCTGTTTTAACAATAAACTCTGAAGAGCTATTGATAGACGCCTTAAAAACCATGAAGGAGAAAGGCATCCCAAGACTAGCAGTGTTTAAAGAAGGAAAGTTGATAGCAGTGTTAACTTGAATCAAACTTTTTTATTCATTCTTACTAAATGAAATCTGAGCCAAGAGACTAAGATAGGCTGTTACTGTAAAATCACAGTCGCATATGCTTAATAGCATTTCAACATAATCTTTTTTAGGGGTGGAGTATGGAAGGTGAAATCCTCACTTTAAGCGACGCGTCAGACAAGACCACTAGGATTTACAATAAGAGTAGTATTCAAGAACTAGCCCCTTCAAAAAACAAGATATTCCAAATATTGTTTCTGCTGCAAGATGACGATAGAGTTGAGGTTATAGAAACTGAAAAAATTGATATCAATCTTTTAATGGATCGCCTAGAACAGGGACAATCAGTTTTCATAACACCTAAATCGCAAAGAAAAATTACACATCCTAAATTACAAAGAAAAATCTCTCTGTTAAAATCTTCAGTAAAAGAGAGGAAACCCTGGTATTTCGCACATTTGTAGAGCAAAAGACCCAACAATTTAGGGTTTTAAATGTTTTATGCGACACAGTTAAGGCAAATCGAGAAATTGTTAAAGTCTATAGAATTTCAATCAGCTCAACCATGCACGCTTACAAGTAATTTTAGTTCTTGAAAAGGTGCAGCGCTATTGTGGCTTTTTGCAGATAGGGTTGAAGCTGGAAGACGCTTGGCCTCAGCTTTGGCAAGAATCAGCAGCAAAGGTGCTATCGCTTTGGCTATTCCCAGAGGCGGCGTCGTCGTAGGTTTTGAAGTGGCCCAAGCCCTCGTCATCCCTTTAGACCTCATAATCCCCAGAAAAATTGGCGCCCCAGATAATCCTGAATTGGCTATTGGGGCCGTAGCAGAGAATGGAACTATTATCCTTGATGACAGACTTGTAAAGTATCTGCAAGTATCTGAAAACTACATCAGAACAGAGAGCGAAAAGCAAAAATTAGAAATCAAACGCAGGTTAAGACTATACCGAGGGGATGCCCCCTATCCCAATATTAAAGATCGTGAGGTTATCGTATTAGACGATGGAGTAGCAACGGGCTATACTATGAAGGCTGCTTTAGCTTCAGTGCGTAAAAAGGGCGCTAAGGCTGTTATAATTGCGGTTCCAGTTGGCCCACGCTCTACCATTGATGAACTAGCGAAGGAAGCGGATCACGTCGTTTGTTTATACACTCCTGAACCTTTCTACGCCATTGGCCAGTTTTATAAGAACTTTCCCCAAACCACTGATAAGGAAGTTATAAAATTGCTAAATCTCAGCAAACAAAATCTGAGTCTCTCGCCCAAAAAGTAGTTGGAGGATTCAATTGTAGAGAAAATGAAAGAAAATTCTGTCACAATTCCTATAGGCAAATTGAAAATCGAAGGGGATCTCTTCTTACTTGAAGACGCCCATGGGATCGTTTTATTTGCACATGGAAGCGGCAGCAGCAGATTCAGCCCACGAAACCGTTACGTGGCAAAAGTGCTAAACGAAGCTGGAATCGCCACATTGTTAATGGATCTCCTCACAAAAGAAGAGGAAGCGGTTGACGTCAGCACGGCTCGATTCCGTTTTAATATAGATTTGCTTTCCCAACGCTTAATAGGCGCAACCGAATGGATTAAGAAAAACCCTGTGACAAGAGATCTAGCCTTGGGCTATTTTGGATCTAGCACCGGGGCCGCTGCAGCGTTAATCGCAGCTGCAAAACTCCCCGCAGACATTATGGCGGTAGTCTCACGTGGGGGCCGCCTTGACCTTGCATCGGAATATCTACCCCGAGTGAAAGCGCCCATTTTATGTATCGTTGGGGGAAATGATTCTGTTGTCATCAATTTAAATCAAGAAGCTATGAAGCATATTTCCGCTGAAAAGAAACTTGAAATTGTGCCGGGAGCCTCTCACCTTTTCGAAGAGCCGGGGAAACTAGAAGAAGTAGCTAAACTTGCGACAAAATGGTTTTTGCAGCATCTCAGGATCAACCGATGAAAATATCCAAAGCACCTTTAAGACAGAAACTCTAGGCATGTAAATACTTATAACCCTAAATAGGCGCTAGGCATTCAGAATTTTAGATGTGAGTAATCATATGAGCTGTCAAAAAGGGCGCTGATTGAAAGAGGTTTAAAAGGAGCATGACGAAGGGAAGCGAGAAATCAATATCTCCCGATTTCCTTATCAACATATTCATGTGTGGCGATGTAATGATAGGAAGAGGCATTGATCAAGTGTTGCCTCATCCAAGCGATCCTACCCTCTATGAACCATATGTTAAAAATGCGATGGCATATGTGTGGCTAGCTGAAAAAATAAATGGGCCTATCCCAAAACCCGTAAATTTTTCTTACATTTGGGGCGACGCCATTCCTGAACTAGAAAGAAGAGCCCCTGACTTAAGAATTATCAATTTAGAGACAAGCATAACCAAGAGCGGCGACTACTTAAGGGATAAAGATATACACTACCGTATGAACCCTGAGAATATTCCATGCATTACAGCGGCAAAGATAGACTGCTGTTCTCTAGCAAACAACCACATTTTAGATTGGGGATATTCAGGTCTAACAGAAACCCTTGAAACCCTTAAAAAAGCTGATGTGAAATTTTCTGGCGCAGGCAAGGATATTGAAGAAGCAGAAGCTCCAGCATTTATGGAAATTTGGGGAAAAGGAAGAGTTATCTTTTTCTCTTTCGGATCAGAAACAAGTGGAATACCCATAAGCTGGGCCGCTCGCAAAGACAAACCCGGTGTTAACCTACTCAAAAATCTCTCAGAAAAAGCTGTTGACGCCATTAAAGAGAAAGTTAAGAAAATCAAGGGGCCAAAAGATATTGTAGTTGCATCCATTCATTGGGGAACAAATTGGGGATACGAAGTTACAGGTGAGCAAAGAAAATTTGCACATAAACTTATTGACGATGCATATGTTGACATAATTCATGGTCATTCTTCTCATCACATCAAAGGAATAGAAGTTTATAGAAACAAGCTTATCTTGTACGGTTGTGGCGACTTTATCAACGATTATGAAGGTATAAGCGGATATGAACATTTCAGAGGCGATCTGGGCTTAATGTACTTTGCCAGCTTAACACCATCAACTGGAAATCTCTTTTCCCTACAGATGATACCAACGCAAATTAAACGTTTTAGAGTAAATAGGGCATCAAAAACTGACACCTTGTGGCTAAAAGAAGTGCTAAATAAGGAAGGTAAAAAATTCAGAACCCAAGTGGAATTAAATAAAGCTGATACTTTAAATCTACTATGGAGTTGATTTTCCCATCATAATTCTTATTTATGGTTAAGGATGTCAATTTCAATTGTAGCTTTAAAGGCAATCACTGTTACTGCAATATTACAGTCGCACATCTTTTTAAATACATGTCTCCATTGTAAACTCTGGTGAAAACATGGCAAAATCGAAGAAAGGTGAAGAGGAGAAAAAGAAGAAGTATTATTATTACAAAGGAAAAGAGAAAAAAGCCAAGGAAGTTGCCAAGGAAAAATCAAAATAACCGGATGTTTTTGTTATGAAAAAATTTATCGTCAACACTGCAATTCTCACAGGCATGATGGATCCTGTAGCATGTGCAATGGGCACTCCTAAGATGCTGGAAAAACAGGGAATTAAAAATGTGAAGATACAATCTTGTTATTGCTGCGGACCAGAAGGCACCGTTGTCTTCATCGCTAACGCAGAAAGCAAAGAAGTTTTACTTGACGCATTAAACAAGATAGACTTGCCAGTAGCCTCGATTATGGAAGTTGAAGAGGTCAAACAAAGCTATTAGGCAGACAAAACAGGATTCTCTTAATGCGTGAAAAATTTCGAGAATTTAAATCTGACCCCATGCAACTTAAAATGAAGCCTTTTGATGCTTATTGTGGCTAAATAAGCTTATTTCCAAGTCTGTAGGTGGGACTGAGGTTTCAACACAAAAATACCGTTAAAATCGCCTATATTCGCTTAAATTCACTTTCAGGTGACAGCGACTAACAGAATATCCTAAAACTTATTGGTTAGGATTTGACTATGGTGAAGAAAAAGCCTAAAAAGCTGTTCGGCTCTCGTTTCACCGCTCGCTTTTTAATGCGTATTTAACTCTAATGATTTCAGGCTTGTTGCCTTTAAAACTTGCAATTCTTATATTCACATTTGCGAATTTCTGTAACTCATAAATGATAAATGAAGTCTTCAAAGTAGTCGTATACTACGCAAGTCTTGCAGGAGGTACCCTCACTACATAGAATAAGCTCCTTTTCGCTTATCTTGACTGGTTTTGCCTTAGCCTTGGAGCTTCTATATTTGTTACATTCATTTATGATTCGACAACAGCAATTTTAAGGGTTTCATCTAAAATGCCCTAGTGGCGAGGCATAACTTGCTCCATAATCAATAAAATATAGAAAAATAGAATGGGTTGGCTATTTTTAGCCTTGGAGTACGCATAGTTCAGCTATGTGTTCCTGCTCATCGAGGATAATATGTCTTAACTTATGTTCTAGTTGGAAATACTCGTACTTGAGCTCGTCTTTCATCTCCTTAACTTTTTCCAAGATTTCAGTGTAAACATCCACAGCGTGCATTTCATCTCTAATGTTTACTTCTAAGATTTCGTTTATAGTCTTGGCGGGATGGGCTTCAGCCATTCCCATGGAAGGCACTCCTCCTAGGTAGTTGCCAATCAACTCTCTGAACATTTCTTCGTGTTTTTTCTCATCTTCAGCGATCTCTTTTAACCGAGCAATTATTGGTTCTGCGTTTATCCCTTTCACCAACTCAGCATGAGCAAGGTACTGGATTCTTGCGGCATGTTCCAACTCTAAAGCCTGATTCAGCATTTGTACAAGATCTTCTTTAGCCATTCTCCATTTCTCCCGTTCACACTTTAATTACAATTGCTATATGTACTTTATGGAGGATTTCACGTCAAAACAGCTGTTTATAAATGACTTTTTACTGTCGGAGAAATCAACCATGATGATGAAATTATGCGTCTAAAATCTAAAAAAGTCTCTCATCGAGGAGTTTTAGGAAAAACATGAATTACTTGGATGTTAACAAAATATTTATAATTTCAAATGTTCTTTTATTTATTGGTGATGTGTTTTGGTTGAGAAAAGCGAAAAATCGAGGATACCTGTTCTGCCAACCGCCTGTTTCTATCACGATGAGGAAAGGTATACTGTGGAAATAGAGTTGCCGGGGGCGGATAAAAAAGACATAAATCTTGAAGTGGCAGACACTGCATTATGCGTTAAAGCGCCGAGAAACGATATGGACTATTTTGGTTGCTGGGTTTTCGCTCATGCAGTCAAACCTAAAGACGCTAAAGCCTCTTTCAAAGATGGACTGTTAACAATTACTGTGCCGTTAGCTAAACCACTGAAGGGAGTGAAGGTTCAAATAGAATGAAATTAAATACCTTTTATTGACTTTCCTTTTTTATTTGGTGATGTCCTATTTTATGAGTTATAAATTATAAAATCACAGATCTGCAAAGTTTATTGCCCTTTCTGCTGTGGAATAAAAAGAAGAAAACTGTATTTTATGTAAGCGCTTTCAGTTTTTCAACAAGCTCTTTTCTCATCTTTTCATCTGCTTGTATCTGTTTTCGAGCTTTGCTCCACTCTGGTGAACAGCGACCGTAACTTATTTGTTTATTAATGTAAGTGTGAATTATGTCATCAATCTTCTCTTTATTTTCATCTGTTACTTCTATTCCAGCTTCTTTAATGATGCTGTTAAACCATTTCCAACAAGCCATTCTATCTCCCCAAATGAACAACACATAAGCTTTCCATATAAATTTACCTGTTTTAAAACACGATGCTTCGGATGATAAAATGCAAAAGGTTAATATGAATAGAGGACTTCTTTATTGCTGGGGGAAAGGAATGTTTAGTTTAAATGATAGCGTAGCCATTGTAACCGGAGCCGGACAGGGAATCGGGAGGGAGATAGCTCTTTCCTTGGCTAGAAACGGCGCAAAAGTTGTTATAATCGATGTCAGCGATAAAATCTTCGAAGTTTTGAAAGAAATTGAAAAATTAGCGCGGGATGGGTTGGCTGTTAAATGTGACGTATCAAACGTCAATGAAGTGGAAAAAGCCGTAAAGGAAGTTTTAAGCAAATTTGGGAGGGTAGACATACTGGTTAACAATGCTGGCATATACCCATTCAAACCTGTCACAGATATGAGCGAACATGATTGGGATAAGGTGTTAAATATTAATTTGAAGGGAACCTTTCTCTTCACAAGGGCAGTGTTACCCAAAATGATAGAACAGAAAAAGGGTAAAATTATAAATATCGCTTCGATTGCTGGATCGGTGGTTGGTTACCCAAATCTTGCGCATTATTCTGCAAGCAAAGGCGGCATAGTCGGCTTCACAAGGGCTTTAGCGCTTGAAGTAGCCCAACACGGCATAAATGTTAATGCTATTTCGCCCGGACCAATTCTAACACCTGGAACAGAGGTGCTTGGAAAAGAAATGTACGAGGAAATAAGAAGGAACATACCTTTGGGCAGGTGGGGATCACCAGAAGATGTTGCAAACTTGGTGATTTTCTTGGCAAGCGACGAATCAAGCTTCATAACAGGACAGAACATTATAGTTGATGGCGGCCTTACTATACAATGAAAACTGTAGCTACCCTAAAGTCTTACCTTTAATAATTACTTATGAAGGCTGTTGTGTTTGCATGAAAGAATATAATTGGATAATTGTCGGTTCCGGTTCCACCATGATTATTGTAGAGGCAATAACCCAAAAGAATCCTTAGGCAAAAATTGCCTTATAGACAAGGATTAGCTCTGAGGAATGTGTCTAATATGGGGATGTATTCCATCTGAAATGTTGTTGTGCCCGTCGGAATTGGTAACAACAATAAGAAAGGCTGGCGAGTTAGGCATAGGAGTTGAAATCAAGAGATTGATTTTGCAAAAGTTATGGAGAGAATGAGAAGCCACATTCGTTTAAAATCACGTTCGGGTAATAGCGACTAATCGAAAGTCCAAGTGGATTAGATTGCTGTTTTTGGTTTCGGTTTTTCTCTGCTTGAGATAAACGAGTCTTTGCATTTTGTTGAGCAGAACACGTATCCTTTGTACAAGGTTGGTGTATTTATTTTGTTACCGCAGAAGCTGCAGCGTTTAATGTGAGTTTCGTCTGCAAGTTCAATGGATTTTCGGGACCGTTTTGGCATCACAGATTTAGTGGTTAAAGTTTTTTTAAGTTCGGCTATGCGTTCTTCTATGGTTTGGCATATCGCTGACCTAAGCTGGTCTCCCTCGAGGGTTTTTCCGATCTCCTTTATTTTGTCTGCTAAATAGGCGTCGCCTACTGTTGTTCTAATCCATTTCTCGAAATCTTCTCGCCCATAGTGAAATTCTATAGACTTTAAATCTATTTGTCTTATTTTCCGGCAGAAATCCTCCAGACTTGTGGCATACTCCCCAGTGTACTGTCCAATGCTTGTGAAGAAGTAAAATGCGTTATTGCTTGGGACTTCCCTTAAAATTTTCGAGGCAGTTTCCTTATCAGCAATTCTCATAGTTTAGAACCTCATAATTAATTTGCCTATCAGTAATTTTAAGTTTTAGCCTAGGTTATCCCGTTATGCGACTTCTTTCTGAGGTGAACTGTTTAGGAGAAAAGATTTTAAGGCATGATATGAACAAACTCTTGAACGTGTTCTTTATCTTGATTATCCTATGGAAGCTAGTGTTATAACTTCATTTAAGCCATTTTGGCTTCAACATTCAACTCAGTAGTGGCAACTGCTTTATTTTTAAACAGCGTTTTAGAATATTGGTGTCTGAGTTTGAATTTGGGTCTTGATGGTCGCGTTGCCATAGTAACTGGTTCAAGTCAGGGCATAGGAAAGGCTATTGCCTTGGGCTTGGCTGAGGAAGGTGCGGGGGTAGTTATCTGCGCTCGAAGAGAAGAAGTTTTAAGGAATGTTGCTGGTGAAATTGCCTCTTTAAGCGGCTCAGAAGTTCTGCCTGTGAAAGCTGACCTTTCAAAAAGTGAGGATATCAAGTTTTTGGTTCAAGCGTCTATTCGAAAGTTTGGCAAGGTTGATATTTTAGTGAATAATACTGGTGGGCCCCCGTCGGCACTGTTTATGGAGACAACGGAAAGGGATTGGCGCGCTGCTGTAGACTCTTTACTTATGAGTGTAGTGAATTGTTGCAGGGAAGTGATCCCTTACATGGTGAAAAACAAGTGGGGCCGTATTATAAATATGGTTTCTTTTGCGGCAAAGCAGCCTGCTGAAAGACTAGTTCTGTCCAATGCTGTAAGGACTGGAGTGCTTGGTCTGACGAAAACGCTTGCAAATGAGCTGGCGAACTACGGGATCCTAGTTAACGCGGTGTGCCCAGGCTGGACTCTTACAGAAAGAGTAAAGGAGTTGGCCAAGACCACTGCTGAAAAGACTGGAAAAACGTTCGAGACCACAATAGCTGAATGGGCGGACACAATACCTCTTAAACGTTTCGCACTGCCCGAAGAAATAGCCAACATTGTGGTTTTTCTAGCCTCAGAAAAAGCAAGCTACATTACTGGCGTAGTTATACAAGTTGACGGAGGCCTCATTAAATCACTCATTTAGCCATGAATTTACAGCTACTTATAAAGCCTTGGCCCTAATATTTCATCGACAGGCAGAAATAACGATTGACGATAAAACTATTAAAATCCATGGAAGGCGAGATAGTAATAATGCTCGCCAACGAGTTCCGTGCACTAAAAGCGGAAAAGAAATTTAAAATGCTCCTAATGAGGATAGAATCATAGCTTGAAAATTCGTTTAACGGCAATTCACTTTAAGCTTTTAACTTGCAATGCTTAAAATAAGAGAAAAATTTGTGAAAAATGTTTCAAGCGCCTATATTCTACAATATCTGGTGGGTTATAGTTGGGATCCGATCATGCTTAGAGCCATAAATGTATCTAGAGTTCCTCTCATTATGTCTTTCTGGGTTACTATGCCTATCACTTCATCTTTGTCTGCAACAAGGAGTCTTCTAACGCCTTTTTCCATCATTAACAATGCCGCTTCGCCAAGCCTTGCATCTGCATTCACCGTAATAAGCGGATGGCTCATAACCTCGCCAGCCGTTACTTTTCGAGTGCAAAGTTCTTGAGGGCAAACTCTCTTCATAATGTCCCTCTCAGTCAAAATTCCAACAGGCTTCCCCTTCTCAGTGACCACAACCGATCCTATATCTTTCTCAACCATCAAATTAATTGCCTTACTCACAGACTCGTTTTTATCCACAGATACAAGCTCTTTCGTCATAACATCTCTTACCCTAACAACCACTCCCATAACGACTCCCAGGTATACAATTATAGAAATCTATGAGCTTATAAAATTAGCTAAGAGATCCAAGTTAACAAATTAATTAATCCTCACACCAATATCGATTTGGGATGTGGTAATTGGCATGGTTGCGAACAGGTTTGCCGTGAGTGGGGCTTGAAAAAAATTTGCAGATTTATGTTATTCACCAACGCCTTGAGGTGATATAAATGCTTGGACAGTATCTAATTACGTTTAGAGAAGCTTTTGAAGCTGCATTGATAACGGCAATAATACTGTCTTATTTGTTAAGGAGTGGTAGACATGGTTTAGTGAGTTATGTGTTGTATGGGGTAATCTTAGCCTAATCGCCAGCCTCTCTCTTGGAGCAGTTGTCTTGTTTACGTATAAAATTCTTCCAGAGACTTTTAAGCTACTTTTTGAAGCCTTGGCATCATTTGCCGCCGTCCTTGTTTTGTCCGCAATGATTTTCTGGATGGCTGTTAAGGGTAGAAACATTCGAGAAGAAATGGTGAAACGCGTCGAAACTGCTGTGTCTCGAGATGCAATAATCAGTTTGGCCTTTTTGGGGTTTCTTGTTGTTTTCAGGGAAGGTTTGAAACTGCCTTTTTCTTATGCCATTTTTGCTAATTGACGCGTTTGCAACGTTGGCTGGAATGTTTGTTGGTTTGCTGACTGCAGTTTTGTTGGCTTATGGCCTTTTTGCGATTGGCATGAAAATTAGCCTGCAAAGATTCTTTTATTTCACAATTATAATGTTAATTCTGCTTGCCGGCGGATTAGCTGGTTATGGTGCCCACGAACTCTTGGAATATTATGAGGAGACTGGTTTTCAAGTTGGCTGGTTAAACGAACCAGCATATGTTCTGAATATTCCTCTCGACAGTCCATTCCACCATAAGGGCTGGATAGGCTCCATATTTGCAGTGATGTTCGGCTATACAGTAAGCGCTGAATTGGCGAGGATAATAGTTCACATTTCGTATTTGGCAGTAGCGCTCCCCCTTGTAATATGGGTTTACAAAAAAGGGAAAAATATGTCGAAAGATTAGGGTTTACGCGCTTTTAATATCATGCTCAAAACAACCGCGTTGTTATATTGTTCGTTTTTCGCAGCGTAAAGAAGCGTAACTGTTCCTTTCTCCTTTTCAATTTGTTTAATTTTATTAAGCAAGTTCCTTTTACTTTTCAGCTCTTCTTCATAATTTTCTTTGAATTCTTCCCATTTCGCTGGATCATGATAAAACCTTTTCCGTAACTCGTCAGTGGGCGCTATCTCTTTTAACCACAAGTCAACTTTGGCTTTCTCTTTAGTTAATCCTCTTGGCCATAATCGATCTACAAGAATTCTATACCCGTCTTCCTTAGAGGGCGTATCATAAACCCTTTTTATCCTTATCATCTAAATCATACTTTATTGTATTATTGAAATATTAAATCTTTTAAGCATAAACGAAGCAAGGGCATTTTGGGTGATAAGATACCGCCTCATTAGATACTATGGATGGACATGGTGTTAAGACTGCGAAAATGGCTTTATAAACGGGAAACGCTAACCTTATTCTTCCATTGGTGCCGAAGAAGGCTGAGGCTAAGTTTAAAAAGGCTTTTGAAAAGGGCTTTTCGTGTAAGAAAATTAGGTAAAGAAGCAGCAGAAGTTGCTGGCTATGGGTTCTTTGAAACCGCAGTGCGCGCGTATACAACAATACCGTTGAGGAAGAACTGCAAAGAAAATTCAAGTACGCTATAGAAAAGAAGAAATACGATGTAAATGATGTGGATGCTGCAAGAGAATATGTTCAAGCAATGCTGGGCTTTGTTCTATAGGCACATCAAGTGTACACGAACACTAAAGGAGACGAAGGTACATTAAAGGCGGCGGTATGGGCAGACACAAACATAAAAAGATGCGCGCCCTGTGTGTTTACGTGAAAATTGATTTTCAGAAGTTTCTATTTCAATGAACATCTGTCGATTTTGTTTGAAGGAAATTCTCGTAACTCTTTGAAAACGGGAAATTATTCTGACTTGCTGTTTCCTTTGGCTTGACTTTGAGTTTTTGTTTGAGATGAAGGTGTCTAGGTGTATTTGGTGGAGCAAAATACATATCTCTTGTATAATACTGCGTTTTTAATCTTTTTACAGCATAAGTTGCAGTATTTTGCATAGCTTTCATTCTCCAACCCCATTAAACAATCCTGCCATTTTTCACTTTTAATAATGTGTTAAATATAGTGGATTTGATGCGTCTTTCTTTTTCTTCTGTTTTAATCCGCTTTCTGTTAAGCATTGTCCCTTTGTTGGGCAGTATTTCTCAGCGTGGTAGGAAAATATCTTGAAAAGTTTTTCCATGGTTTCCTTATTTAGATAGTATAAGCGTTCCCTTTTTCTTCTCTCTGAAAAGACAAATTTGCATCTCAGTAAAGGTTTAAGGTTATGGGAGA
>Ga0272449_1001407_pt1 | contig 24782 bp, 33 predicted proteins | sample YNPCB0241_FD_198679 | JGI IMG/M metagenome (GOLD analysis project Ga0272449, IMG submission 198679) | Hot spring sediment microbial communities from Yellowstone National Park, WY, United States - YNP-CB-024-1 | ecosystem: Environmental > Aquatic > Thermal springs > Hot (42-90C) > Sediment... | reverse complement strand
TTACGAACTGCTTTTGAAAAAAACAGGCAAAAAATTTACGAAAGACTTAAAGAAATCTTGAGGTTATAATGTATTACGAAATATTTCAAAGAATAAAGGAGAAGGTAAGAGAATTAGTGAGTTTCCCAACATTTGCCTTTGGTGATTTATTAAGAAGAATTCCACCACCCGAGGAATTAAATACTTTCTTACCTGCTTTTGTGCTTGAACCTACCGATATTGATTTTGAGTTTTTATCAGCTCAAAAAGATGTTTTAGAAGAAAGGATAAGGTGGCAACTTCATTTTTTAACAAAATGGACAGGTAAAGAAGAAGATTTGAGCGAAAGATTAGAACTAATGAATAAATTGATACCAAAAATTTTAGAACTTGAAAATGAAAGGTTAAATAATAAAAAAATAAGAATAACAAGTTTTTCAATAACAAGAACTTTTGATTTAGAATTGATAAGGGAGGCTCCGCAGTTTTCCGATTTGTCAGGCATTACTTTAGAATTTGAAACAAAAATTTTAAAGGAGGTGAAGTATGGCTAAATTAACTAAAGAAAATATTTTGGCAATTACCGACAACATTGGCTTACAAATCAAAAAACTAATTGACCTGATTGGTGATACTGAAACTTCCGATACGCTTAAAAAAATTGCCTTTTCCAATCTTACCCGAATTAAAAATTTTGCCGATACCGAAAAGATGGTTTATATTTTAGATAGTGCTTATGAACTTGTTGATAAACTTGACTGGTCTTATCTTGCTTTTATTTATCGCCCTTTTATAACTGACTTACATCTCAATTTAGAAAAATCACTTTCCGATTATTTCATTGAAAATAATTATTACAAAGAAGACCGAATAAATCCTTATTATGCTTTGCTTTGTTCTTATGTCGGAATACCTTTAAATCCAAAAGTGACATTTCCACCAGTTACAATTTTAGCCGAATATGATTGCTCACCACCAACTTTCACAAAGAAAGATAAAGTTAATATCGCAATATTTGGTGGTGGTAAAATTGAAGCCGAAGCTTTAGAGACAACTGATGCTGAAATAATTGCTTATGGAATTAACGAAGATGGTTTGGAAGACAAATGGGAAGGAGTTTTAAGTGGCGGTGCGGGAACAAAAGTTGACCTTACTAATACTTCAGGAACAAGATGCGTTGAAATTACTAATATCACTGTTAATACAGGAGCGACCGGCGCTTTTAAAGTTCAAACAAAATTTGAAAGAACTTTAAGTGAATAAATTGGAGGTGAAATATGGCAATCACACCAATTGTCAAAGTTGAAAATATCGTAATGAAGGCGGGGGCTATCCTTATTGATGGTAGACCAATTGGAGCAACGCAAGAAAAAGTATTGTTGGCAACAACGAAATTAGAAAAACCAATTGATTTTATCGCTCAATATCCGGGTGTGGAGATTGACAGAAGAGTGCTTGGGGTAAAATATCATATTCGTTTTAATATGCTTGAGGCAACACTTGATAATTTAAGATTGGCTTTAGACCTTGATACATTGATTTATGATGGAAATCAAAAAATTCTTTATGCCGGTCACCAACCTTTAACCCGTTTCGTTAAAAAACACATAATTGAAATCTATGGTGAAGGCGAAAATGGCTGTTTAAGAAAGTTTTATGCCTATAAAGCGGCTTTTGTTGACCCGGGCGAATTCCCACTTGCTACCCCTGATGACCCAGCAGTTATTCCTGTCACTCTTCAGTTATTCCCTGACCTTACTAAACCTGCTGACCGCTCTTATTTCTATATTGTTGACTATCTGACAACGATACCGGTAGTTTCATAAAAGTTAAGATAAACAGAAAAAAGGAGAGAAGATGAAAGTAAAAGATATCAATTTAGCAGCTGCCCTGCTTACTCTTCCAAATGTAAAATTATTAGGATGGAAAAAAGAAGAGAGGCAGGGCAAAATTTTTATTGTTTTTGAACTTACAGGCTTATCTAATAACGAATTTACTAAAAAAATAACTGACTTTTTTTTAGGCAGTGATAATTTTAAAGTTGTTCCAAAAGTCTTTATGGAAAAGCGGAATTATCTGAAAAATATCATTGCTCAAGCGACTAATTATGAAGATTTCCATCAAGGACCAGAAGGAGAAATTGAAAAAAGGTATGAAGGACCATAAGGAGAAATTGAAAAAAAAGGAGAGTTAAATGGCTATGGAAGAAAGAAAAATAAGTGTGGAAGAACTTTTGAAAGGCGGTGAGATTGAGATAAAGATTGCGAATGAAATTTACAAAATCAAGACGCCTTTTACTTTTGAATTTTGGATTTGGTATTTTGATATGTTTTACGAATATGGAACATTAGGCGAAGTTTTGGGAAGTAATTTTCATAAAATTTTGTCTAAACTTACTGGTATTTCTGAAAATGATATTCTAATTAAACAGACGACTGAAGAATATAGTGATGCTTTAACAAAGATAATGAAGCAGTTAGCATTAGAAAGTGAGATATCCCCTTTTTTTCAAAAAGCGGCGATATCAGCTCAAGTCAAAAAAATGTTAAAAACAGCAGAAAAAGAGACTGGTATTGGCAAGTGATACACTTGTTGGCATCACAATATCATTGGACGATTGAATATATTTTAAACTTGCCTTTTATGTGGATTTGTAAACTTTTAGAAGCAAGCGGAATTTTTGAAACGGAAAGAAAAGAAGAAAAATTTGTTAAACCGACTAAAATCTTGGAGGAATTCTAATGTATCAGGTTGGTGAACTTTATGCAGAATTAAAATTAGGAATTGACCAATTCACAAAAAATTTAGAACAGGCAAAACAAAAGACTAAAAGTTTTACGGATGCAATCACGAAGCTTGCTCCGGCTTTTATCGCAATGGGAGCAGCCGCAACCGGTGTTATTACAAAAACTATTTATGATTTCACTAAATATGCTAATGAAATAGATAAAGTTTCAAAAGCAACAAATATTTCGGTTGAAGCTGCTCAAAAACTTGCTTATGCTGCTGAACAAGAACATACATCATTAGAAAATTTAATGCCTTCATTAAGGTATCTATCACGAAGATATGCGGAGGCAGCCGAAGGTTCTAAAGAGGCAAAAGAGGCATTTTTGGCTTTGGAAATAAATATTGATGATTTGATAGCAAGGGGAGCAACTTTAGATGAGGTGTTATATGCTATTGCGGATAGAGCAAGAATTATGGGAGAAAGCGCTGATTTTGCTGGTAAGGCTCAAGCACTATTGGGTAGAAATGCTTTAGAAATTATTCCATTCTTAAGGCTTGGCTCTAATGAAATAAGAAGATTGGGAGATGAGGCAGTAAGGCTGGGTAAAGTAGTTGATGAAAAATCAATTGCTGCTGCCAAAGAATTTCAGGATACACTTCACGCTTTAAAGACGGCTTTATTTGGTGCTTTTGTTCCGCTTGCTAAAGATTTAATTCCTGCTTTGACTAATTTGGCTGATCGGCTAAAAAATGCTTTGATATGGGTAAGAGAAAAGGCGAGTGGAGTTTTGAAATGGGGTTTGATTTTAACTTCCACAGTTGGTATTGTGGGAACTTTAACAATTGCTTTAGTGAAACTTGCTCAAGTTATTAGAGCAGTTAGTTCAATAATTCAATTAGCCAAAAGTTCAACATTAGGTTGGGTAGGAATTATTTTGGGAGCTGTGTCCGCAATCGCTACTTTTACTGCTTCAACTTATCTTTTAAATGATGCTCTAAAAAGACTTCGACAAACTAAAGAAAAAACAACATCAGTAGTTGAAGGATTTAAAGAAAAACTTGCGAAAGCAGTTGAAAGTCCCACGCAGTTAAGAAAAGTATTAGGAGAATTAAATGAAGCAATTAAAAAGTTTGAAGAAAGAGGCGGGCATTGGATACAGGTTGCTAATACTTTAAAAGAATTATATGCCAAATATAATGAAATTTTAAAGCAACATATTGAAGCTCAAAAGTTAGCACAACAAGCAGAAGAAAAAACAAAAGAAGTTAAAGAAGATAAAATTGAAACTGAAGAAGAGGAATATCAAACGGCTACTGATATAATAAGTGCTTTAAGACAAAAAATTGAAGCTGTTGAAGAACTAAATTTAGTTTATGAGGCAATGAACCAACTTGGCATTAAAAGAGAAGAATTAGAATATTTAGAAATAGAACGGGCTAAACAACTACTTAAAGTAATTGACGAATTAAAAAGAAAAAGAGAAGAAGATATTGATACCCAACGGATTTATGAAAGTGCGACAAGAAGAGTGACCGATACTATAGTTGATAGCCTTTTTGATATCGCTTTCGCATCCGATAGAATGAGAGTTTCTTTCGGTGAGGCAATGAAGCAAATGTTAATTGATATGTCTAAAGCAATAGTTAAAGCCTTGATTTTAAAAGCAATTTTTACTGCTTTAGAAATACCAACTGGAGCTGGTGGTTTTCTATTAGGTTTTGAAACTCCATCAGCAGATATTGCGGCTATGATGGCAGCAACAAGAAAAACGATGGAGGGATTTACAAGCATTGATTGGCGAAGATGGGCAAGAGATTTTGGAAGATATACCGCAATGGGTTATGAAGCAAGAGGTGGAATAAAAGTAATTGCTCCTGTGCCGAAAGTTGAAGTTTTGATTGAAAGTCCGCCTGGTGCTTATGTGAAATACATTAAAAAAGTGCCGGCTTCTAATATTAAGGTTGCGGAAGAAGAAGTATTTGAAAGAATAAGCAAGAAAAGGGCAAAGTTTCTATGAATTTAAAAGTAAACTTAACAATTGGAATAAAAACAATTGATATTACTTCTTTTATTCCAGTTGGAACTTTAGAAATCATTAAAAACCGGACAGAAAAAGAGATTGGCGATTATGTAGCTTCTGATATAGATATCACATTGATTGATAAAGATTTTAACTTTGAGGGTAAGAATTTTAAGCAAATTTTTACTGAATTTTATGCACAGGATTATTATCCGATAGAAATTTATTTAGACGAAAGGTTAATTTTTTCGGGTTATTTAGTTAGGGAAACGGTTGAGTTTGAGAATGAGTATATAATCAAAGCAAGTTGTATTTCAATAATTTCTTATTTAGATACGATACCACTTTCAGAGATTTTTTCAGGCGTTTCAAATGTTTCGGGTAATTATATAACGATTTTAAAACAAATAAAAGATTATTTAAGTAGAATGAATATAGGTTTTGATTTTGATATTGGCTCTGTGGAAATAGGGACAAATGGAAGGTGGAATTGGGTGAGGCAATATCTTTTTGAAAAGACAAATTTTAGACCTTCGGAAATCGTGCCAATTTACTTTAAAAAAGAAGGAAAGACTTATTTTGGCATAGTGGCAATAAATGGCTATCTTTATTATCTTGTTTATAAAGATTTAGACTTCTTTTTAGAAAGATTTACAATAACTACTCACACCGGTGAAAAATTAGGAACAGATTACAATAGGGTAGTAAGGATTTTTGAATATAGACGGGTAAGGACATCATATTATTATTTTGCTATTGGCAAATTTTATAGTGGTTGGCAACAAGTCGGCATTGAAAAAATTTTTCAATTTGAATTTAATGAAGATACCAAACAATTTGAGCCTACGGGAATTATTTTTTATTTTGAAGACCCTAATGTTTCTCTTACTAAACCAGAAAGTATTTATAGAGGTTCTGCTCTTCAATATCAGAATATATTAGTTAATACTTTTGGGAAAGCAAGAATGACCCAATGGGAAGGTAGTGAAAATTTAAAATATTATTTTGATTTATTAGAAATTGAGGAAAATAATTTTGTATGGCGTCAAAAATTTGAAATTGAAGATGAACCTTTTGGTGTTGTTTATTATGGCGGGACTTGGGCAATATCTTGTAGTGGCAGTGCTTATATTTGGAGAGAAGATTACATTAGACCAGTAAAACTTGATGGTCCTGAAAGAACTTATTTTATTGGCGGGGATGGTGGTTTTTTTATTTTTAGAAATGCTAAAGCAACAACATTTAGGAACAGATGGATAGCAGTTTATTTTGAAAACGAAGAAGTATTAGCCGCAACAGGATATTGGGCTTTAATAAGAAGAGATGATAAAATTTATGTAAAAAATTTTTTAACAAATGAAAGTTTTTATGGTTTACAAAGAGGAACGATAAATATACCACCTGGGACTTTTTATGAACAAATAGGAAATGAAATTAGAGAAAGACCGATTGTTATTTTTGAAGACGAAATTGAAAATTTTAATATTTATAATATTTGGCTTGTGATTAGTAAGATAATACCTTTCATTCACGAATACGAACTAAAAGATACTTCTTTGCGAACTTTTTTAAGTGAAATTGCTAAATCGTTTTTCTGTTATCTTTGTTTACAAGGAATTCAACAAAGAAACTTTATAATAAGACGAGATATATATTTTGATAGATACTGCCCACCACAAAGAACAATTAAAAAAGAAGAAATTGTTGAGCATCCAAAAATGATTGAAATAAAAAAATGGGATGGCATTGAAATAAAGGCAATGGATGAGACAATAAAAAAAGGTGCTACGGGCTTTAATAAAAAGTATTTTTCTTATCCAAGTTCAAAATATCTGACACCAGCTTGGGCGGAATGGATTTCAGAAACATTTTATCAACTTTATTGTTCTAATGAATTTAAAACTTATGAATTATCAGTGCTTTATGATAAAAGATATCCAATTGGGCTTTTATTTGCTTATAATTTCAATCTTTTTAATAAAAATTTTAAAGGGTTAGTTTGTGAGGTAAATTATCGGCGGTCAGATAATTTATTACATTTAATAGTTGAAGAATTATCAATGATACCGCAACAAAGAGTTCCTGAAGAACAGGTTGTTATTGTCAGTGAATTATTAGCAGTGGAAACTTCATTATGGGAACTTGATTTAGATGAGCCTAATAGTATAACTTTAAGAGAAGAGATAACTGAAGGGGCAGGTTTATGGGATTATGATGAGACAAATGATGAGGTAATGCCCGCTTTAGCAGTTAAAAAAGATATTTTTTGGGAACTTGATGAAGAAAATAATTTAGTGCCAAAATGAGAAATTTAGTTATTAGTATTGAAGATACAAATGGCAATATAATTGATTATCTTTATTTTTTCATTTTAAGGGAAAAATGGTATGACAATCCGACACAAACTTGGATAAATGAACAGATTGCCGATGAGCCAGTTTTAGAGTATGAATTTGTGATTGAAAAATATGCCGATGATGTGATAACGGAAAGTGGTGAGATAAAAACTTTCATAAAAGGTTATCGGCTTGAGGTTAGACTTATTTTTACGGCTGATTTAATACAAAGACGGGGAAAAAGATTGATGGAATTTTGGAAAAAGGTTATGGAAGCAGAAAAAAACGGATATAAAATTTTCTTTTATCCTGATTATTCAGGAAGTAGAACACTTATTAAATACGAAGTTGTTTTAAGTGAAGAAAGTAAAAGAAAGTTTATTGAGAATGCGTGGATTTTAGTTGAAGGAACTTATGTTTTTAAAGGTAAAAAATTATTAGATAATATCCCGGATTGGTATTAAAAGGAGGTGAAAGATGCCAACAAGAAATATTGTGCCCAGAAGTGATGGCGAAGGTAAAATAGGAACAGCAAATAAAAAATGGAATGAAGGTCATTTTAATAAAGTTTATTCTTCTGGTTTGGTTTATCTTGTTTATAATGATGATGTAGTAAATTCTAACACTATGGAAGGCATAATGAAACAATGTGAGGTAGATTTAACTAATTTTTCAAAAGCAATTTTAGAAAGTGAAGGGTATATTCAAGTTAATAATCCTTCACCAATACAAACAAGTTTTGAAATTTCTCTAAGTTTTAAATTCAATGACTTTTTAGTTATTTCTACACATATTGCCAGCACATTGTTAGGAATGGAACTTTTAAAAATACCTTTTAGTTTAAAATATTGTGGAAGTTGCCAAACAGGGTTAAATAATATTAAAGTTAGAATCCAATTTATACATATGCCACCCGAGCTTTATTTAACTTGGCATTGTAATTCATTGCGGGTTTATGGAGTTATCTGAAATTTTAATTGATTTGAAAGCAATTTTAAAAAATTTTAAAATGATGAGAAAAGTAATTAAAGATTTTAAAAGAGAGATAAAAAGTGAGGAAAACAGATTATGGAAGGAAGAGAGGAAAAAGAATTTGCGAAAAGATATTTAGATATACTTGAGCAGTTAATCAGTAAAAATGAACAAAAGATTGATGAGGTGATTAAAAAGATTTCCCAAATTGAAGTTAATTTAAGTAATTTGAAAGGTAAATTAAAAGGGATAAAAGAGACTTGGGCTTTTATTCTTTCAATTTTAGCAATATTGTTTTCAATTTTAAGTTTTTTTATTAAAAAATGAAAATTCGGGGCTTTATTCCACAAGATTTACCTTTACAAAACATTTTTTGGCGTCAATTAAATTTGGAAGAAAGAATTTTTTGGTTTAAAAAAGCAATTAAGGTTTATGATAAAGATTTAGCGGCTTCTTTAATCGCAACAACAATGATTGAACAACCCAAAAAGTTTCCAAATAATAATCTGCTTGGCTGGGGAGTTTGGGGAAAATATTATCCTTGGGGCTGGCAGGTTATGAAAGGGCTATGGGATAAAAAAATGGCAATTCCTGATGGCTATATCATTGTTAAAGAAGGTTGGGGAGAAAAGCAAGCAGTCTTATTTTCTTTCACTTTTGCTACACATTGTCTATTGAGCGGTTATTTTTTATGGGAAAGAAGAGGAATTTTAAAGTTTAAAGATTATGAAAAATTTTGGCTTGGTGGCTCTAATCCACAAGCAAAAAAAGATTGGGAAGAATTTTTTGAATTAGCAAAAAGAATTTTGTAAACTGGAGGTGAATTATGTTAGAAGAACTTTTAATCAGAGTTTTGGGGCAAACTTTAATGGGTTCGGTTATCATAATGTTTATCACACAAAAGGTAAAACAATGGCTTAATCTTCATCATACAGCAGCGACTATTTGTGCTTACATTATCGGTATCATATTAGGAATAATTGCTTATGCTTTTAGGCTTGCTGAAGGCTCATTGATTGTTTTGATTGTTCGGGGTATTGTCTCGGCTCTTATTGCGACCGGCGGCTATGATTTCATTTACAAAAGGGATTTAAGAAGCAGGGAATAATTGAAAGGCTGGCAGGTTTTTAGCATCTCCTAATCTCTCCTTTTACCCTCCTTTTTGCCTGCCAGCCTATAAAAGTCTATAAAACTCTTGACTTTCTTTAAAATTTTGTTATAATTTTTACGATGAAAGGAAGAGCAAGGGAATTTTTATTAAGGCCTGAAATTATAATCCCTTGCTCTTCCTGCCCGGCAGGCTATCCACCTGCCGGGTTTTTTATTTTATCCCAAACAGGAGGTTATTATGAGGTGGTATTATTCAGATGAAGACAATGGTTTTATTTTTATTGAAGATGAGCATAAAATGATACTTTTAGTGCGAAATTTTTCATTTAAGCAAAACAAAATAACTGCCGATTGCCATTTCAGTTTCCAAAGAGATTTTTCAGCACGGGATACCAAAATAGCAATTTACCATCCTTTAAAAATCAAAGCCGCAAGGGAAAAGAAAAAAAGGATTACTTATCTTTTAAATCAAGTGAAAAAATATTTCAGCGACCTTAAAGACTTAATTTCCGAAATCAAAAAAGAAACTAATAAAGATGATAAAGTGGTGGTGAGGGAATTAAGAAGAATTGAATATCTTTATCAAAAAATTCTTAATAAACTAAAACTTTTAGATAATCAAATTGAACGAATGGAAGAAGAATTTAAAGAAACAAAAGATAAATTCTTAAATCCATACAAATTTATCAATCTAAAAATTGATTTTTCAAAAGATGGTGATTATTATAAATTATCTAAAAAACTTGAATTTGAAAATGATTTCTACACTGCTAATGAGATTAACAAGTTTTTGAAAGAAGTGGCTAAAATAATATTTGAAAATAAAGCAACTATCCAAATTGGGAGGTTAAAATGCTTGAAATAAGACCATTAAAAATTGGTAATCATATTATTGTTGATTTAAGAGAGATGCGATTTATTTTAGAATTTTACAATTTTGAGATGGCACACGGAATAACTGCCGAAGTGAAAATTCTTTTCGTTGCTAAAGAAAAAGAAGATGAAGATTATAAAATTTATGGCAAAAGATACCTGCGTGGCTCTCTCTTTTCTAAAGAATTTAAAAAATATGTCGCTGACACTTTAGCCGAATTTGTGCCTCTTGACGATACTCAAAAACTCACTGAAACAATTTTCAGCTCTATAATTGAAAAAATAAGGGAAATAGAAAATCTTCACGAGGCTTCTTCAGAAGAACAGATAAACGAAATCACTTATCTTTATTTCCCGTTTGTCATTGAAAAACAGCCGAATTTAGTTTTTGGAGAAGGCGGAACTTGTAAATCGCTTTTTGTATCTTATTTGGCATTAAAACTTGCCGAAAAAGGGCATAATGGACTTTATATTGATTATGAAACAGATTTTGCTATTTGGAATGACCGAATAAAGAGGCTTAAAGAAGGAAATAATATATACCCCAAAGGTAAATTATATTACTATTATGCTGATGCTCCTTTTGAACAGAAAATTGAAACTTTAATCTATTTAACAGCAGAAAAAGAAATATCTTTTATTGTAATAGACAGCCTTGCCGGTGCCTGTGCGGGACAAAACCTTAATGAACCCGAAGCCGCTACTTCTTTCTTTAATGCTTTAAGACAATTAAATACTACTTCTATTATTGTCTCCCATATCGCTAAAACCGAACAGAAAAAAACTACTCCTTATGGCTCTATTTTCTATTTCAATTTTTCAAGAAATATCTTTGAAACAAAAGCCGATTTTATCTTTGATACTAACCAAATAGCAATTACTTTAATACATACCAAAAGCAATTATTCTGAACTTTTTCCCCCAAAATCATTTATAATTAGTTTTGATAAGCAGGAAATAAAGATAGCCGAATTGGATAAATTCCATCCTTTATCATTACGCCACCAACCACTTCATATCCAAATTCAAACCATTCTTGAACGAAAGGGACTTTTACTTGTAAAACAAATTGCCGAAGAACTTCAACAACCAGAAAACAAAATAAGGGCTACACTTGGCAGGTATCAAGGAGTCTTATTCATCAAAATAGATAAAAAATGGGGTGTATTAGATAAAAGATTTGATATCTAAAACGCAACATTGAAAAATCTACATCTTTTTAAGCATACCATTTTGAAAGCCTTGAAAAATCTAACTTATTTTTTGTCAAGCCCAAACGCAACATTGAAAAATTTACATCTTTTAAGGGTATACCCAAGAAAAGCATTGAAAAATCTATGTTTTTTAAACACAACACAAAACGCAACATTGAAAAATTTAATCCATTTTAATTGTCAATATTAACGATTTTTATAAGTCATTGAAATTACATAACTTACAGAAAAAAATTAAAAAACGCAACATAAAACGCAACAACGCAACATTGTCGTATAAGTCATTGAAATTACGCAACTTACAAAACGCAACAAAAACGCAACAAGCGCAACATAAAACGCAACATCTTGGGGGGCTATATTATAGCCCCCAATGTTGCGATGTTGCGTTGCGTTTTTTTGATGTGATGTTGCGTTTTTATGAAAGGGTATTATTATAAGAAAAAGACCAAAGATTTTTTTGAAAGGCTTGGCTATTATTGTGATTATTTAGAGCAGATAAGGACGGTCCGGAGAGGTAAAAAGGTTATCTATGTTAAAAAGGATATTTTAGGTTCGGATTTAATAGCCATAAATGGTCGGGAAATTTGTTTTATACAGGTTAAGTCAGGCAGTTATTCAATAAAAAGGGTTAAGGAAGAGTTTTCCCGATATCCTTTTCCTAAATGCGATTGTGTAAGGCTTTTATTGGTTATTTGGCAAAAAATGAAAAGAGAGCCGAGAATTATTGAGATTTAAATTTAAAAGCAAAACAATAGTGCGAAAATTAAATGCGACAAATAATTAAAAGTGCGACAATTTTATAAGTCATTGAAAATAAAAGGTTTAAAAAATGGCAAAAGTGGGACAATTAGGTGTGACTGCGACAAGATTTTAAGAAAATTAAGGTTTTTCCAAAAATGTGATTTTATAAGTTATTGAAAAATAAAGACTTAAAAATTGATATTTTGGCATAGAAAAGATAATATTATATATGAATGAAATTAAAAAGGAGGAAAAAATGAGAGAGATTGATAGAAAGTTATTATATGCTTGTTGTATTGGCAATTTAGAAAAGGTTAAATTACTTTTAGAAAAAGGAGCCGATGTGAATGCGAAAGATGAAAATGGTTTTACTCCTTTAATAATTGCCGTTCATTTTGGTCAAAAAGAAGTGGCTGAATTCTTGATAAATAACGGTGCCGATGTAAATGCTAGAGATAATTTTGGCTGGACTGCTTTAATGGATGCTTCTTTTTTTAGTTATGAAGAAATAGTTGAACTCTTAAAAATCTATGGAGCGGAATAAAAAGGAGGAAAAAATGAGAGAAATTGATGAAGATTTATTAAGTGCTTGTAAGGATGGTGATTTAGAAAAAGTTAAGCAACTATTAGAAGAAGGTGCCAATGTGAATATCCAAGATGAAGAAGGTAGGACTGCTTTAATGCTTGCTTCTTATGAAGGACATAAAAAAGTTGTTGAATTACTGATAGAAAGAGGTGCCGATGTGAATGCCAGAGATGAAAATGGTGAGACTGCTTTAATGCGTGCTTCGGAAAAAGGTCATAAAGAAGTGGTTGAATTACTGATTGAAAAAGGAGCCGATGTAAATGCCAGGGATAGCATTGGTTGGACTGCTTTAATGCTTGCCTCTTATGAAGGACATAAAAAAGTTGTTGAATTACTGATAGAAAGAGGTGCCGATGTGAATGCCAGAGATGAAAATGGTTGGACTGCTTTAATGCTTGCCTCTCAAAATGGTCATAAAGAAGTGGTTAAATTACTATTAGAGAAAGGTGCCGATGTGAATGTCAGAAATAATAATGGTTGGACTGCTTTAATGAGTGCTTCTCGGTGGGGTCATAAAGATGTAGTTGAATTATTATTAGAGAAGGGTGCTGATGTGGATGCCAAAGATTATATTTATGGTTGGACTGCTTTAATGCTTGCTTCTTTATATGGTAGTAAAGAAGTGGTTAAATTACTATTAGAAAAAGGTGCGAATGGGAATACCAGAGATAAGGATGGCGAAACTGCTTTAATGCTTGCCTCTCAAAATGGTCATAAAGAAGTGGTTAAATTACTATTAGAGAAAGGTGCCGATGTGAATGTCAGAAATAATAATGGTTGGACTGCTTTAATGAGTGCTTCGGAAAATGGTCATAAAGAAGTGGTTGAACTTCTAAAATCCTATGGAGCTAAAGAATAATATTAAAAGGAGGAACAATGATTATTGAGAAAATTTTGGAAAACAAAGAAAAGAAAAGAAAAATCACTCCCGTAAATTCAAACAGAGCAAGTGAATTAGGGCATCCGTGCCTTCGTTATCTTGTCTATTTACGGACAAAATGGTCGGAAAAAGCCTTACCTTCCTTGTATCAACAGTTAATATATGATGAGGGAAAAAATCAAGAAAAAGCAGTAATTTTTGACCTTATGGAGGCGGGTTTTGAAGTAATTGAACAGCAAAGAACAATGTATTGGGACAAATTTAATCTTGTTGGTCATATTGATGGTAAAATTGTTGTGAATGGAAAAGGAATTCCTTTTGAAGTGAAAAGTCTTAATCCGTATGTTTGGGAAACAATATCTGATTTAAAAAGTATGTTAAATCATAAGCGGTGGTGGGTAAGAAAATATCCTTATCAGTTGCTTATTTATTTATTGCTTGCTAATGAGCCAGAAGGTTTATACATCCTTAAAAACAAGTCAAGCGGGGAATTGAAAGAAATTTGGGTAAGATTAGAAGACCATTTGGAGTTGGCAGAAGAGGTATTAAAGAAATGTGAAGAAATAGAAAGACATATTAAAAATGGAAGCCTGCCTGATAGGATAAACAATGAAGAGATTTGTGATACCTGCTCATTCAACCATATTTGCCTTCCTGAACTTACCCGTCCAGCCTTACAGATTGAAGAGAATTCGGAAATTCTTGAGATGCTTGAAGAAAGAGAATTACTAAAAGAAAAGGTAAACAGGTTTAATGAATTAGACGAATATTTAAAGAATTACTTTAAAAAAGCCGATGGAGATAGATTTCTGGTGGGACAGTTTTTAATTATGAAAAAGAAGATTAAAAGAAATGCTTACACTGTCCCAGCGCAAGAAATTGAAATGATAAATATTAAAAAACTGAAAGGAGGTGAAAAATGAAAGAAGAAGAGAAAAGAGAAAATAATGTGCCTGTGCCGGAGCCTGAAATTTTATCAGGCTCATCAGAAATGGATATTCTTGAAAAAGTAGTTGAACAAGGAGAGAAGCGGTTAGAGACAATTAAAAAGGTTAAACAGATTTCCCTATCCATAACAAATGAGACCGATTGGCTCATTATAAATAATATTCCTTATTTACAGAGTTCGGGAGCGGAAAAAATCGCAAGGTTATTCGGTATTAGTTGGTCTAATTTCAGTTATTCGGTTGAAAATTTTAGTGACGGTCATTTATTAGTTATATGTGAGGGGGAGTTTTCGTTTGAAACTCCAAAAGGTAAATTGTTAATTCAGGCATTTGGTGTTAAAAGTTCCAAAGACCCATTTTTATCAAAAGGTGGTAAGCTTTCTCCAAAGGATATTGATATGCCAAATTTATATAAAAGTGCTTATACCAATTGCATCAATAACGGCATAAAAAGAATACTGGGCTTGCGAAATCTTACAATTGAAGATTTAAAAGCTGCCGGATTGATGGTTGAAAAAATAAAAAGGGTAAATTACGGAAAGGAAGAAAAGAAAGAGGGAAAAAATGAAGTTTGGGATAAGATTATGGAATTGGGATATACAAAAGAAGAGGTTAAGAAAATTCAACAGGAAAAGAAATTCAAAAGTCTAAATGAACTTTATGAATATTTAAAAAGCCTCAAAAATGCGACTGGTTAAAGTTATTTTTTTAATTGGTCTTTTATATTTTTCCTTTTGGGTAGGTCAGTTATCAATTTCCAAGAAGTTCATAAAAAAAGTTTTCCAAATTCGGGTTGCCAAAAGGTATGATGCTTATTTTCAGTTATCCGAATTGGTTAATTTTCCTCACGATACCATATTTATTGAACTACCTGTGCCTGTTGACACTTTAGTAGTTTTATTGAAAAAATGAGAAAGATGCGGGGCAATATTTCCTAATCTCTCCAATGCCTGGCATCTCTTCGCCCCCGCTTTTAATTTTGAGGGATGGAGCAGATGCGTTTCAAATTATTTTTAAAGGTGAAACTGGGAATTGTCAAAGAACAAACTGCTCCATCCCTCAAAAAGGATAAAAGGGAGAAAAAAATGAAGTTTTTAATCTTAAAAAATGCTTTTGAAAATGAAATACTGTGGTTTTTAACTTTAATAATTCAAAGTGGTTTATTTATGTATTTTGTTTATAAAATGTTTGGTTTTGGGAAAAGAGAAGAAATAAGAGATATTCTAACTAAAGCAAAAGAAAAGAAAGAAAAATTTGAAAAGAACTTATGAAAAAATTTTTTAGAAATTAAAAAAGGAGGTCAAAATGAAAGTAGAAATAAATAAAAAGAAAACAATTTTAGAGGAAGATGGAAATAAAAGAATAACTTATGAATTAAAAATTAACTTGGGCGAGCAGTTTGTTCCTTACATCAACCAAACGATTGAGGATTTGCTTTTAGATAAACTTTTTCAAATACAAATTTTACCAACGGCTACTAATACGGAAATCACTTTTGTTTCCGAAGGTGAAATGGAATTAGAAAAGATTGAGAACTTGATAAACAACTTCATTGAAAAAATAAATGAAAAAGCAAATGAATATGAGAAACTTCTTCCATTGTTGACAAAGATTAACGAAGCAGAATTGGGATTAAAAGTTGTAAAAGCGAAGTTGGAAGAATTAGAAGACAGATTTAACAAATTGCTTAATGTTTTAACAAAGAAAAAACAAATCAAACCCGAAGATTTTACCACTCTTTATGCTTTACCAATTTTCAACAAAAAATGGTGGCAGATTTTTCTTGGCTTTTTACTTGGCATTGGCTTGGCTACTTTATTTCCTGTAAAAAAAGAGGTGAGAGAAGTTTATAAAATAAAAACTGATACTTTGTATGTTGAAAAATATAAGCGAGATACCATCTATCTAAAACAGGTTAAAGTTTATTATGACACTTTGGTTTCTTATATTGAACGGGAAAAAAGAGACACATTGTATCAGGTGAAGGTTGAAAAAGAAAAACAGATTATCACAAAGGAAAAAGGTTTCAATCTTGGATTATATGCGGAAAATGAATTTAAGAAAGATAACAAACTTAATCTTAACTTCGGGACTTATGGCGAATTGAATTTAAAACTTTTTATATTAGAAGGCGGAATTAAACTAAAAGAAAAAGAGATTATGCCATACCTAAAAATTAAAAAGGTGGTAAAATGAAATTGAAAGATGCTAAATTATGTGTTCAGTGTGATGAAATTTATGTTGGCAATGAAAACTGTCCTTCTTGCGGTTCTTTACAATTTTTGTGGATTTATAATATCTTAAATAGAGAAGGCTTTGAAGAATTTATTGAAATTGAAAAAGACAAAAAGTATAAGATTAAAAGATGTTCTTTCTGTGGCTCAATTATAGAAAGATATAGAGTTTTATAGAATTTAATCAATAATCCTTCCATTTATCCCGCCTTAAGTCGCTTAATTACATAACTTACATATTGACTTTAGACTTTTAAAATGCTATAATTATTTGATGAGAGTTAAACAAGAAAAGAAAACTTTGTATCAGAGTGTTTGGCAACTTTTAAAAAATATAGAAAAGTTAAAAAATGGAACAAATAATAAAACAAAGTCAGAAATTCCTGATTGCCGCAGAAGTATATGCTCGCACGGGTTCTATAAGGGAAGCAGCAAGACACGCAAAAGTAAGCGAAGCAACCGTTTATAACTGGCGGCGTCAGGAAGATTTTATTAAACTTGTTAACTTTTTTAGATATTCTTTCTTTGAGCAATTGATAACCAACCTTGCCGAAGCTGGCGATAAAGCAATCAAAAAACTTATTCAACTTTTAGAAAGTCAGAATGAAGATACCGCACTTGCTGCCGCATCAGAACTTTTAAAATTCTTTGAACTGATAAAGATTGAAAAAGATGAATTAAAGCAAGCAACAGTGGCAGGTAAAATAGGATTTACTGTGGAAACAAGTTGGGCTGATGTATTAAAAGAATTGGAAGAAAAAGAGAAAAATGGGGTTAACGCTAAAAAGAATTAAAGAAATTTCACCAATTAGTTTCATTGAGACCTTTTATCCAAATATTTATTTATGGGAAAAGCAGAAAGAAATTTTATTAGCAATAAAAGAAAAGAAAAAGGTAGTTGTTCCTGCTGGTTTCGGGGTTGGTAAAACATTTACGGCGGCATTAGCAGTCATTTGGTTTTTATATACCCGACCACGAAGTTTAGTTTTAACTACCGCACCAACTTGGCGGCAAGTAGAGACAATTTTATGGCGGGAGATTAACAAATTTTTTAGGCTTTCAAAATTTCCGCTTGGGGGCGAGATAACTTTAACACGCTTGAAGATAGATAACGATTGGTGGGCTATGGGACTTTCTACCGATGAGCCTGAAAGATTTCAGGGATACCACGCTGAAGATATTTTTTTAGTTTTTGATGAAGCACCGGGTATAAAGGATGAAATTTGGGATATCGCCGAAGGGATAATGGTTAGTGAAGGAGCAAAATGGTTGGCGATAGGAAATCCAGTTTCTTTATACGACAAATTTGGTTCGGCTTATCTTTCACCTGAATGGCATCAAATAAAAATTTCTTGCTTTGACCACCCGAATGTAAAATTAAATAAAACAATAATCAAAGGAGCGGTCACGAAAGAATGGATTGAAGAAAGAAAAAGAGAATGGGGAGAAGACCATCCACTTTATATATCTCGTGTTTTGGGAGACTTTCCAAAAGAGGAAAGTGGCACTTTTATTCCTATTACCTTGATTGAAGCAGCAATGGAAAGAGAAGTGGAGATAAAAGAAAGTGATGAGGTGATAATTGGTTGTGATGTGGCAAGATATGGAGATGATAAAACAGCAATTGCGGTAAAGAAAGGAATGAAAGTAATTGAGTTGATTTCTTATCAAGGACAAAATTTGATGCACACGGTCGGAGTTCTAAAGCAACTTTATGAAAAATATGGTGGAGTAATAAATATAGACGATACCGGATTAGGTGGTGGCGTGACTGACAGATTAAGAGAATTAAATATTCCCGTGAATGCTTTTAATTTTGGTGATAAAAAGAATGTGAGAGAAAAGCATAAATATTATGATTTAGCAACTGAATTATGGGGTTGCTTAAAAGAATTATTAAAGCAAGGTTTAATTTCATTGCCACAAAATAAAGAATTGAAATTACAATTAGCACAGAGAAGGTATGAGATTTTATCAACTGGGCAGATAAAATTAGAAAGTAAAGATGAGTTAAAGAAAAGAGGATTAAAATCACCAGATTTGGCTGATGCGGTAGCACTTGCTTGCTATTCCGCTCCTAAATTGGAGATAAGATGGGTATAAAAAACTTTTTGACTAAAATTTTTGGCTTTAAAAAGAAAGAAAGTGAACTTCTAAAAATGCTTCGCTATGCCTTAAAAATTGAAGAAGAAAAAATATCCGAAGCTCAGGCTTATGAACTAATTGAATGGATTTATACCTGTATAAAAGTAATAGCCCAAAGAGTTGCGGGTTTACCTTTCTATGTTTATGATAAAGAAGGTAAAGAAATTTATGATGAGCCATATAAAATTTTAAAGACACCTAATCCTTTGATGACGGGTTATTCTTTATTTGAGGGCACGGTTTCGTGGCTATATTTAAAAGGCTTTGCGGTTTGGTATTATAATAAAAATGAGAAAACTTTGTGGCTTTTACCTTCCGACCAAATTAGAATTGAAGGAAAATTTGAAACTATAAACGATATCATTATAAAATTCGGTAATGAAAAATATAAATTCACCGACTTGATTTTCTTTAATTTTTGGAATTATAAATATCCAAATGCATATTGGGAAGGAATTTCACCTGTTCAGGTCTTAATGAATATTTTACAAATTGAACAAAAAATAAATAAACACCACGCAATAATTTTAGATACTTTAATGAATGTAAAGGGCTTTTTGACTTCTGAACAACCCTTGACTGATGAACAAAGAAAAAGTTTAGAAGACTCGTTAAGAGCAAAACTAATGGGTTATGAGAAAGGGGCAATGATTGGAATTTTACCACAAGGATTTAAATTCCAGCCTGTTGATGTTAAATCCGAAGACGCCTCTTTTATCTCTTTGAAAAAACTTAATCGGGAAGCAATTGCTGCCGCTTTGGGAGTGCCACCGGCAATCGTAGGAATATTTGAATATGCTAATTATGCCAATGTGAAAGAACAATTAAGGCTATTTTGGGAATATACGGGAATTCCCTTGTGCGAGCGGATTGCTAATGTAATAAATTCATTTTTCCTGCCTAAATATTTTGGCGAATATACTTTTGAATTTGATTATTTATCAGTGCCTACTTTAGCGGAAACGAAAAGAGAAATTATGGATACTTATGCTAAATTAGTTTCTTCAGGTATTATCACAATCAATGAGGCAAGAGAAGAACAGGGTTATAAAAAAGTGCCTTGGGGAAATTCTTGGTGGGGTCCGATGACATTGGTTCCTTTGGCGACTTTAGTTGAAGAAGAAGGTAAAGTTTTGAAAGAATTGAAGGAAAAGCAGGCATTTTCCAAAAGACGGATATTAACAAAAGAGCAAAGAAAAATGCTTTGGAATGGTTATGATAAGATTTTAACTGCTTATGAAAAAATAATGAGAAGACAGGTAAAACAATTCTTTAATGAGCAGTTAAAAACAATAAAAGAAAAAATAAAACAATATTTTTTAAGTTTAGAAAAAGAATTTGATATAAAAAGTTTAAATGCTAAAAAGATAGTAAAAGAAATTTACGATATTGACTATTGGCAAAATAGATTTTTAGTATTGACAAGGGCTTTAATGTATGATATAATAAAAACAGGTGGTGAAAGAGCATTGGCGATGGTTTTAGAAGGTAAAAAACAGGAAGATTATGTATTAGATATGTCCCGGGTGGAAGTTTATAAATGGCTTGATGAATGGGCAGGAAGAAGGGTAAGAGGTATTCAGGAAACAACAAGAGATAGGCTAATTGAAGTTATTGAAGAAGGTATAAAAAAAGGAATTGAAGAAGGTGAAAGTATTGTTCAAATTGAAAAAAGAATTGAAAAAATGATTGAAAACGATTTTGCCTTATCTGTTCCACGCCGGCTTGAATATATTGTGAGAACCGAAACCTTGGGAGCGATGAATTTTGGGCATATCTGTGGTTATGAGCAATCAGGAGTGGTAGAAGGAAAAGAATGGCTGGCAACTATGGATGAGCGGGTAAGAGATGCCCACGCTGAAGCTGATGGACAAATAGTCGGTATGGATGAGCCTTTTGTTGTTGGTGGTGAGGCTTTGGAATATCCCGGAGACCCAGCAGGTAGCCCTGAAAATGTGATAAATTGTAGATGCACAGTTTTGCCAGTTTTGAAAGAAGAATTTTAAAAGGGGGTAGATATGATTAAAAAAGTTTTTGAAGGTTTAATAAAAGAAGTAGATACAAAAAGACGCATAGTAAAACACATAATCACAAAAGAAATAGAGGATAGAGAAGGTGAAAAGATTATAGTTGAAGGAATAAAGACAGGTGCTTTTATGCAAAATCCTGTTGTTCTATGGAGACACGGATTAGACCCTATTCGGGGCGGCTTACCAATCGGAAGATGTATTGATTTACAGGCAGGCAAAGATGATGATGGAATACCGGCTCTATTTGCGACGACACTTTTCTTTACTGATGAGTTTTCGGAGATGCTTTTACAGATGTATGCAGGCGGATTTTTAAATGCTTGGTCAATAGGTTTTAGAGTATTGAATAGAAAGAATAACACGATAACTGAAAGTGAGCTTGTTGAATATAGTGCTGTTCCTGTGCCCGCAAACCCAGAAGCATTAAGTAATGCTGAAAAAACTGGAATTTTAACAAAGGAGGTGAGAAAAATGCTTGAGTTTAAAGGTGTAATTCCTTACAAAAAGACCCCTTTGGCGGACCCAGATGAAGAATGGGATGCTGCCGAAGAGGTTAAAAAAGCAGATGTAGAAGACTTAAAAATAATGTGTGCTTGGTTTGATGACGAAAATCCTGATGTTAAGGCATCTTATAAATTACCTCATCATAAATGTAATCCACCTCATTATTCTTGTGTCTGGCGGGGAGTAGTTGCGGCAATGGCAGCTCTTTTCGGTGCTCGGGGCGGTGTTCAAGTGCCTGAAAAAGACCGAAGAGGAATTTATGAACATCTTGCTCGGCATTACGATGATTTTGGTAAAGAGCCACCCGAATTTAAAGAATATACTGAAGACGAATTAAAACTGCTTTTCCCTGAAATCTATTTAGAAGACTTACTGCTTAAAGCAAAAGAAATTATTGATGACTCATATCTTTTAATGTTTAAGGCTGGGCGTGTGCTTTCCGCAAAGAATAGAAAAAAGATTGAAGAGACAATTGTAAAATTAGAAGAAGCAATTGAAGAACTTGAAAGATTGTTAGAAGTCTCAATTATACCTGAAGAAAAAAACTTAATTATTTTAGCCGCAAAAGCCTTACAGGAGGTCAAAAATGAAAGGTAAAAAAACTAAAAAAAAGATTAAAAAAGAAAAGAAAAGTAAAAAAGTTGAAGTTAAAAAATAAATGGAGGTGAAAAATGACCGAGAAAGAAGCACTTGAACTTTTAGAAGAAAAATTCGTCACTAAAAAAGACTTTGAAAAACTTCACGCCGACTTTAAAAAATTCTATGAAGAATACCAAAAGAATATGACAAAAATTCCCGGTGCTGGTTCTTTTATCCAAAAAGATAATCAGACGAAAGAGATTGCTTACAAGTGGTATCTTGCTTTCTTAAATAATGACTACAAAGAGATTGAAAAACTGGCTAATGAATATCCTGATGCTTTTATTCAAACAAAGCAATTAACGACTATTTCCGCTCCTGCTTTAGTTCCTACCGAAGTTTATGAAGATATTATTAAAAAAGTTGAAGAAATTAAATGGCACAGAAAATACTGCACAGTCATAAAAATTAACGCAGCGAAAATTACAATTCCAAGTGAGACAACCGGTGTTACGGGTTATTGGGTAAGTGAAGGAACACCGCCAACTTTAGAAGCACCAACAATTACCGGAATTGAATTTTCAACGAATGAATGTGCGGCTGGTGTTTTAGTTTCAATAAAGCTTGTTGAAGTTTCTACACCTGATATTGTTGATTTTCTAAACTATTTAGTTGCCAAAGGGATTGCGAAAACTGAATTTACGGCTTTAATTACGGGTGATGGCAGCGGCAAATGGAAGGGTTTAAATGCTTATACTGATATTGCTGAAATTGATGCTACTGGCAAAACTCTTTATGATGTTTTAGTTGAAGCCTTTTCCGCAATTGAAGAAGATGATTTGGACAACTCCGCTTGGATAATGAACCGAATTGTGATGGGTAAAGTTTACAAAGCAAAAGACACAACTGGCCGACCTTATTTTGACCCAAAAGAAAAGGCTATTTTCGGTTTACCAATCCTTCTACACTCTTCTATGGGTGATGATGAGATGTATTTCGGCAATCCAAAAGCATATTGGATACTTGACCAAAGAACACTGAAAATTGTTGCTTCTTCCGAAGGTAAAGATTTAATTACAAAAAGGCTGGCTCTTATCTTTGCTTCTACTGATACCGACGGAAAACTAACAAGAACCGAAGCATTTGTTAAAATAATCAATATTGCTTAATGAGAGGTGAAAAATGATTAAGGTAAAGCAAACATTCATTTGGGAAGGTATAAGGTATAATGTCGGAACAGAACTAAATGAAAAAGAGCTTAAAAAAGAAATATTGGAGCGATGGCTGAAAAACGGCTGGATTGAACTCGTAAGAGAAGAAAAAGACCTAACAGGTAAAAGCGAAAAGAAAGAAAAATAATCTAAAGTAATGTTTCTGACAATTGCGGAACTGCGGAGCTTCCTACCGGATATTTTGGGCGATGAGGAATATCTTTCGCTTTTAATTAAAACTGCCACTGACCTAATTAAACAATATACGGGTAGGCAAATTGAATATGGCGAATATGAAGAAGTTGTTAATTTTACAAATGGTAAAATTTGGATAACGGAAAGTCCGATTGACGAGGTGATTAGTTTAGAAGTTGATGGAATAACAATAACTGATTACGAAAAATTTGCTGACTTTATTTTAATCACTCAATTTGATAAAGGACAAGCGAAAATAAGATACAAGGGCGGTTATAAAGAAATTCCTTATCCGATTAAATACGCTTGTGCCTTAATCTGTAAATTTCTACATCAGAGATTAAAGCAAGGAATTATAAGTCGGGAAAGTATCGGTGCGATATCAGTTGACTTTTTAAATGAAGATGAGATAAAAAGAAGCATTTCGCATTATTTAGCAAGATACATTGTTTTTAGACTATGATTTTAAACAATTGCCTCGTGAATATTTACCGAAAGGAAGTAAAAAAGGTTGGCGAAACTTATCAGGCAGGTAATTTTGAAATGATTTATGAAAATATCCCATCCCATATCCAACCAAGAAGCGAAATTTTACAAACAAATGTTTTTATGAAATATCCTGATGCTAATTATTTAGGCGTGATTGATGCTTATTTTAAGATTAAAGAGATGGACGAAATTGAAGTGATAAGTGGCGACGAAAACTTAAAAAATAAAAGATTTATCATTATGGGTATTTTAGCCTATCCCGACCATTCAGAACTGGCATTAAAAGAAAAAAATGTTTGAGTTTAAAATAGATGCTTCTAAATTTCTTAAAGGAGTTGATAAATTACAAAAAGACTTATCAAAAAGAATTGAAAAATGGCTTTATTGGGGGCTTATGACTATTCAAAAAGACGCAATGAAAAACTTAAAACCTTGGAACCCACCTTTGGAAAAAGGAGTTGATACGGGTAGATTAAGGGCTTCAATAATTTATGAAAAACATCCTTTTAGATATGAAGGCAGAGTAGGACCGACGGTGAATTATGCTAAATATTTAGAATTTGGAACCCGACCAAGATTAGTTATTATTCCAGCCATAAAAGATGAGGCTTTTAGAACTTCAATGGAAAGATGGTGGCAAAGACATTTAGAAGGACCGCCTGGCAGAATTCTTTTATCGGGCAAGCCCTATCCTTTCTTACGAACTGCTTTTGAAAAAAACAGGCAAAAAATTTACGAAAGACTTAAAGAAATCTTGAGGTTATAATGTATTACGAAATATTTCAAAGAATAAAGGAGAAGGTAAGAGAATTAGTGAGTTTCCAAACATTTGCCTTTGGTGATTTATTAAGAAGAATTCCGCCACCCGAAGAATTGAATACTTTCTTACCTGCTTTTGTGCTTGAACCTACCGATATTGATTTTGAGTTTTTATCAGCTCAAAAAGATGTTTTAGAAGAAAGGATAAGGTGGCAACTTCATTTTTTAACAAAATGGACAGGTA
>Ga0272449_1001405_pt1 | contig 24805 bp, 19 predicted proteins | sample YNPCB0241_FD_198679 | JGI IMG/M metagenome (GOLD analysis project Ga0272449, IMG submission 198679) | Hot spring sediment microbial communities from Yellowstone National Park, WY, United States - YNP-CB-024-1 | ecosystem: Environmental > Aquatic > Thermal springs > Hot (42-90C) > Sediment... | reverse complement strand
CCCCTCCTCGTGGGCGAGGTCACGACCGGAGTGGTTTCCCTGGAGGAAGCTAGAAGAGAGATCAATAAACTACTGGAGAGGGTAAATTTCGTTAAGGAAATGTATGAAAGAGATGTAGATATAAAAATCCTAGCTATAGCTAACGTGGGAGCGGAGGCAGTCGAATTCCTGAGGGAGATCGCTGAGAAGCACGGAATAATGGTTATAATAGGAAGAGAGATAAAGGAAATCATCTCATAACCTCTCAATTCTTCTTCATCTTTCTTCAATCCTCTTTTCATCGAGACTCGGTGCTACTTACCGCCACATAGCGGGCACAGAGGAACGAAGGATCTTTTATTTATGAACATTGTGAGTATGCACACGAGAGTCATAGTTAACTTTTTGCTGCTGACGGACCTCGCTAATATCAGGGTCTCCTCTCCCTCAACATCAACCCCTCGATGAAGATGTCCGGAAAGTTCTGCTTTCCGGTAAGGTCTATGTGCCTCGCTATCCTCAGTATGCCCTTAGCTAGCTCGTAGGCCCTCCTGCTCATCATCATCGATTTAGCCCCGGTAAGAGCGGAGTTGCCGATGGATATGAAGTTACCCTCAGGAACTGGAGGTATCAATCCTATCCTGAGGGCGTCCTCATACTTCAAATTGTTCCCGAAGGTCCCTGCTATGACTACTCTCTCCGGCTCAATCGAGGCTTCATCTATAAGGATCCTCCAAGCTGAGTAAATAGCGCTAACTCCCTTCTGAACTTCCCTGATATCCCTCTGAGTTATCTCTATCCTAGGATCTTCTAAAAGAGAGATAGACCCTTTGAATTCCCTCCTCATCCTCCCGCTCTCATCAATAAATCCTATCCTGAGCATCTCAGCTACAGCCGATATTAGCCCGGAGCCCGTGAGCCCTAAGGGCCTCCTCAAGTACTTCAACTTCCACCTCCCATCCTCGAATCTAACCTCGCTAACGGCCTCCTCTATCCCTCCCACTCCTCCTGCGTTCATCTCGAACGCCGAACCTGCTGGAGCTGTAGCCACGAGTACTGAATCGCCCGTATCCAATACTACCTCGCTATTGGTACCGAGATCTATGAGTAAGTAGGGGATCCCTATCCCCAGGAGCCTAGTTGTGACTACATCAGCTAGTGCGTCGGATCCAGCGAAGCCGCCTATCGCGGGCGGAATTATAGCAATAGCTTCGGGCAGCTCTATTCCTATCTCGAGAGCTGGAACTGTCAGCCAGTCCTTCAGGGGAGGATCGAAGGGGGCTGAGGAGAGGGATCTTATATCGAGGCCCAGCAGTAGGGCTTGCATGACGGAATTGGCGACTATAATCAGGGAGCATATCCTCTCCCTATCCCCAGTTAGTTTGGATATGAGGGATTCGATCCCCTCCACAGCTAGGGGCCCCATATCCTCCCCCCTCATCGCCCTCTCGATCCTAGTGATTAGATCGCCCCCCTTAGCGATCTGAGGGTTCCTGACGAAGCTCTCAGCTATTACCTTCCCGCTACTGAGCTCGATAAGGGAACCGACTATGTTAGTAGTCCCCAGATCCAAAGCTAGGCCTAGGCCGCGAGCATTAGGAAGGTGCGATGTATCTAGCTCCAGCTTAGGCATTATCCCCGAGACTGAGGCAGTGGGGACTATTTCAGGTATCTCCACTACGACGTCGCTCAACACTCTAGTCATGCAAGCTAATCTCATCCCCCTCTCCAGAGCCCCGGAGAGCGCTTCCTCTATCCTCGGTTCAGATACTTCGCCCTCAATTATCCTAACGGCGCAACCGCCACAGAAACCAGCTCCGCCGCAAGGTAGGGGGAATCCGAGCTTCCTACTCAACACTTCTCCGATTATCTCGCCTCTCTCAACTTCGAGATCGACATTTGAGGGAAGGACCTTTATTCTCATACGACAACATTTGCAGTACGAGGATCTCTTAAACATGCTGAAACTTCTAGCTCCGAAGGGGGTGTGATGAATGTTATCTAAGAGTCTTGAGGATAATAAAGTATACTTTTAATCGACTATGCCAAAATTTAATTTAACTATTTACTACACAATAGTTAGCGAAGGGATGAAGAGAAGTAAACTAGTCCCTAGGGGTGTAAACATAAGGAAGCCCTCCTATCATGCAGGTGGCTAATCTTAGAATACCATCTCTCTAAAAAATCTCTCAATATCAGCATCATTTACACTAAAAACTGTGTCACTTTATAGGAAATATGCCTTAAAAATCTATCTCGTTTATGAAATCGAAGCCATCACCTATATGCACGGAATGGGAGCCCTTCACTCACTAATCTTTTTTATTTTACTGCACGATATCTCCCTTCGTATGAGAACATACATAGGGAGGTCCCTAGGCACATTTCTCGAATTGATGATCTTCAGCGCTAACAAGTTACTCTGGGTCAGTAGCCCGAGCCTATCTCCGAAATATGCTCAGAAGCTCGTAGATCTCTCTAAAAAGGGGGTGGATACCAAGGTCATAACTAGCGCTTATAAGAATGAGGAGGCCGTCAACATCATAAAGAACTCATTGAAACCGGAGAGGAACGCTAGAGGGGAGATAAGGAGCGATTGGGTTAGCCCTCCCCTGGACTACCTAATCCTCAAGAAGAACTCGTCCATCCAGAAGGTGAAGATGTACATAGTCGATGGGAAGCAGGCGATAATAGGATCTCTGAGCCTGACCGAGGAGGAGCTCTACAATAGCATAGAGTATATAGTTATCTTAGATGACCCGAGGGATGTGGAGAAAATGATGGATGACTTCATATCCCTGTGGAAACTTTACGTAGGGCTCGGGGATGATTTCATGGAGTGCACCAGATCATTCCCGAGTAAGTTCTTCGTATCTAGGATGACTTAAGCAATGATGAGGAGACCTCAGCTATCAACTTCAGTTTCCTCAGGGAGATATCATAGGAGTTCCTCAACCCTTTGAGGCCACCGAAACCGCAATCAGCGCTCACTAAGTCCACCCTCGGTCCGAATCTCTCCAAGATCTCCCTCAGCAGTGAGCTGACCTCCTCCGCAGACTCCACTTCTGGATTCTTAGCGCTCACAACACCTGGAGAAATTATCTTATCATATTCCTCGAGCTTCTCCCTGCTGAAGGACTTCATGTTCTCCCTAGTATCGTGAAATTCGTGGCTCAAGTACTTCGCTGGTACTCTCATCAGTATGTCGGATAATAGAGGGGATATCCTCCCGCAGACGTGCATTCCTGTATATGATTTCGCTTCGCCGAATATCTCCTCATAGATCTCGATGAGCTCCCTCTCAGAATAACTTAGTATCTTCCTACCGACTATGAGGCCCAGTGCTGGTTCATCTACGAAGACGTAACCTATCCCCCTATGTGAGGCCCAGTCAACTATCTTCCTCACATAAGGGACGAAGAACGAGAAGACGGCATCCTTGTTAGTTATCATAGAGTCCATGAAACCCTCCCCACCCACCTTGCTCGCTAAAGTGAGGGGCCCGGTCACCGGGAGCCTCAGGCCTCTGGGATCGGCTTTAGATCTCTCCAAGAAAGATTCTACCTCCCCGAGGTCTATTACTGGCTCATCCAGATTCAGGGCTTCATATCTGTCCTCCTTAACCTTCCTCAACTTCCCGCTAGATGCTAGAGGATCTAGGTAAATCTCCGTGAAGCTCTTGAGCTGAGGAATAGGAGGAACTGATATTCCGGAGCTTACTGTATCGAGATAAGCCCTCAGCATATTATCCTGCGAGTGCTCTAGGGGATAGCTCCCGACGTGAGAGGATCTCATAACCTCACCTCAGCTTATCGTATCTATCGCACTAAAAGCTTAAGTCGAGTCCCATTTAAAATGCGAGTGCTCAACTTGAATGCTGAGACCAAACTGACATGTCTCCTAGGCCATCCCGTGAAGCACTCAGCTTCTCCAGCGATCCATAACTCCTCTTACAGGGAATTAGGGCTAAATGCAGTCTATCTAGCTTTCGATGTCCTCAGAATAGATGTAGCTATCGAGGGTCTGAGGGAGTTAGGCGCTGTGGGTTGCAATATAACTATACCGCACAAAGAGAAAGTGATGGAGCTCCTCGACTCCTTAGATGAGAGAGCTAGCTTAATAGGAGCTGTTAATGTCATAAAATTCGGGGATGAGCTTTCAGGGTTCAACACTGATGTAGATGGTGTAGATTACAGCTTGGAGCTCCTGGGGATTAGGAGCGGGGAGAGCGCCTTAATACTCGGGGCCGGGGGAGCTGCGAGGGCGGTCCTAGCCTCAATCTCAGGCAAGTTCTCCAAAGCGTATATATCATCCAGGGACATAGGGAGGGTCGAGAGGTTAAGGGAGCTGTGCCTCAAGCTCGGGATAGAGTGCATCCCCTTACCTTGGGAGGCCAGGGAGCGCGCCTTGGATAGAATCGAGCTGTTAGTGAACGCAACCCCCCTCGGGACAGGGGGAGAGGGGATGCCTGTGGATGCGAGTAAGCTGAGCGGTATCGCGGTACTGGACCTAGTTTACAACCCACCCGAGACGGAGCTAGTGAGGATAGCTAGGGAGAGAGGATGCAGGGCCATCGGAGGTCTTAAGATGTTAATTAGGCAAGCTGCAGTTTCCGAAAGAATATGGTTCGGGGTAGAGCCCGATGAGAGGGTTATGGAGGAAGCTGCCCTGAGGTTCTTGGGTGGTCTCGATGGGAGTAGCCAGGGTCAACGGTGCGATAACAGTAGTTAATGCGATAGCTTCGTGGAAGGGGGCTGCAGTCGGGATAGAGATGGAAGTAGAGGCTAGAGCTCGCGCTTCAGATGATCTCTCAGTTAGCCCATATGATCCCCTCGTCATTGAGGCAGTTAAAGAGGCCTTGAGCTTCGTGGGGGGCAAGGGGGCGAGTGTGGAGGTCAGCTCGAATATACCGGCTGGATGGGGACTGAAGAGCAGTAGCGCGGTAGCTAATGCAGTGATTTTAGCTGTTATAAGTGCTTATGATAGGAGGATAGGGCTCATAGAGGCGACTAAACTCTCAGTGAGGGCCGCTAGGAGGGCCGGTGTCACTATAACCGGAGCTATGGACGATGCATCCGCCTCTATGCTAGGGGGCTTAACTGTAACTGATAACTCTAAGGACCAATTGATAATGAGGATACCCCTTCCAGAGCTGGATGTAGCGATATTGCTACCTTCCTGGGAATCATCCAGGCCCAAATCCACTATAGATGCCTCTAGATTGAGGAAATACTCTGAAATAGCTGATTCCCTGATAGAGATCCTCCCTAATAGGATCTGGGAAGTCATGACGCTGAACGGCCTCCTATACAGCAGGATCCTCGGCTATAAGGACGATTTAGCCCTGAAAGCTATCGAGCTAGGGGCCCTGGGGGCGGGCCTCTCGGGGACCGGGCCAGCTATAGCTGCGGTATGCAGAGATTGCAGCGATGTGATCGATTACTGGTCCGGCTTCGGCAAAGTTATGAGGAGCAGGATAACGAACAATCTCGCGAAAATTTCTTAGGTGAATCATCCATCGCTGCTCGGGAGGTCCCTCCAGTTGACTACCCTAACGTTCCATCTCACGAAATCCGGCAGGAGGGAGAAGTAAGTCCTGTTCAGATATCTCTCGTCAGCCAGTAGGAATATAGCTTCATCCTCATGAGACCTCACGGCCCTACCTAATGCTTGAGATGCTTTCCTCAGGGCGGGGACTACATAAGAGAGGTATCTGCCTCTCCTCCTCCCGTAAATCCTCTCATAGTATTCTATCATGACCCTCGTCTTCGTCGTCAGCCTATCGAAGGGTATGCCGAGCAGCATTATGCCCTCCAGCTCCTCTCCTGGGAAATCAGCTCCCTCAGCGAACCTCCCTCCAGCTGGTGCTATCAGTAGACCCTCCCTCCCCTGCCTGGGGAGGTCCTTGAACTCCCTCAGGATCCTACTCGCTTCATCCCCGCTCATATTCCTATCCTCAGAGTAAGTTAGCTTCCCCGCTTCCCTAGCTAACTCAATTATACCGCTGATCACCTCCCCTTGGATCCTGTAGCTCGCTGTGAATATAGCCAAGTTCCCGGGGATGCTCAGGAACCTTTCAACTACCTTCAGGTACCTCCTGAGCATCTCATCAGATAGCTCCTCACCTCTCGTGCTCACTCCCCTCACTATAACTGTGGAGACCCTCTCCGGATCCGCTATAGATGGCACGCTCATTCTAGAGAAATTATCGACCCCTACGACATCAGAGAAAGCATCTATAGGCTCTAGAGTACCGGACATGAAGATGACTGATCTGAAATCCTTCCATATCGTGGAGAGGAAGCCCCTGACTCTCATATCCCAGACTTCCAAGCTAGGCTCATCCTCAACTGAGTAGAGGTAAGCGACCCCCTCCTCCCCAGCTTTCTCGAGAGCCACTATCAGGAACTCGGCCACTGAGTTCAGGTAGGATCGCGGCTCCTTTCCCCTCTTGACGTAATCCGAGTAAACTGTATCAACTAGCTCGTGGAACTTCTTAAGATCATCGGGCTCTAGATCGGTAGAGGAGAGCATCTCATTTAGATCGAAAGTACCGTCCTCACCCACAGCTACCCTGCGCATGAAATCCCTCATTGATGCGAGCTTCCTCCTCAGGCCTAGGGAGTCCTTCGGATCGTACCTCTCATCCTCCTTTATAGCCCTCTCCAAGCTCGTGAGTGATATGGATTTGCTGTTGAGTTCCATAGCGACCCTATCTATGTTATGCGCTTCATCTACTACTAGGAATGACCTCCTGAAGCTGACCTTATGCCTGATCGCCCAGCCGAGCGGTGAGAGTATATAATTGTAGCTCAGAGAGATTAAGGAAGCTTCCTCCAGCAGCATCATCTGCAAGAAGTAAGGGCAAACTTGAATACTCTCAGCTGCTTTCAGTATCTCTGAGAATACCATTGGCCCATCTATTTGGAAATAATCTAACTTCTTGAGGTTCCTGAAATATGGGCAGCTCTCCCTCCTCAGCCTGCACAGATTACTCACTCCCTCGTAGCTTGATATGTTCATCCTCCTAGCGAGCAAGCACATATCTTTCTTTCCCCTGAAGGAGAATCCAAATACTTCAGACTTCCTGTTTATCACTTTTAGCTCTTCTATCGGTCTATCAGTCTCATTCCCGGTTCTAACGGCCCATATTATCTTGCCACCATTCAGCTCGCTCAAGAGGGCTGAGAGGACCACTGGGGTCTTCCCGAATCCAGTGGGGGCATGCAGGCAGAAATTCTCCCCTCTCCTCACTGCATTCCTTATAGCTTCCATTACCTCCTTCTGATGTTCCCTGGGCTTGTAAGGGAAGTGCTCCATTCCTCTCCTAACTCACGGTAAATAGATAAAACCTTAATCGCCTTAGAGCTTTTAAGGGCCCGCATCATTTGACTCGTATGAGAGCTAGGATGGGTGTAGTGGTCTCGGAGCTCAACTCGAGGGTGACTGAGAGGATGCTGAGCAGCTTACTGGATCAAGCTGATCGACTTAAAGTAGAGATAAGGAGGGTATGTAAGGTCCCAGGACTATTAGATGCTCCATTAGTAGTTAAGGAGCTTTTGAAAATGGATGAGATTGATGCGGTCATATTACTCGGCTCTATAGTTAAGGAGACATCCTTGGAAGATTATATATTCAATCAAGTGATATCCAAGCTCATAGATCTATCACTGCACTATGAGAAGCCCGTCTCATTCGGTATATCTGGGCCAGGGATATATTGGAGCGAGGGTCTCTCCAGCCTAGGCGCTGAGGAGTACGCTAAGATGTCCCTAGAGGCCGCTCTTAATAACTTGAATTTGTTGGGGGAGCTGAGGGGAGATGATGTTATTCCCATTCGGAGCTCTCCTCAATGATATATTAGTGATAGCGGATCTCCACTTAGGCTATGAGGACGCTCTAAGGGAGAGGGGAGTCGAGCTCCCCTATGAACAATACGGATGGGTTAAGAGGGAAATAATTAGCTATATAGAGGAATATAGCCCGGAGGTCCTCGTCTTAAATGGCGATGTGAAGCACGAGTTCAGCGGGGCGCTGAGCCAGGAGTGGAGGGAGGTGATAGACCTCCTGAGGACCCTCAAGGATCTGGTCAAAGTTGAGGTAGTTAGGGGGAACCACGATAACTTCCTGATACCCATACTGAAGAGAGAGAGCGTTGAGATAAGCAGCCCTTACTTGAAGGTGCAGGGGCTCCTGATAACGCACGGCCATTTGGATATCCTCATACCAGATGACGTCGAGCTGATAGTGATGGGGCACGAGCATCCAGCTATAACTATGAGGGATGAGATAGGTGCTTCCCATAAGTTCAAGGTCTTCATGGAAGGGGAGTACATGGGATTCAAGTTGCTAGTTATACCTGCCATCTCACCGCTAGCACCGGGGACGGATTTGCTAAGTGTGAGCAGGAGGGACCTACTATCACCCATCCTGAGGAAAGCCGATATAGAGAATTTCAACATAAGAGTAGCTGATAAGGAGATAGGCGTCGAGGACCTCGGCCCCCTTCGTGCGATAAGGAGAGCAGCCAGAATAATCTCCGATTCAATTTCATGAGGCTTTTATTAAGCTGAGCTACCTCACTCCATGATGAAGTGCGCGGTTTTCGATATAGATAACACTCTATTCGATGTTAGGAGGAGGTTCCATCTAGCTATTTCAGGTTTCAACGTCAGCTCCCCGAGGGAGCTGCCCTTCGAGTTGCAGAGGCAGTTCTGGATGAGGTTCCTCGATCCCGATTTATTCAGCCTCGATATCCCCATAAACAGGAGTATAGAGATGATATTAGATGCTAAGAGCAGGGGGCTCAGGGTAGTGCTGATAACTGGGAGGTACGAGAGCCTCAGGAGGGATACGGAGCTTCAATTGATGCAGGCAGGCATACCATACGATGAGCTCATAATGAGGCCGGATGGCAACTTCCAGAGGGATAGGGAGCTGAAGCCATCCCTCCTCAAGGGTCTGAGTTGCGAGATAGTTGAGTATCATGATGATGATCTAGAGACACTGCTCGAGGTGAGGAAGATAGCCCCGAATTCATTGCTATTCCTCCACAGGCCCGATGGGAGCTTCGAAATAATCTAGGAGTGAGCCTTGGACCATTTCTCCAAGGCTTCCCTCACGTATTCCTCATTCAGCAGGCCGTGAGGAGATTCTACCTCGAATATCCTCCTGGGGATCCTCAATTTACTGGGATCGAAACCCATCATCTTCTTGAGCTCCAATTTCTCCCTGTAGATCCTCCTCCCAAGTTCCTTAAGCTCATTCTCATCCATCTCGATTCCCAGGGGCTTTAGAGCCCTCAACACGACTTCAGGCTTATATATCCCTCTGACGAAGAGGCAGAGGACTAGTGATGTGAGCACCTGCCTCCAAGACTCCTCTTCAACTAGCTCATCTACTAGCCTCTCAGGATCTGGATAGTTCTTCCCTAAGTACCTCTGATCCAGCGAGTAGCCAGCGTTATCCAGATGGCTGTGCCTCAGGCCTATTAAGTAGCCTATATGCGCCCCCGGGCCAGTGTGATAACCTGGCATCTCATTACCGCCGAAAGTGAGGGAGAATTCCAACCCACCGTACCTCTTAGCGGCTTCCTCAGTACCTCTCGCTAAACTCTCATAGAACTCATTAGGTTGCTCAACTATGAACTCAAGCATCTTCAAATAAGCCTCCCAATTCCCCCAGTCAGGCTCCACGATGGTCTCCTCCCTCCCTACGATCCCCCTCTTGAAAGCCTCAGTCGCCCAAGCTAATGCGACTCCGGAGCTTATCGCATCTAAGCCGAGGATATCCGTCTCCTCTATCAACCTCAGGAGGCCGTCCATATCGCTCACTCCCAACATACTCCCGAGCGCGTATATAGGCTCATAATCGTATCCTACATACCTCATAGTATAAAAATATTTTTCTTTTGGATGCCTCTCTCTTATGAAAGCTATATGTATACAAGCTATTGGGCAGTGAGCGCAGGCTACTCTCCTAGCTAGAGACCTCTCAGCGAAGCCCTCACCACTTATGTCCTCAGCTCCCTCGAACCTAGCTGAGGATAGGTTCCTAGTCGGGAGGCCCCCTATCTCATTCAGTGGTAGGACGTTCTCAGCCGTCCCCAGATCATGATACTTCCTAGTAGCTTCACTTCTCAAGCACTCCTCGAATATCTCCCTGTATACAGCTCTGTAGCCCCTCATATCCTTGACTTCAACGCTACTCCTACCTCCCAGGACTACAGCTTTCAGCTTCTTCGATCCCAAGACAGCGCCGAGCCCCAACCTACCGAAATGCCTGTAGGTCTCCAGTACAACTGAGGCGTACCTCACCATCCTCTCCCCGGCCCTACCTATCCTCATTATGCTCCTAAGACCGGGCCAGGGCTCCCTCTCCCTCAAGACCTTCCCTATCGTCAGGGAGCTCCTGACTCCCCAGAGGGAGCTCGCATCCTTGAACTCGACCCTTCCATCATGTATAGATAGGTAGATCGGGGTCCTGCTAGCCCCCTTGATCACGATGGCCCCGAAGCCAGACATCCTCAACGAAATAGCAGCCCTACCCCCTGCATGGGATTCACCTAAGTTCCCGGTGAGAGGGGATTTGAACATCGCCACTAGCTTAGATGCAGCCGGATAAATCCCTGTGAGAACTCCTATAGCCATCACTATAACGTTCTCAGGGGATAAGGGATCGACCTTGGGGTCTATCTCCTCCTTCAATAGCTGGACAGCTACACCAGTACCGCCCAAGTACTCAGAGAATAGGTCCTCCCTCCTCCTCACGTAATGCTTCATATTCGTCAGGTCCACGTAGAGGACGTCCTCCAGCATTTCAACCACCTAGCTTTATCACACCGTAAGGGCAGAAGTCGACGCATAGGCCACAATGAGTGCATATCACTGGCTTGTCATTGACGCAATCCCAGAAGATAGCTCCGAATGGGCAGGCTTTAACGCAGTACCCACAGCCTATGCATAGCCTAGAATCCAATATGACTCCTCCCCCCTCCCTCGACCTCAGGGCCGAGGTGGGGCAGACCTTCATGCACGATGGATCGCTGCAAGCCCTACACACGATGACCGTGAAGCCCCTCTCGACACCTCCAACGCTCCTCACTTGTATAGCTGAGTAATTCAAGCCAGCATCCCCGAATCTCCTGGAGCAAGCGAACATACATGACATACAGCCTACGCATATATCTGGATCCACGACCTCGAGCCTCACTCGAGTCACCTGCCCATAGAGAGGTCATCCAATAAAGAATTTAGGACTAAAAATAGCCAAAAAATAAAATTCTAATATGATATATCCTTAAAAAAATTTAACCTAATGACACAAAGCGTCAATATATACTGGGTTAGGGGGGTCTATCGGGGCCCCGAAGGTTTTATGATGGGTGGATGCACCTCGGAGAGGGGAAGAAATGTTCGCGAGAGCAGTTAAGGAATATAGCAAGGAAGAGGTACTTGAAGTGCTTCATCCAGCTGTAGCTGAGTGGTTCGATTCAAATTTTCCATCCCTAAGCCCTCCCCAGAGGTTAGCGATAGTACCGATAAGCGAGGGTAAAAACGTGCTCATCTCAAGCCCCACGGGCACTGGTAAAACTTTAACAGCATTTCTCTCGATAATAAGTGAGATCATAAGGATGGGGGAGACTGGGGAGCTCGATGACTCAGTTTACGCGATCTACGTCTCCCCATTGAGGGCACTGAACAATGACATCTACAGGAACCTGGAGGTCCCTCTGAGGGAGATAAGGGAGAGGAACCCGGGAATCCCTGAGATAAGGCATTCCGTCAGGACCGGGGATACTACACCCTCCGAGAAATCCAAGCAGTTGAGGAAGCCACCTCATATACTCATAACTACTCCGGAGACCCTCTCAATAATATTAACGGCTCCTAAGTTCAGGGAGAAGCTGAAGAGCGTGAGGTGGGTCATAGTAGATGAGATACATAGTTTAGTTGAGAACAAGAGGGGGAGCCACCTCTCACTGTCCTTAGAGAGGCTCAGATATTTGACTGGGAGGGATTTCGTTAGGATAGGTCTATCGGCGACGATAAACCCATTGGAGGAAGTAGCACAATTCCTAGTCGGATATGAGAACGGCAGACCCAGGGATTGCGTTATAGTTGAGACTAATTGGGCTAAGGCCCTTGATCTGGCTCTCCTCTCTCCAGTCGATGATCTAGTCAATACTCCCAGCGATCTAGTATCATCTAAGATGTATGAACTAATTTCTGAGCTCGTTAGGATGCATAGAACGACCCTGATCTTCACGAACACGAGGAGCGGGACTGAGAGGGTGGTCTTCCATCTCAAGAAGATCATGGAGCCTATCGAGATAGACGAAGCTATAGCTGCTCACCACAGCTCCCTATCCAGGCAGGTGAGGGGGGATGTGGAGGAGAGGCTCAAGAGAGGGGAGTTGAGAGCTATAGTCAGTTCGACCAGCTTGGAGTTAGGCATAGATATAGGCTACATAGATCTGGTCGTGCAGATAGGGAGCCCGAAATCTGTGACTAGGGCCCTGCAGAGGGTAGGTAGGGCGGGCCATAAGCTGCATGAGGTCTCGAAGGGGAGGTTCATAGTCGTAGATAGGGACGATGCCGTTGAGGTAGCTGTCATGCTGAGGGAGGCTATGAGAGGGAGGCTCGATAAAGTCCACATACCGATGAAGCCCCTGGATGTGCTCGCTCAACACATAGTGGGGATGGCCGTGGAGAGGAAGTGGGACGTCAGGGAGGCTTTCGACTTAGTCAGATCAGCCTATCCATTCAGGGATCTGAGCTGGGAGGAGTTCAAGTCCGTACTTAAGTACTTAGCCGGGGATTACGTCCAGCTGGAGAGCAGGAAGGTCTACGGGAAGATATGGTACGATGCCAGTGAGGGGAAGTTCGGGAGGAGGGGGAAGTACATAAGGGTCATATACGCAGCTAACGTCGGCACTATACCGGATGAAGTCGACGCAAAAGTATACACGACCGATGGGAAGCTAGTCGGAAGCTTGGAGGAAGAGTTCCTGGAGAGGCTCCTGCCCGGCGACAGGTTCGTCCTGGGAGGAAGGGTATATGAGTTCGTCTCAGCTAGGGGGCTGAAAGTGAAAGTGAGGCCCGCATACGATCAGAAGCCGACAGTACCGTCTTGGTTCTCGGAGATGCTCCCCCTCAGCTATGAGCTGGCTATCGAGATAGGGAAGTTCAGGGAGCTCTCTTTCAGGATGCTGGATAGGGGAGAGGATGAGGAGTTGGTGAGGATGATAATGGAGATGTCCAACGCTAACGAGAATGCCGCTAGAGCTATATACACATATTTGAAGCAACAGTACCTTTACTTGAAATCGCTGGGATTGAGAGTGGAGGAGATGCCATCCAACAGGGTCATAATGATTGAGAGCTATGTTGATGACGCCGGTAGGACTCACCAAGTGACTCACTCTCTCTTCGGCAGGAGGGTGAATGACGCCCTCTCGAGGGCTCTAGCTTACCTAGCTGGAAGCAGGCTGAGGAGGAACCTCGGTATCTCCGTCATGGATACGGGTTTCTCAGTCATATATCCTAGGGGAGTTGAGCCCGTCGCTAGGATAGATGAGCTCACTGAATACGATCTGAGGGAGCTCCTAAAGAGGGCAGTTGAGAAGACCGAGCTCCTGAGGAGGAGGTTCAGGCACGTAGCTGCGAGAGGTCTGATGATCTTGAGGAATTATAAGGGGTATGATATAAGCGTTAATAAGCAGCAGATAAGTGCGCAGAATCTACTGAAGGTAGTTAGCGAGATAGACGAATTTCCCCTCCTTAAGGAAGCTTATAGGGAGATAATGGAGGATTATATGGATATTAGAGGGGCTCAAGAAGTCTTAGAGGGAATAAAGAGTGGTGAGATAAGGGTTTTGGATGCGGGGAAGCTCGATGTACCCACGCCGTTCGCTCACGGCATAATACTCGAGGGCTTGAGCGACCTAATATTCATGGAGGATAAGATGAGCGCCCTCAGGAGATTCCAGAAAGAAATTGAGAAGATTTTGAGGGAATGATATCAAACGACTTCGAAGCTTATGGCTTCAACTGGACATGATTTAGCAGCTGTCTCGACGCATTCTTTAAGCTTATCATCCACCTCCCCGATCGAGATCTCATCGTTAGTCTCCGAGGAGAACTCCGGGACTATCCTGTTCTTCCCGTCCTCAAGGACGAAGACCTCCGAGCAGAGGGTGGGGGCGACACCGCAACCTATACAGAGGGACCTATCTACCTTAACTCTGATCGGCATATCTCACTGCGAAGTAGCTCTTAATAAAGTTAACGGCGTTATATAAATTTTAATTTGCGAGTCGGCTCGGATTTCAGAGGAGCATGCTGATATGCCAGAGGGATTGCCCTGATGCCTGCTCTCTCATAATAGAGGGAAATGAGCTAAGAGGGGATCCAGGACATCCTGTGACCCGGGGCTTCGCTTGTAAGAAGGCCAAGAACTTCATGAGGTATTACAGGGAGAGGAGAGTGCTCTATCCTCACTTGAGGGTGGGAGATGGTTTCGAGAGGATAAGCTGGGAAGAGGCCCTAAGCATGATCTCGGATAGGCTGAAGTACGTTATCGAGAATTACGGCCCGGAGGAGGTCTTAGTTTACAATTACTCTGGTACAACGGGCTTAATAAACTATCATTACCCTCTTAGGCTCTTCAACGCTATAAAGGCCACTCTAGTCAAGCATACTCTCTGCGATGAGGCCGGTGAGCTCGCATTAGAACTTCACTTCGGATCTAAGTATGGGGCATTCCCTGAGGACATGGAGAGAGCGAAGCTCCTCGTCATCTGGGGCGCTGACCTATCATCCACGAGCATTCACGCATACAGAATAGCTGCTGACCTCAGATCTAGGGGGGAGATATATGTCGTGGATCCGAGGGTCACTAAGGCCTCTATGCTAGGTAAGCATCTGAGACCGAAGCCGGGCACGGATACACTACTAGCGGCTGGAGTCTCCTGGTATATAATAAACGAGTTCGGGGTCGATTCAGGATTCATAGAGAAATACACTGAGGGTTTCGATCATTATGCATCGCTGATCTCGAAATACAATCCGGATCTCGTTGAAAGGCTAACATCCGTCAGCAAGAAGGAGATAAGGGATCTGGCGGAGAGCTACTCGGAGCTTAAGCCCAGCGTGACTTACATAGGGAAGGGAGTCCAGAAGACCAAATACGGCGCTGAGGCCGTGAGGCTGATATCCTTAATCCCAGCATTAGTGGGAGTGCATAGGGGCTTCTTCTACTCTAACTCCTGGAGGGATTTCGATACAGATTACTTGGAAGCCTCCCACCTCGGGAGCGGGAGGAAGGTGAATATGCTTGACGTCCCCCGCTTGCTAGCTGACGGCAAATTCAAGTTCATATATATCTACAACTCGAACCCGGCTGCAACTCTCCCCAATGCGGCTCTCTTCAGGAAAGGAATGATGAGGAAGGACCTCTTCAAGGTAGTCCACGAAGTAGTTTGGTCGGAGACCGCGAAGCTAGCGGATATCGTGCTCCCAGCGACGAGTATGCTGGAGCAGGATGACTTCGTGGCCAGTTGGTGGCATCAGTACTTCGGTTACAGCAGGAAGGTAATAGAGCCCATGGGGGAGAGCAAGCCAAATTGGTGGGTTACTAATGAGTTGGCTGAGAGAATGGGTCTTGAATGGCTCAAGGAAGATCCTATGGATGCCATAAGGAGAGCTCTCTCTAAGAGCAGGATGATAAAAAATTTCGAGGAAATTCTAAATAAACCTTATGTAAAACTGGAATATCCTCCAAAAGATCTCTACCAAACGCCATCAGGAAAAATAGAATTTTATAGCAAGATCGCGGAGGAGCTCGGATACTCCCCTCTGCCGGTAGTAGCTTGGGAGGAGGTGGATGATGATTATCCCTTCAGGCTCATCACGAGCGCGGTCCCCGGGAATACTTCCTCCCAGGATCTGATGGACTTAAGCCAGGATTTCATTCATATGAACGCTCTGGACTGTGAGAAAATGGAGATAAATGATGAAGACAGGGTAATTTTGGAATCTAAGTACGGTAGAGTTACTGGGATAGTTAAGATAGATAATAGCGTGCCTGAGGGAGTTATCTGGACTAGGAGAAGCGCTATAATGCTCGACGGTTTCATAAACGATTTAATAACAGATGAGAAGCAGCAGATAAATGGGGGAAATTGCTTGAATTCGACTAGAGTGAGGGTCTCGAAGGTTCGATGAGCCCTCTCACTTCATGGAAGTTTCATCAGCATTCTTCAGGCGGGCTCTAAATATTTATACGTTGATGGGGAAGCTGAGGGAGGTGGCCTATGGAAATCGAGAGGGAGCTCAAGGAGGCTAGGGAGTGGCTGGATGCCTTAATGGAAAAACACTTTCCCAGAAGGATCAATGAGGAATATTTGGAGTGGCTAATGGGGAAGAAGTCGCGTGGCTATGATGCTATAACTGTGGAAAAAGCTATATTTGAGCCCATGTGGGATCTACTATCTAGAGGGGGGAAGAGGTGGAGACCCTGGTTATTCCTAGTCCTCTCTAGGAACTTAGGCGTGGATCTGGAGAGGTATAAGGAGTTAGCTTTGATAATAGAGCTCCTCCACAATGGATCCCTGATAGCAGATGATATAGAGGATGGAGCTGAAGTCAGGAGAGGAGATAAAGCTATTCACATAAAATACGGATTGGACATAGCTGTGAACCTCTCCTCAGCTATGTACTTCCTCCCCTTGAGGATCTTGATGGAGATGAATGTGGATGAACTGAAGTACAGGAGGCTGGTTAACGCTTACTTGGAGGATATGATAAGGATACACATAGGGCAAGCCACTGATATAGGGTGGCACAGGGGCCTGAGGGACCCCGAGACGGTAGGCGTTGAGCATTACTTGGAGATGTGTGCTAATAAGACGGGAGTGCTCCCGAGGATGGCAGCGAGATTCGCAGCTATAGCTGCTGATCTCAGTGAGGAGGAAGAGAGGAGAATAGGGAAATTCGCGGAGTCTATAGGGGTAGCCTTTCAGATCCAAGATGACATATTGAATTTGAGGAGCGCTGAGAACCTGGGTAAGGAATTCGGTGAGGATATAAGGGAGGGGAAGATAACGCTCATGGTCATAGTTACACTCTCCAGAGCGAGTGAGGAAGAGAGGAGGAGGCTTAAAGAGATACTATCGATGCACACTAGCGATAGGGAGCTCATAAAGGAAGCCATATCTATAATGGAGAGGCAAGGAGCCATAGATTATGCGAGGGATGTGGCTAGGAAGATAGTCATGGACTCCTGGGAGGATATCAGAGATCTTCTGCCTGAAAATATTTATAAGGATAAGATAAGGGAGTTAGCTAACTTCTTGATTGAGAGGAGCTTTTGATCAATCTGAAATCTTTTCTAATGGTTTTACATCGTGAGGCGCTATCTCACTCATCCCGCTGTGGGAGATCAACGCAACTCTAGCCTTCGATTTCATCTCACTTATATTAGCTGCCCCCACGTAACCGAAAGCCGCCTTGAGCCCGGCTACGAATCTATCCACTACCGTAGTTACATCGCCCCTGTAGGGGACTAAACCTTCTATCCCCTCAGCTATATCCTTGGAGGGCTTGCTATATCTATCCATGGCGAACCTCTTCGACCTAGCAGATGGACTCCCCATCCCCCTGTATATCTTGTACATCTTCCCCCCTATCATCATCGTAGACCCCGGAGCCTCCTTAGTGCCAGCGAGGGCGTACCCCAGCATTACAGCATCCGCTCCCATCGCGAAAGCCTTGGCAGCTTCACCGGGCCCCCTTATCCCACCGTCAGCTATCACAGCCACATCCTTAGAGTACTTCCTGACCGCCTCACTAGCTGAAGCAACAGCATAGAGAGTAGGTGCTGCGACCCCGGTGACCTCACCGGTAGTGCATATGCTACCGCTCCCTATGCCCACTCTCAACCCTATTATATCGAGCCTAGTTATCGCCTCCTCAGCAGCCTCATAAGTCCCTATATTCCCAGCGATCACGGGCACGTCGACCTCATCTATTATCCTCTTAGTCGCGCTTATTACATTCTCATTATGGAAATGGGCTACATCAGTCACCAATACATCTACGTAAGGCGCTAGAGTCTTCGCTCTATCTATATCGAAGGGTGATATAGCAGCACCAACCCTGAGCCTCCCTTCCTCATCCCTAGTAGCGAATGGATGGGATTCCCTATAGAACACGTCCTTAGCTGTTACCAGGCCTATTAGCTCACCGGATTCGCTCACGACGGGGAGCTTCTCTATCTTATACCTCGCCATTATTTTTCTAGCTTCCTGAGGCGTTATTTCAGGACCAACAGTAATTGGATCCTTTGTCATTATATCTTTAACGAGAAGGCTCCCGTTTTCAGCGAAATAAACGTCCCTTCGGGTCACTATCCCTACTAGCTTCCCCCCGACTATCACGGGGAGGCCCGAGATACCATGCTCCCTCATCAACCTCCTCGCTTCTTCAACGCTGTCCTCAGGAGACACAGTTATGACATCCCTTATTATGAAGGATTCAGCTCTTTTAACAGCTTTAGCCATGTTCACCTGTTCCTCAACGCTGCAGTTCCTGTGAAGTATCCCCAAACCCCCCATCCTAGCCATGGCGATGGACATCTCCTCCTCCGTCACGGTATCCATTGGGGATGAGAGTATCGGTATGCTCAGAGCTATATTTCCGATCCTAGTGGTCAAATCGACGTTAGAGGGTTCTATCTCAGTCTTCCCGGGTAGAAGTATTACATCATTGAATGTGAAAGCGAACTCAAATCTATCTATCCGCATAAATGGATTCCCCTCATCCCATGATAAACTTTGCTATCCCTCCCTCTCGAGAGTCCTCACCTTCGGTATCAAGTTCCTGAGGACTCTCCCATCGTAGTATCCGGAGCCGGCAAAGGCCTCACCGTATCTCACTATATAGACACCCTTCTCAGGTAGTTTTAGCTCTATATCATCCCCACGCATCCATCTCCTGAAATCAGATTCGCTTAAATCCACTAAATGCCTCTTAGCGCTCCTCCCTATGATGAAGGATCCTTCTATGCTTATTATGAAACCGTAAGGCGCTCTCTTCGCTACGTAGACTCCCCTCAGGAAGACATTACTAATCTCGACCTTCGCCTCAGGAGAGCATGCTCTGATCTTATCCTTCCCTGATGGGAATAACTCCACCCCTGAGATCTCAGATCCGAACCAATCCTTCACCCATTCTAGGAACTCCTTCACTCTGGCTTCCTCAGTACCGCTATGAAGAACCCTATCGTATCGTTGTCCTGAGGGTATATCCTCATGCACTTCTCCATCTCGTTCCCGAAATCCCAATCCATCCATTTCCTCAACCCCTTCCTCCAGACCAGCCCCTTAACTTCGGGCTCCTCAATTACCGCTCCGATCTCGAGCAATTTATAAACGACCCACTCATTTTCCTTCGGCTCGAACGTGCAAGTGGAGTAGACCATCAGCCCTCCGGGCTTCAAGGTCTCGTAAGCAGCTTTAGCTAGGGAGACTTGGAGCCTCGATATCTTCTCAACGTTCCTGGGGCTCCATCTAGCTAGAGCTCCCCAGCTCCTCCTAACCTCCCCGAGTGAGCTGCAAGGGCTGTCCAGGAGCACCTTATCGAAGGACTCCCTTCCCAGCACATCCGGAGCCCTCCTGCCATCGAACATAGTGACCACTACGTTCATAGAGCCCATCCTCTGGACGTTGGATGATAGAGAATCCACCCTCTCCGGGCTCACATCATTGGCTAAGACCAACCCTTTGTATAGCATCATCTCCGATATCTGCGTCGCCTTGGATCCCGGGGAAGCTGCTAAATCCAGCACTCTCTCACCGGGCTTAGGTGAGAGGAGAACAGGGGGTACCATGGATGCAGCTTCCTGGACATAATAAAGGCCTAACTGATGCCATTCAGTATTTCCAAGTCTTTCGGGGCCCCTTATTACCCTATAGCCATATCCGTACCAAGGTATCTGGGAGAGCTCCCATCCGTTAGCTCTCAGAACTGAGAGGAGCCATTCTGGATCGATCTTCATAGGATTTATCCTTATGCTCGGGACCGGCCTCTTGGCCATGAATGATAGGAAGGTCTCATACTCATCCCCTAGGAGCTCCCTATATCTCCTCTCGAACTCCGGTTTTATCAGGCCCTCGGGTATACCGAATTCCATCGCGAATCAGGGCGGGCTCAATTTAATATCATTGGAGCCCAAGCATACACGATCATCATGGAGGATGTTAAGGAGCTAATAGTGAGATTGGCTGCTGAGAACGCTCTTAAGTATGGAAAAGCAGATACTAAAGCTGTGATAGGAAAAATATTATACATGAGATCGGATCTCAAGCAAAACGTGAGGGAGCTGATCCCCCTAGTGGAGGAAGCGGTCCGAGCAGTGAATGAGATGCCCAAGGAGGCGCTGGAGGGCATAGTGGGGGAAGTGAAGAAGGAGAAGAAGGAGGAGGTGAGGAAGTGGCCCGATCTACCTAAAGCTGAGAGGGGAAAGGTCGTCACCAGGGTAGCTCCAGAGCCCAACGGTTATCCAACGCTCGGACATGCTAAAGGGCTCCTCGTCCCCTTCATATACGCTAGGCTCTACGATGGCAAATTCCTCCTGAGGTTCGAGGACACAAACCCCAGAGTGGAGAGGCTAGAGTATTACGAAGCGATAAGGAACGAGTTCTCACGCCTCCTCGAAGCATGCGAGGAGGAGCTCGGCCTCTCCCCTGGCAGGTGGGATGAGGAGATAATAGAGTCCTATCACTTAGAGGAGATGTACTCCCTCGCTAAGAAGCTCATAGAGGCGGGCAAGGCTTACGTTTGCACATGCCCAGCAGCTGAAGTCAGGAAGAGGAGGAAGCTAGGGATAAGCTGCGATCACAGGGATCAACCAATCGAGAAGAATTTGGAACTTTGGGAGAAGATGCTCAATGGCGGCTTCAGGGAGGGAGAGGCTCATCTCAGGCTGAAGACTGACATGAGCCATCCAAATGTCACGATGAGGGATCCCGGGATATTCAGAGTGATAGAAGCCGAGCACCCGATACACGGGGATAAGTACAGGGTTTACCCTGTCTACGATTTCTCAGTTAGCGTCATGGACTCATTGACGGGCGTGACTCACGCCTTCAGGAGCAAGGAATTCGAGCCTCATGTAGATGTTCAGAGGCACATAGTGAGAGCTTTGGGGTTGAGGGAATATGAGATGATCCAGTTCGGCAGGATAACCGTAGAGGGAATACCTCTCTCCAAGAGGTACATAAGGCCCTTGGTGGAGAGCGGTATCTTAGAGGGATGGGATGATCCGAGGATACCCACGCTGAGGGGGCTCTTCAGGAGGGGGATAAATCCCAGAGCCATAGTAAGGTTCTTCTATGAACTGGGGCCGAGCAAAGTGGATGCTACTGTCAACATGGAGGCCATAGCTTCGATAAACAGGAAGATACTGGATCCAATAGCTGAGAGGTATATGTTCGTTCCGAATCCGATAAAAGCTAAGATAGAGGGCCTGACACCGCCGGTAATAGCTCAAGTGGAAGTACATCCCGATTCGAAGAGGAAGAGGGAGATAAGGCTGGATGAGAGCGAGGTCTTCATAGCCTCGTCAGATCTGGAGGGCCTGAAGCCTGGAGATGAGCTCAGGTTGAGGGGCTTGGTCAATGTAACCATCAGGAGCGTGAATCCCGACGAGGTCTCCCTAAGAGTGAGCGAGGAACAGAGAGTTAAGGGTGTGAAGATAATACAGTGGGCACCGGTCAGGAATGGAGTCCCAGCTAGGCTCTTCGTCCCCGAGAGTCCTTACAGCTTCAGGATGCTCGGGGGCTACGGTGAGCCGGCCTTGAGGGGAATAAAGGAGGGCGAGATAGTCCAGTTCGTGAGGGTCGGCTTCGCTAGATTGGACAGAAGGGATCCCCTGACCTTCATATTATCGCATGACTGATAGGGTTCAGGAGGCATATGAGGATAATACGCACGCATTAAGATGGGGGAATCCCTTTTAAAGGGAGTCGCCCCTATAAAGGGAAGATAGTCATGAAGAGAGCGCTGGCCCTCATTATAATACTTTTGCTAGCGAGTGCTAATACATTGAGCGTTTATTGCCACGACTTCTCCCCCTCAGAAGTTTTCAGTTTGAGGATTTACAGTTCAAAACCCATGTTCAGCATCCCAAAGCCCATAGTATACAATTACACGATTTACGCGGCCGGAGGCCAGGGGAGCGATGTAATAGCTGTCTCCACAGATGGTAAAGTGCTCTGGTCACAGAACGTCGGTGGCTTCATAGCTACCCCGCTCCTCTTAGTCCCGGATGTCCCTCTCAGCCCAACGAAGAAGGAGGCTTGGGTAATAGCTCTAACAGAAGCTCCCGAGCTGAGGGCATTGGATGCTTTTAATGGAGGGCTGAGGTTATATGGAGTAGCTCTACCATCGACATCGGCCGGGATTCAGCCCGCGTACGCTGGGGATGGTAGGACCGTATTCCTTCCCCTACAGAGCTCCATTCAAGCGTTCGATGTAAGATCGAGATCCGAACTCTGGTTCAAAAATCTAACATTCAGGATAAATTTCCTCAAAAACTTGGGAGATAGTTTGCTCGTCCTGGGGAGGAACGATCTAGCGCTTCTCAGCCCCAAGGGAGAGATTATATGGGAGAGGAAGTTGAACCAGAAAATAGAGGCTTTCGGTGCGAGCTCAAGCTATCTGGCAATTCTACTTGAAAATAAGACACTGGTGCTGATGGATGCGAAAAAGGGGACTCATCTCTCCAAGATGGATCTCTCGAATCAGCTGGGATATAGCGTACCATCAGGGGAATTTCAAATCGTAGGAGGAGCCGCTGTGCTCGTCGGATCGAGCGGGGTAATATATCAGATAGATCTGAAGAAGATGGAGATAAAGAGATCGATAAAAACATGGATTGAGCCGGTGAAGCAGCCAATAATAATGGAGAATGCCCTATTTTACTTCGGAAAGGGATTAGTGAGGGAGTATCACTTCCCCCTCGGGATAATGCTCTCCGAGGTCAGGATCGAGGGAGGTATCGGGAGCGATCCCTATATATTCAAGGATCCCAAAAATAGGGGCTATGGGATAGCTCTCTTCGATTATTCAGGAGTATTACATCTAATTAGATTTCCGGAACTCACTATAAAGATCTTGGATCTGAAGGAAGAGAGCGGAGGTTACTTAATTGAGGGCTACGTGTGTAGCACAGCCTCCTCAGGATCTAGGGAATCCCTGAGGATTTATACACTCGATAAGGACGCTAATCAGGTAGGTGAGAAGGCAATAGGATCCATAGGTCCAGGGGAATGCTCAGCGAGGTTTTCAACGCTTCTACCGGACAAAGGAGCGATAGGCTTAATTCTGGGGGACTTCAAGTTCCCGCCAAATGCTGTGATCGGGATGAGCACTGAGGAATGGATATCCATGAAGCCCGGAGTTACCGTTACTACAACTACGAGGCCCGCAGTAATCCCTTCCTTGAGCTTCGAATCCCCTGAAAGCGTGATTGTTGGTGAGAAGTTTACAGTTAGGGTAAGAGGTATAAATGGTTGGAACTTCACTAAATTAACCCTTAAGCTCACTGGAAGTGGCATAGATGAGGTAACAAAGGAGATCAGCTCGAGTTACGGGGAGGAATTTGAGGCCGAACTTGAAAGTTTCGCGAGGGGCGTGTCGGAGGATACGAGGATCCTCTTAATTGGAGATGGCTCAGTGCTGAGGGATGAGATGCTCTACATGAGGATAGAGAAGGGTAAGATCATAGAATCGGTAGAATCCCCCTCGAGTCTGAACTTAAACGAGAGCCTCGATTTGAACGTGACCCTCGTGAATAGATACAGGGACGGTGAGCAGTTCATAGTGAGAGCGGAGCTCGGTAACTCGAGCGATGATAAGATGACTATGCCCCTAGCTGCCGGGGAGTCCCAAACACTGAGGTTCAGCATCAAGCCTAAGGTAAATGGGAGTCTCCAGTTGCTCATATCTGTCCTCCTGAGCAATGGTACTAAGATAGAAGAATCCTCTAAACCTGTCGTAGTTGTAAGGCCCCCTCCAGTGACCCAGACAGCCCAAAATTTCACAACTACATCGGCTACATCAGCTATACCGCAGATCAGGATGGAGTACCTCATGGCAGCAGCCCTCTTGTTGCTCTCATTAGCGGTAGCTCTCCTCCTAATGAGGCCCAGGCCACCGAAGAAGAGGGTAGAGGTGATAGCCCCGATCCCCAGGGAGGTCCCGGAGGTAGTCGAAACTCCCAAAGTGGAAGAGGTCCCGGAAGCTGAGGAATATCCCGAGGAAATCCCACTGGGATGGGAGAGCATAGAGGAGAAGATAGAAGCTCCAGAGATTCCGGAGATTTTACCGGAAGAGGTGGCTCCAGAGATTCCTGAGGTTCCGCCTGAAGAAGCCCCTAAAGCAGTGCCGATTGAACTAATGGAATCCATTGAGAGGGAAATAAGGGAGCTGAATATGAAGATCGAGGAGATTAAGAGCAGGTTAGCTGATATAGAAGAGCTACTAGGCTTCGAACTATCCCCATATAGGCTGGTTGATGCTGAATCATCCTTAGTTACCGCTGAACTGAGGCTCAAAGAGGGCAATTACGAGGAAGCCGAGAGATTAGTGAATTCAGTTAAGCAGTCCCTTAAAGTACTGACTGAGGAAATTAAAGAGGCCGAGAAGATATTCAGAGAAAACTGGGGAGCCGTGGAGAACAGAATAGATATAATGCTGAGAGTCTGGGGAAAGGCCCCAGCCACTATGCTCACAATGGTCCCCCCGAGCTTCAGGATAGCGGC
>Ga0272449_1001404_pt1 | contig 24810 bp, 27 predicted proteins | sample YNPCB0241_FD_198679 | JGI IMG/M metagenome (GOLD analysis project Ga0272449, IMG submission 198679) | Hot spring sediment microbial communities from Yellowstone National Park, WY, United States - YNP-CB-024-1 | ecosystem: Environmental > Aquatic > Thermal springs > Hot (42-90C) > Sediment... | reverse complement strand
TCCTACAACCTCTATCGAACCTAGAGCTAGAAAAGATAATTGCAATAATAGAAGAAAGTCTACCTACGATAAGTAGACTTATAGCCGCAAAAAAGCAATCATTGGAAGAGAAAGTCGATCTATTAGAGCACATAATACTAATGATGCAGCCAGCCGGAAACCTACGCACGACACAAGAGGCACCCACTGAAACATAAAAACCACAGAAAGATCCAGTAAATCATACACCCCCTTTATTTTTAAAAGTCTCTTTTAAGTTTCAAATCTTCAGTATGATTCGCTATTTACGAATTCATTAAAAATTTTTGCTTTTTAATTCTTCCATTAAAAGCTTAAATTTTGAAATGTTAAAAAGATATAAATTATCGAGGTGCACACGTCTAGAATGCGTAAAGATAGGCTGAACAAGGAACACTAATACTATGGTTTAAGCGGGCCTGGTGGGATTTGAACCCACGACCTACTGGTTAAGAGCCAGCCGCTCTACCTGGCTGAGCCACAGGCCCCTTCTCCACCATCAAACCACTTAACCACAACACTATATAAGCTGCTTCCCAGACTTGCTGAAGACTATTTATACCCTCAACCCCACAACACCAAACGATGCTCTACTTCATCGGACTAGGCTTAAGCGGGGTAGAAAGCATAACACTAGAAGGGCTCAAAGCCCTAAAGAGCTGTAAGACAGTCTACCTCGAGCGCTACACAAACCCATCAGCACCATCGGCAGAGGAGCTGGCAGAGTTCTTGGGAAGAGAGGTTAGGGAGGTGTCTAGGGAGTTCGTGGAAGACGGTAGAAGGATTCTTAGAGAGGCGAAGGAGGCTGATGTAGCGTTAGCGTGCTCAGGAGACCCCATGGTTGCGACAACACACCAAGAGCTCAGGGTGAGAGCGGTCAAAGAAGGTGTGCAAACCAAGATAATACACAGCACATCCATAGTCTGCTGCATAGCAGGCGAACTAGGGCTCCACCAATACAAATTCGGCAAAACCGTCACCGTAACAGCATCGCCACAAGCAGCGCTCACAGTGCTAGACACCATCCACTGGAACCTACTCAGAGGGCTACACACACTCCTCCTACTAGAGTGGCACCCAAACCGAAACCTAACCCCAAGCGAAGCCCTAAAGATGCTGATCGACGCAGACGAAGAAGCGAGGCTAGGAATCCTCAACCCAAATCTATTCGCAGCTGTCGCAGCACGCCTATGCCAAAGAAACCAGCTGATAAAAGTTGGGCAGCTCAAAGATCTCCTACACTACGACTACGGCGAACCACCCTACAGCATAGTGATACCAGCAGACCTACACTTTACAGAAGCAGAAGCCGTCGAAACACTCTTCAAGACAGAGTGCAGCAACACCAACAACACACAATACGCCAAGAGTAAGGCTAACATTTTAGTACCCAGATACGTTGAGAAGACCCGCGCAACCCTAAAGAGGGTAAGAGAGATGCTCACCACAAAGGAAACCAAACTCAACACCACCGATCTACTTGAAAACGTCGACTGCTACAGCAGCGACGCACTACGCTTCCTAAACGAAGGAAAGCCTGAGCTAGCCATACTAAGCATAGGATACGCCGAAGGGCTCTTAGATGCGCTACGCTTCCTAGGGTTGGTGGAGGTACCTTGGTGAACAAGGAGATAAAAGAGGTCTTAGCAAAGATCCTCATCAACCAGATAAAGCAAGGAGCCGCGAGGATAGAGGATCTCAAACAGACACTACCCTTTAACACAGCAACGCTGAGGAAGCTGATTAAGGAAGCGGCGAAAAAAGGTTTGATTAAGAGAAGCCGTGGCACCCTCCTCTTAACCGAAAAGGGTAGAAGTACTCTAAAGGTGGTTTTAGCAGGCGGGGTCTTCGACGTTATACACCCGGGGCACATCTACACGCTGAAGTCATCCAAGGCTCTAGGCGATGTGCTCGTAGTTTCGGTTGCGAGGGATAAGACGGTCTTGGCGAATAAGGGGCATATGCCCATAAATAGCGAATCTGAACGTGTTGAGCTCGTCTCCTCAGTTAAATACGTTGACCTAGCGCTGCTGGGAAGTGAGTCGAGCATCTACGAGGTTGTCGAAGCCGTACGCCCAGACATAATAGCACTAGGGTATGATCAGAAGCACAGAGAGGATGAGCTGCGTTCAGAGAGCGAGAAGCGGGGTGTAAAAGTGGAGGTGGTGAGGTTAGATACCCCTAAACCCCATGTGAAGACATCCACCATCCTCAGAACAAGGGACGACGTATTAGAAGACTTTTAGCGCTCAGAATCATCCTCCATCAACCGCACGTTAACGGTTACTTCAGCGCCATCCTTCAACCCAAGCCTCTCTCTAACATTCACAGGCGCTATAAACTCAACTACACTATCATCGTAGTGTGTACGATCTATAGCGAGCACAGCCCCCTCCACCACATCGTTTAGAGTCGCTCTAAAGCATCTAGCCCCACCATACGTTCGCTGCCCATCCTCAAACTCGTGTATCCTTATGCCCCTGTAATGCTCCAGCTCCCGCCTAAGCCTCCTATCGACAGGTGTGGAGAGCTTTATGTTCAACGTGCCCGGATAGGGGTCGAAACCTAGTTTAGCTATGAACTGCTTACGGTACCCTTTCAGAGAAACGTAGTAGGCGCCCTCCCCGATTCCTGTGAACACCCTTCCACGTAGCGTAATAGATTCGGGCATAGCTTCTAGAGCTTGCCTCAGCCTCTGGTAGATGTCAGCCAATACCCGCAGACCCTGCTCGCTCAGCTTAACCCCGAAGCCTCCTTTCACCCTTAACCGCTCTACGTAGCCCTCCCTCTCCAACTCAAGTAGGTGGTTTGAGGCTGCTTGCTGTGAGCGACCGATCCTCTTAGCTAACTCATAGGTCGAGATCTTGATCGGCTCATCTTTGGCGCCCAGCAGAAGAAGCTCTATGAGCGTAGGTATGAGCGCTGGTTTTATCTTAGGCTGCTTGTCTCCAGCTTCTTGCAAGCCTATCAGCCTCTCTAAGCGCATCTGGGTATCTTAAGCCTAGTAGTTGAATTATTCTCCTCACACCACTCAACCCAACTTTATGCCCAGGGCTTACGTAAAAGGCTCTGCAACCCTCGGGTTTAACTCGGTATCCTACACATCTACCCTCATAAACTATTCTAGCGAGCGCTTTACCGCTATCTTCAACTTCACCAACAAGAAGCCTCTTAGCCACACCAACAGTAGGTTGGTCGAGAAGAACACCTATCACCGTAGCCAAACCAGCTCTTCTAGGGTGGGCTAAGCCGTGACCATCCACCAGAATGAGGTCTGGCACACCCCTAAGGTTTCTGTATGCAGCCAATAAGAGGGGTGCTTCTCTGGCGTAGAGTAGTGTTGGTATGTAGGGGAAGGAGGGGGTGCTTCTTATCACACTCTTTTCAACAACACCTTTCCCGATCTCCCAGATCACAGCGGCTGCCGATGCTGTGTTGTTGGAGTAGGCTGCGTCAAGCCCACACACCTTGGTTATCTTCGGCTCAACCCCGCTTCGGTAGAGCTTGGCTATAGCTTTCTGCATAGCTTCGAAGAATATTATCTGATCCTCCATAGGCTTAGGGTTCATCGCTGCCCGCCATTTTAATTGTCTTTTGAAGGTCTTTTATGAGCGCGGCACGCCTTAATTCTTCGGTTACGATGGCTCTCGTGTCCTCTATCAGTACCCTGGCGACATCGGTCTTCCTCCTTATCCCCTGCACGATATGGTCGTAGGCTGCGAAGGGTGTTAATGAAGCGTATATGTCCTCCATCGCCTTGAAGAGCCTTATGGCTTCCTTCACCCTACCCTCTCTTAAGCGGTCGTAAACCATTCTTTTGATCTCACCTACCGCATCTAAGATACCTAAGAGGTAGGGTATGTCATCTACACCTAATTCCTCCTGCTTAGGGATGCTCTTCTTCTTAGATACAGCTATGGTTATAGATGCCTCAACAAACTCTGCTGCCGGTTGAATAAGATACTTTTGGAGGTCGTTTCCAGCTATCTTAGAGGTTTCGACCAAAACCCTCCTCGACTCCTTAAGTAGACGCTCAGCCTCCTTCCTCCTCTTCGCGTGCACACTTATGATAGCTTTGGAAGCGTTCAGCGTTACGGCACGCACATCTCTTAAGATCTTTTCACGCCGCTCCTCTATCTCCCTAAGCCTACCCTCAATCCTACCTAGCGTTTCCACATCTATTAAACTACCCATTTTTGCCTTCTGGTGGTTTAAGCGGCTACAAATATCTTTCGAGCCCCAACCGTCTGTGTAAGAAGGGTTCTATGTAGTCTGCTTCGCCTTTATCTAATCCTCTGATTCTTACGATCTTAGGTAACCTACCTTTCCTACCCACATATCTGCCTTTGACGATGAAAACACCATGAAGGCGATCGATCTTATCCGCCTCCTCCAACCCACTTTGCACCGCACCCTCATCTTCCCCCTTAACCGCATTACATATCCTTGTGGCAGCAGCATCGGCTAAAGCAGCGCTTTCAGCGTAGACGACAGCAGCATCTGCTTCACCAAAACTCATCGCGTGGCTGACGGTAGCAGAGCTGGTAGCCAACCCAGCTGGTAAGCCATCGCCCCCTAACACGAAACCTATCTTATTGGATATGGGGGTTGCACCAGCGTAGAGCGCGACGCATATCTCTTTATGCGAGGCGGCTGAAACCTCTCCTCCGTTCTCAACCACCCTTACCCTGCAGCCCAATCTCCCCATGCTCTTAGTAGCTAAGTCAGCTAACGCTCCCGGTAAAGCTGCCATAGGGCCTACATCAGCTAATTCCGCCGCTACACAAGCGAGCTTCACCGCTTCGGGTGCTTCATCAAGCGGTCTTATCGGTTTGAGTGCGTACCTAAATCTTAGATCTCTTCTTATGTAGTGTTCTAGTAGGAGCCTCTGCTTATAGACGGTTTCTGCTGCGAGAGATATCGCTTCTCCTTCGTCTGAGATGATGTGTAGGTTTGACTCCTTGATCCTCACGTTAGCGTAATAGAGGTCTCTATGGTATGTGGGGTATATGCTTGGGAGGGTTATCAGCGTGCTCAAATCAGCTGGATGGCTTTGCGTGGGCAAGCGCTTATACATATACCACAACCTATACACCTCCTCTCATCTATCTCGATATCTAAGCTCTCATCGAATCTTATGGCTCGAGATGGGCAGGGCGATATGCAGGCGCCACAGGATATGCATCGCTCTCTATCGACTTCAACTAGGCTGCGGAGCTCGGTGACCTCTAAACCAGCTGCTCTAAGATACTCTAAGGCTCTCTTTAGTGCTTGGCCTTGTGTAGCGATATCTATAACCATCTCACCCTCCTTTGGTGTGAGCTTGGCTTCGATGATGTTGATCAGCAACCCAGTCTTCAGTATGATCTCAGCTAAGATTGGTTTGGAAGCGGCTTCGTGTGAGTATCGGAGCTTCACTTTCATATCCCTCTCCTCCCTACGAGTTTCCTGGATATGTCGTCTGATGTAATCAGACCCTTTACACGCATAACATCATCAACCACGGGTAACCCTGAGATGTGGTGCTCTGCCATACGCTTAGCAACATCATCGACCCTCTCAGACTCCTTTGCTGTTATGACGTATCTTGTCATTATCTCTTTCAAGGTCTTCTTGTCCTCAGCCAAAGCTCTCGTCAGATCCCAGGTTGTTACGATCCCTATCAGCACACCTTCTTCGCTTACGATAGGAACGTGGTCTATGTTCTTCTCAATGATCATCTTCGCTACTTTCTTTATATCGTCCTCTGGTTTTGCCAAGACGAGGTCTTTAAGGGGCATCATGATGTCACCAACCGTCACCTCGCGCTTCTTGATCTTGAGCGGCTTGAACTCTCTGTAGTTTGGTAGGAGTTCTATCGGGCGCTGTATGAAGAACTCTCCAGCTTCTATCCACCGCTTCAGTGTTTCAGCTATCTTCCTAGCAACCTTTATGCTTGAAAGTGGGGATGATGGTACCTCCTTATCCCCTATAACTACCTTACCGGATTTGAGCTCAGCATAATTACTCTTCTTGATGATCGGTCTATCTCTGGAGGGCACGCTATAGTCAAGTATGTCAACTGGTATATCTTCGTCTTTAAGAGCTGCTGTGGCTGCTACACGCATATTTATGATCGGGATTGGGATGCCTACACCAACATAGAGAGTTGTGCCGTAGTTGTGGAAGACAGCGCCCTTCAGATACTCTGCACTCATTCCTCTGAGGTCTCCTTTGACCGCGAGTGTCGCAAACCCGCTTTGGGGTTTATGCTGTGTGCCTTCACCTACCACGTAGCCGACGCCTCCTCCTAGGAAGATTCTGGTGCCGAAGCCGATCGTCTCTAAGTTCAGATCTTTGTAGAGGGGGCTGAGTTGACCTGAGCCTGAGAAGGTTACGTTACCGTATCTAGGCAATAGTGTTCCCATGTAGGTGTAGAGGATGTGGTCGGAGGTGTTCGTTGCTGCGTTGTATCTCTGGTAGGCGTTGCGTGGGTTATAGAGGTAGGCTTGGTTAAGATCATCTAAGATGATCGTAGTCTCTAGGCTTCTTCTCGGGTAGCAGTCCGTGCCATATGATTCAGCTCTCAACTCAACCTCCTTACCAGAAACCAGATCCTCTATTACGTGCCCCCCACCGTATTCAAAAGGCTTGGTTTCACTCATCGATGTAGCGCCTAAGTATGCGTCTACGGCAGCAAGCCCTTTATACACAGGAACATCATTAAGCCAGCATCTAACCATCTTAATAGGCGGCTCAGAGTGGCCAAAATTTAGGAAGGCGCCTGAGCTGCACATAGCGCCGAAGGTGCCTGTTGTTACAACATCAACTTCTTTAGCTGCTTTTTCTAACCCGCTCTGCTCAACAAATTCGATGAACTCTTCAGCGGTCATAACTACTGCGTCTCCACGTCGAATCTTCTCATTTATCTCCTCGTATCGTCTAAGCTCTTCTTTGCCTCGTTCCTCATTCAATCAGCTTCAACCTCCCGCGGATGCGGACGATTTAACAACTTTACTATACGCTTTTTCAACAGCGTTTAATTTTAGATTAAACTATACCTATAGCGATTTCCGGAAATCTGCGGTTGGTAAAAGAGATTGATAAGTGGCTAAATAGAAAGTTAGCCAAAACATTTAATAACTTTAGTGTAAAAGAGCAACACCTTCGGCGACGCTCGATGCTGACAACAACCAGCAACGGTGTAGTTGCTTACTTCGTCATGGAAGTTGGGATCTCCAGTAAGATACCCACCTACAGCGGAGGATTAGGTATACTTGCAGCAGACACCTTGAGGGCTGCTTCTGATCTAGATCTACCGTTTGTTGGCGTTACTCTGCTCCATAGGCGGGGCTATTATAAGCAGATTCTATCTGCTGATGGTAAGCAGATGGAGGAGTTGGATGAGTGGAATCCTTCTGAGCATCTGAGTAGATTACCGGTTGAGGTTTCGGTTGAGCTTGAGGGTAGGAGTGTCAAGGTGGGTGCTTGGAAGATGGATGTGAGGGGCGCTGATGGTTCTCCTGTGCCTCTTATCTTCTTGGACACCAATTTGGATGCGAATGTGCCTGAAGATAGGGAGATTACGTCCCTTCTATATGTGGATGATAGGGTTTGTAGGTTGAAGCAGGAGGCGGTTTTGGGCATAGGTGGTGTGAGGATGCTTGAGGCTTTAGGCTATAACGTCAGAAAGTATCATATGAATGAGGGGCATACGAGCTTGGTAGCAGTGGAGCTTCTTAGAAGGTGTGAGATGGCGGCGGAGGAGGTTAAGAGGAGGTGCGTCTTCACAACACATACACCAGTGTACGCTGCGAACGACATATACCACTATGGTTTAGTTAGCAGCATCTTAGATGGTATAGTGCCTGAAGATGTTTTGAGAAGGTATGGTGGGCAAGATGCGCTGAACATGACGCTTCTTGGCTTAAATCTGAGCGGTTTTGCTAACGGTGTTAGTAAGAGGCACGCTGAGGTCGCTAGGCAGCTATACCCAGACCACGACATAAAGGCTATAACTAATGGTGTTTATCCATATGCTTGGGTCTGCAAAAGCCTAAAGACGCTTTACGACAAATATCTGCCTGGCTGGGGCAGAGAGCCTGAGATTCTGAGCAGAGCCGATCTTATACCAGATGATGAGCTCTGGCAAGCGCATTTGGAGGCTAAGAGGGATTTGATCGACTATGTTAACCAGAAGGCTTCCACAGACTTATCTTATGACGCTCTGACAATAGGTTTCGCTAGGAGGGCAACTGGCTACAAGAGGCACACCTTAATCTTTACTGATCTGCGGAGGTTGAAGAGGATCGGGAGGGGGAGTAAGCTTCAGATAGTTATGGCTGGGAAGGCGCATCGGAGTGATATAGATGGTAAGGGGATGATTGAGGCTGCGCACCGCAGCATAAGGGAGTTGGGTGGGCACGTTAAAGCGGTCTACCTCGAGAACTATAATATTGATATGGCGCTAAAGATGGTTTCGGGCTGCGACCTCTGGCTCAACACACCTCTACCACCATATGAAGCCTGTGGAACAAGCGGGATGAAGGCTGCACTTAACGGTGTTTTGAACTTCAGTGTGCTGGATGGTTGGTGGATTGAGGGCTGCATAGAAGGCGTAACAGGCTGGGCGATTGGTCCGTATCCAGACGCTCAAGTTTCTGCTGAGGAGCGCTTCGTCAAGGAGCTTGAAGATCTATATGGGAAGCTGGAGTACATTATTTTGCCGAAGTACTATAAAGAGGGTAGGGGTGAGTGGATAAGGATGATGAAGAACTCCATAAAGCTCCTTGGACCGAGATTCAACACACACCACATGCTCTACAAATACATCGCCTCAGCATACAGCAGATAATATCGCAACACAAACGTGAACCACATAGTAAACGTGTTCAACTACAGCCTAAGACGTAATTACCAACGAGCAAAACTTATCTATTAACAGATAATCTCAAAAAAAGATTTCATACACTTATGGAAAGATTTTTAAAACGTAAACACGTCACTGCTTGATATGGGCGTAGAGAGGCTAGGCGAGGCTTTAAAAGAGTTAACCTACGAACACTACATATTTAATAAGAGGATTGATGAGCTGTTAAACTTGCTGGAGAAGGAGCCTACTAAGGCAGTAACCGACTTCTTGTCTTTCTTTGAGAATTCCCTCATTCCACATTTCCAAAGAGAGGAGAAAGATGTTTTCCCCGTAATTCTGGATTTACTCGACCTAACTTCTAGTAAAAACTTCTGAGGATCAGCAGCGGTTTGAAAGAGGGTACCGTAGATTAAGGGGCAGCGACATCCAGAACGTCCTCGGCACCCTACGGCTGACGATTACTGCTTAATCGCTTAACCATTAGAAGGAAGGGGATTAGAGGGATGCTAACATATTCTATCTTTTGTAGTGAATTTCTAGTATGATCGATGCTAAGAACACAAGTATCGCTGCTAAAAAGAATGTTGTTGTATAGCTGAAGTAGTATGAGAGGTAGCCAGACGCAAATGCGCCGATGAGAAACGCTATGCCGTTTAACGAGCTAAACACCCCCAGCAATCCACCTTGCTTACCCACTGGAAGCGCTCTAAACAGAAGCGAATTGAGGTTTACGTTGATCGTGGCATACGCCGCTCCAAGCAGCGCGTAGACTACCATCGTTGTGTAAAATATGCGTGTATCTGTTATCAGGCTCGCAAAGACCGCGGCCAAAAGCATGCCAATAGCTCTTGCGATCAACGCTTTACTCGCGACTACGTGTGAAACTTTCCCGCTGAATCTTTTCAGAAGGAATTGTGATGTGAATGCGTTAGCGGCCACTATATAGATGTTTAGCAGGAATACTTCTGAATCCGATAATCCTACGTGTTTAAGGTAGGGTGTGTAAGGTGTGAAGAAGAGGTTAGCTGAAAGCATGAATAGGAAGGATGCTGCGAATATAAGTGGTATCTCCCTCGTTAACGCCTTTCGACTCATAGCCGCTATTGATTTAAAGTCGGTTAAGTGAGGGCGGCGGAGAAAGATTAAAGGTAAATGAGTAAGCCGGTGTATAAGGCCTTGCGCGGACCATAATATGGAGCGTCTCTCTAATAAGATCTTTGGTTCAGGCATCTTTGAGATAAATAATAGAGCTGCTGCTGAAAATATTGCTGGAATTATAGGATAAGATGTGATTGGAAAGGAGGCTGTCCACGCAACACCAGCAACCATGCCGATTATCTGCCCGACAAACATATAGATGTTTGAAATAGTATACCCCTTCTCCCACTGCTTCTTGGGTAGACTCTCTAATATCAGCAGGTTGAAAGCGGGGGCGAAAATGGCTGCTGTCTGCGAGTAGATGCCGAAGATCGCGATTAAAGAAGCTATGCTGCGCGAGTAGTATAGCGCTATTGATGAGAGTAAGCTGATCGCAGAAGCTAGGTAGAGTAGCTTCTTTCGCCAACCACCCAAGTCACATACATGACCCCAAAGCAGTGTGGTAGGTACTAGAAGTAGGTAGTATGCCGTTACAGCGAGGCTTACGTCTATTACGCTGCCGCCTAACGCTATGACTCCAAGCGGAATATAAACCGATACACTCTGCGTGGACGCGTAGAAAGGTATGAGGAAGAGCCAATTTAGTTTCTCTTTGCCTACTTCCCTATTCCTAAGCATCATAGCACACCTTAAATAATGATAACCGTCTGCCGAGCTGGATGTAGATAACCTTGACGCTTAACCGATTTTACATATTAGCGCTCCTTGTAACAGGGGTTGCTACAAGCGTTGCTGCGCTTTCCTGTGGGTTACTCCACACATACATCTGGGGGCTGATCGAAGAGGCGATTTTAAAAGAAAGACCCTTTGTCTTTGTTACTACGCTACTCTCTATAACCTTGAGCTTTGCGCTCATCCAATATTTTTCCGCTATTAAAACAGGGAACAGCGATACACACTTAATGCTCGAAACACTCCACTTACGCAATGGCCAGCTTTCTACAAGAGATGCTGTGGTAAGAACTGTTGCTTCAACAACAGCTATTAGCCTAGGTGGAACGGCTGGATTGGAGGGTCCAGCTACAGTCGTAGGTGGGGGCATCGGTTCTACAATAGCGAAGTTCTTCCATCTCCCTTTGCTGAATCAAAGGAAGATTTATTTAGCTGGGGTTGCTGCTGGGATCTCAGCAATATTCAAAGCCCCGTTAACCGCGATTCTTTTCGCTATCGAGATACCTTATAAGAATGATGTTGAGAAAGACGCTTTTGCAGAGGTAGCGGTCGCCTCTTCAATATCTTATCTGTTGGCTGTGATCGTAGGCGGTGTAAGCCCCATTTTTTATGTTACACGAATACTATCTGTCGGCTTGAGGGAAATCCTCCACTCTGTAATTCTTGGTGTTGTCTGCGGGCTATATTCTGCGTTTTTCGTCAGGCTATATAATCTTGCTGATGGTTTGGGGCGGAGGGCTATGGCTAGAGGAGGATTCGGACTGTTACTGCTTGCTGGCGGTTTATCTTTAGGTGCCGTAGGCTTCTTTAACCTTTCAAGTATCGGCGTCGGCTACAAGTTAATATCTGATTTAACCACGAACACTCAGCAATACTCTGTCTTAGCGCTTCTGACATTAACTGTTCTAAGGCTCTTCACAACAACCATCTTCCTGAACTTCGGCGGGAGCGGAGGGCTCTTGACCCCAAGCGTAGTAGAGGGCGCTCTAATAGGCTCACTCTACTCCCTAATTTTGTTGAAGACGATTGAGCCAGTTTATGTTGTGGTTGGGATGGCTGCCATGCTCTCAGGCTCCCACAAAATCTATTTGGCTCCAGCTGCATTCGTAGCGGAAACAGCGGGGCCTAACGCCATCATACCAGGTCTTCTAGCTTCTGTCTGCAGCTTTTTCGCCTCAGGTTCCCAGTCTCTATTCCCGTCCCAGCCATCATCAAAAGTTTATGAAGAGGAGCTCGCTTTAGAGCGTGTCTACAACAAAGTCTCCAAAATCGCTTCTAAAGCTATAGATAGGATAAAGGCTTCGGACATCATGTCGAAGGAGCCACATATGTTGACTGAAGATGAGAGTGTCGAAGAAGCTCTCAAGAAGTTCGAGTCCGTACCTTACAGGGTCTTGCCGATTGTGGATAGCAACAGAAGACCTATTGGTGTCGTGAAACTTGAGGAGCTGGTCTCTGCTTCTAAGAAGTCCCTTAAGCTTCCAGTCTTAGCCACCTATGCTGAGAAGCCTGTCACGATGTCGCCATCTACACCTCTGAAGGAGATAGTGTCGACGATGCTAAAAGAGAATGCTGACCACGTTTATGTAGTGGATGAGAGAGGGGAGTTGATCGGTGTAGTAGCGAAGATAGATGTAGTGAGGCGCCTCATACGCTACTATAGCGCCTACTAAGGTTCAAGTAGTTCAACTTAAATACATATTCGGAGGGTAGTCAAGGGGTGTGAAGATATATGCCAGGCATAGATCCCGAGTTTAAGTCGAAAAGACAGGTAGTGGATAAACACCAAGGGCACGATGTATGGGGTCCGGTGGAGCCGCCTGCGAAACTGGGTATACACGGCAGTACCGTGGCGGTCGACTTTGATATCTGTATAGCTGATGGTGTTTGCTTAGATGTATGTCCTGTAGGCGTCTTTGAGTGGCTTGAAACCCCCGGTCACCCAGCTTCAGCTAAGAAGGCTGATCCTGTTAAAGAATCTGACTGCATATTCTGTATGGCTTGCGAAGTCCAGTGTCCAGTAGTAGCCATTAAGGTCTTCCAACCGAGCTGATCTTAAGCTAGGGGCTCCTCAACGGAGCCCAATAATTTTATTCGAAATAACGCCTTCAAGATATTATTCACCCATCGGTAGTTAGGAATGATATGAAGGCGATGCGTTAGCAAATCTTGGATCTTGGCGGTGGAAAATTTATTGAGTTTGCGAAGAACTGGTTATTGCCCATCATTTTAGGCTTTGTGATAGGTTTAGCCATATCACTTCTGTTTGACATTTATAGACTGCTGTATTCTGCTTCACTTCTTATCGTAGGCTGGAACCCTTTGCTTCGTTTATTGTGCACATTTATCGCTCTCTTAGGAGGATATTTAATTGGACTCATTGTTGGTGTGATAGGCTTGTTTTATCCTGAAGCGCTTGGTCTAGGGTATGATTTCATTCACAAAACCACACTAGCAAAGTTAGGGGAATTAAGTTTAACAACGCTAATCGCGCTTTTGCTCTTTAAAATAGTAGCCACGAGCATAACCCTGAACTTTGGAGGGAGCGGTGGTCTCTTTGTTCCATCACTATACGTTGGTGGAACCCTCGGGCTCATTTATGCGCAAACGCTGAATACAGAGCCGCCTACTCTCTGCGTCGTGTTGGCAATGGCAGCGATGCTGGCTGCGACAAACAAGACTCTTTTGACGAGCATAACACTAGTCGCCGAAACAGTTGGTCAAGCTTTATAATCCCGACGGTGATTTCTGCTGCAGTAAGTTATTTTCTCAGTTGGGGTAGATCCTTTTATAAAAATCAGCTTTTGAGCAGAAAGGACTAAGCCCAAAGCTTGAATGGGGCATAGATTTACAAGCGGTTAGCAGCCGATTTATTCCACCCGGTATTCCTCGACAGATCCTAATCTAACGGAAATAAAGTGTGTTGCGGGAGTAATCCCATATTCATATTTGCTTTAACACATGTAAGATGGCTCCTACATCTCTATCTACTTCAACCACGCTAGGTGTAAACCTTTTAGCCGCCCCGGTGTCCTTTAGCCCACTTCCAGTAAGTATGCACACGACTGTGTCATCCCTTGTAAGTATGCCTGAGTTGACAAGTTTTGGTACGGCGGCAACGGCTGCTGCAGAAGACGGTTCAACCCAAATTCCTTCTGAACGAGCTATTTCTTTCTCAGCTAGAAGAATCTCTTCATCGTCCACGGAAACAGCGACACCTTTTGAATCTCTTATTGCCTTAAGTGTATGATCACCTGTGTATGGTACGTTTATGCCCGACGCGATGCTTGAAGGCTCCTCTATGGGTGCTATCGTCTCGCTACCGTTTCTCCAAGCTCTTACAAGCGGGTCAGCCCTGCTTGACTGTACACCAACCATCTTCGGCAGCCTGTTGATCAGACCCAACTCAAGCATCTCCTTAAAACCCCTCCACTCCGCAACCAAGTTATCTCCTCCACCCACCGGGACTATGACTGCGTCTGGTGGATTCCATCCAAGTGCCTCACAGATCTCATAGGCTATAGTTTTATTCCCCTCAAGCGTATACGGGTTTACAAGAGCCCAGCAGAAGACGTTATACGCATCCAAACGCCGCGATAATACGGAGAGAAGTTCGATCAAATCCTGAGGTGTGCCTCTGAAAAGATTCTTTACTGATAAGCCCTTCGCACCATACACCAGAGGTTGAAGATGCTTCGTAGGCGGAGATTTAGAATCAAAGAGCAAAAAGCAGTCAAGCCCGGCTTTAGCTGAGTAAGCAGCGACGGCGGCAGCAGCATTTCCCGAAGAGGCTGACAAGAGCCTCTTAGCGCCTTGCTGCACAGCCCAAGTAACCGCTACACTAATAGCCCTGTCTTTAAATGATCCTGTAGGGTTTCTGCTCTCATCTTTTAACAGAACGTTTGCGTCCAGTATGGTGCTCAGCCGAGTGGCTTTAATAAGTGGTGTTCCACCTTCACCTAGGCTAATCCCTTCAATATCTTTTGAGCAAGGGAGTAGCTCTCTATACCTCCATATTGTTCTGTCACTACGGTTCTGCAGTAAGAAGCGGCTTAAAACGATCTTGCCATAATCGTATCGAACTTCAAGGATACCGTTGCATCTTGAGCATAGATACAACGTACCTTTGGGGTATGTTGCCCCGCATCTCGAGCATACGATCTCTGTATGCACCATCCCTCAATCGATCCGAGGCTAGGCTCTTAAGTGTTTACCTAACCTTCTAGAGAACAGTTGTGCATCTCCAGCAATAATGCTTTCCCGCTTAACCTGTTACATACAGCCTACCGTATCTGCCCACGTTAAGCCTAAGCTCGCCTCTGAACGAGTTTACGTAACCATTCTCTATCCTCACCTTATCACCTACATTGACCTTATCGATGAGATCATCCCATAAACTCAGCTTTATGTGGCCTGAATCATCTCTGATTGTACACTCCACCACAGTAGCCTGCCCACCGGTTCTTAAATTTACGGTTCGAGGCTCACCCTTGTCTAAAACCGTCCCTTCCACATCCACCCTGCGCATACCATCCTTAAGTTCGACTATCTTCAAATCAGCACTCACCAACTATATCCCACCGCCTCTATATAAGAATCTTTTCTCGAAAAGAGTTTTAACACCCGTAATAGGAGTCTCAGCGGAGCAGCATATGAACCCGTGGCTCGCTGCTGTCATATTCTTACTGAGCGGCTTACTCACGTATCTCTTAACGAGGATCCTAATTAAGGTGCTTAGGCGCCGTGGTTGGTTGGTTGAAGATGCGCATAAGCCGAATAGCCCTCTCATACCGAGGCCAGCTGGTCCTGCGCTTATTATCTCGATCCTGGTCGGAGAGGTCATCTTATTCTGCTTCACATATGATGTGAGGGTTGCCGCCTTATCCCAGTCGCTGATCATCGCTGGACTTATAGGGTTAGTTGATGATGTTAAGCGTTTGAAAGGTTTCTATAAGCCTCTTCTCCTCACCTTCGCCTCACTACCCATACTCCTTTTAAGAGCATACGTGCCTCAACCAATATTCCCAATCTATGGGAAGTCTGTCAGGTTATTCATAGTCTACCCTCTTTTGGTCCTAGTAGCCCTACCAGTGACTGCGAACACAATAAACACTATAGACGTATTCAACGGCGTGGTTTCGGGCTTCCTCTTCATAGCAAGTATACCTCTCCTCGTAGCATTCGCTCTGCGAGGAGACTGGATTATGTTTATAGCAGCCCTACCCCTCTTAGCGTCAACCGCTGTGTTTTACCTCTTCTTCCACAGATACCCCTCAAAGATATTTCCAGGCGACTCAGGGACCTTAGCGTTAGGCGCTCTCTATGGCGCTTTGGCGATCTGTGGTCGAGCTGAAGTGGTTGGTGTAATAGCGCTACTACCAGCGATCTTAAACTCCTTCTTCTTCCTCTCAAGCGTCAAGAAGATAATTGAGCATCGGGAGGTTAAGGAGAGGCCTGTTAAAATCCTAAAGGACTTTAGACTAGCAGCTTCAACAAGCAGAGAGGCGCCGATCACATTGACGCGCATGATATTAGCTAAGGGTCCTTTAAGTGAAGTAGAGGTTGCTAGAGCCATAATTATCTTAGAGGCTATAGCAGCCATCTTAGCGATAGTGACCGCCTTTTTGACTTGGTGAAAAGGTTATGTTACGTAGGCTCCTACCTTTAATCGGTATAATCTTTGCAGCTTGGCTTCTAGTTCTCTCAGGCACGGTGATAATATTCGGATACGTAGGTCATTTGAATCCTGCAGAGGGCTTCGTCACCTCTTTTGGTGCGGCGGTGTTAAAAGTGCTGCTTGGAGCACTTTTAGCTGCTGCTTGGATACTGATACTCTACTTCTTAACCATCTGGTACGTCAAGAGATCGATCAAACCTACATCCTAACTTCAACACTAGCTCTCTGCTTATGCTCGCTACCCCTTATAAGAGATGTGAAGATACCTAATCCGCTTAAAATAGAAGCTGTCAAGAAAGCCATCTTCACACCACCTAGAAAGAAGGCGGCCAATTCATCCGCATCTTCACCAAGCCTTGCAAAGGTTCCTGGAGGCATGGCCATAGAGACAACAGAGCCCAAGATGGCTATGCCTATAGATTGGCCCATAGTTCTAATAGTGCTGATAATGCCTGAGGCAAGACCATACTTTTCTTTAGGGACTGAGCTGAGTATGGAGTTTACGTTAGGCGATGAGAATAATCCGTTACCCAACCCAAGGATGAGGAGAGGGGCTACTATGAAGCTTCTGCTCAAAGCTTCGCTGTATAACGCCAGTAGAAGTAGGCCAGCTGTTCTGATCGTCATACCTATTGAGCTTAATACTCTCGCATCTATGCGGTCCGAGAGCCAACCAGCAATAGGCGCCACAACAACCATCACCAGAGGCTGGCTCAGCAATATCAATCCGGCTTCTGAAGGTGAGAACCCTAAGATGAACTGTAGGTGGATTGATATGAGAAGCACGGTACCTGCGGTGGTTGAGTAGTTCAATAGTGCCGTGATGTTACCTGCGCTGAATAGCCTGTTAGATGTAAAGAGGCGCAGGTCCATAAGCGGTTCACTCACCCTTCTTTCAGAGTAGACGAAGGCGCTCAGCGATAGTACGCAGAGGGTAGATAAAGCGGTTAGTTGGGCCGAAGTAAACTGAAGATCCCCCTGGCTCAGGATTAAGAGGAGTGTAACAAGAAATGTGGTTAATGTCGCTGAGCCTACCAAATCGAAGCCTCGTCTCATAACCTTCACACCTAATCCACGTAGCCAATAGGCTGATAGGAAGAGAGTTGCGAAGCCTATTGGGATGTTGACTAAGAAGATGGATCTCCAGCCGAAGACCTGCACTAGGAAGCCTCCTAAAACAGGACCTAGTGTAAGCCCAGCGTACACAGCCATCGTGTTCACTCCGATAGCCGCCCCCCTCCTAGAGGGTGGGTACGCTTCAGCCACGAGCGCTGTAGCGGTTGCACCCATTATAGCCGCTCCTACACCTTGGATAACTCTAAAGAGGATCAGCTGGAGGATGTCTTGTGAGAGCCCTGCGAGTAGAGAGGCTGCTGTGAAGACACCAACGCCAATGTTGAATACCCTAACCCTCCCCTTTACGTCAGCCAATCTGCCGAAAGTGGTTTGAAGCGAAGCAAGAACTATGAGGTAGATCGTCGGAACCAGGATCAAGTAACCTAATCCAGCATTCAAAGATCTCGCGATGCTTGGTAACGCGACGTTCACGATGCTGCCGTCAAGAGGACCCATAAACGCTGCGATAGAGGCTATGATTAACACAACAACCCTCTTTGAGTCAGCTAAGAAGGAGGTAGACAATTCTGGGATTAAGGGGTCTCTTCCATATTTAATAAATTTACGTAGCTTGGATCCATCTCGAGCCCACAGCCAGCTTCACCAAAGTATGCTATTCAACAGGATTATATCGCGTCAAGCTGCCCTGTTGATCAGCATCGATTCTTAACGAACAGTCGTATGGTATGGAAAGACTATTAAAATAGATTAACATATGAACTCACTGAGAGGAGGTTCGACAAGGGTGAAAAAAGGGCGTCTTGAGGCCCTGCAGGGAAAGGTGGGCGAGAAAGAGCTCCGGAAGTTCCTCGCCATATCAAACCCAACAGCTCAAGAGTTTATAGTGAAGGCTGCCGAGCTCTGCAACCCCAGCAGAATCTTCATCTGCGACGACTCGCCTGACGACATAGCGTACATAAAGCATATGGCGATAGCTAGCGGTGAGGAGTGCGCCGCCCTCTTAACACCAGGTCACACTTTCCACTTTGACGGCTACTATGATCAGGGCAGGGATAGAGCTGTAACAAAGTTCCTCGTTCCTAAAGGAGACTTTCTTAGCCCTAGGCTCAACCAAACAGACAGGGATACGGGGCTAGCCGAGATCATGGATCTTCTCCGCGGCTCCATGGAGGGAAAGACTATGATAGTCCGGTTCTTAACCCTCGGTCCGAAGAACTCGATCTTTACTATCCCCTGTATGGAGTGCACGGACTCTTGGTACGTAGCTCACTCCGTAAGCTTACTTTATAGACCAGGCTATGACACCTTCATCACACTTGGGCCTGAGGCTGAAATCTTCAAGACACTCCACTCATCGGGTAAACTGGATGAGAGGATGACGAGCTGTGAACCGGAAAAGAAGAGGGTTTACATAGATTATCTGACGAACACCGTCTACAGCGTCAACACCCAGTACGCTGGGAACTCTGTGGGTTTCAAGAAGCTCGCACTCAGGCTGGCTATAAGGAAAGCTCACAATGAGGGTTGGCTCGCCGAACACTTCATGCTCGTCGGTGTTAGGGGTCCAGGGGGGAGAAAGACCTACTTGGCTGGGGCCTTCCCAAGCGGCTGCGGAAAGACCTCGACCGCTATGCTCCCTGGTGAGACGATACTCGCTGACGATCTAGCCTATGTCAGAAACGTGGATGGTGTTTGCAGGACAGTTAATGTCGAGGCTGGAATCTTCGGCATAATTCAGGGGATAAACCCCAACGACGACCCACTCATCTATAAGGTCTTAACCAGCCCAGGAGAGGTGATCTTCACCAACGTCTTGATTAAAGACGCCAAACCTTGGTGGCTGAACATGGGCTGCCCCCTCCCTAAGAGCGGTTTGAACTTTTCAGGCGAATGGTGGGAAGGAAAGATAGGCCCAGACGGGAAGCCTGTTCCCCCAGCCCACCCGAATGCCCGCTACACCGTCAGCCTCTACAGTCTTCCCAACTGCGACGAAAAACTAGACGACCCTCAAGGCGTAGAGCTGGGTGGGATAATGTTTGGTGGGCGCGATTACAGAGCTTCTGTCCCTGTTCAACAAGGCTTCAACTGGGAACATGGGGTAATCGTTTATGGTGCGTGCCTAGAATCGGAGACCACTTTCGCTATAATCGAGGAGCCGAAGTTCGAGATAAATGTGATGAGCATACAGGACTTCCTGTCCATCTCCCTTAACCAGTACATCAGAAACTATTTGGATTTTGGTAAAAAGCTCAGGAAGGTACCACTTATTTTTGGCGTCAACTACTTCCTCCGCGATCTCGAAACAGGGGAGTACTTGAATGATAGGCTTGACAAACACGTCTGGGTGAAGTGGATGGAGCTCAGGTGTCACGGTGAGGCTGGTGCACTAAGGGCCCCTACAGGCCTGATCCCGAAGTATAGCGATCTGGCGAGGCTCTTTAGGGAAGTACGTGGGAAGGAATATACGAGGCAAGATTACATCAGGCAGTTCTCTATACGCGTTAAGGAGAACTTGAAGAAGATAGACCGGGCTGAAAGTTTCTGGAAAGCCGAGCAGGAGGCCCCACCAGAGATCTTCAAGATCCTAATGGAGCAGAGGAACAGATTGCTTGAGGCCAAGGAGAAGTTCGGCGACCCCGTTTCCCCTGAAAACCTTCCCGATGAATGAGCGTAACATCCCAAGCTTTAAACACCATTACAGAGCAGGTTTGAGTGATCCTGGAAGATATGGGAACCTAATGAGATGATGTTACGATAGGCAGACATATGACAACCAAAGAAAGCACCAAACACTAAAACCTTATCGTAACATCATCCCTAACGAATACCCAGAGCATATATCTCAAGTAAATAGGCGAGGAGAGCCTAGCCCTTGTTCTTAGCGCTTCGCAGATCAAAAATAGGGAGATTAGCGGTCGACTTTGAAAACCACATAGCTGATGGTGTTTGGTTAGATGTATATCCTGTAGGCGTCTTCGAATGGCTTGAGACCCAGGTCACTCAGCCTGCGCTAAAAAGGCTGATCCTGCTAAAGAATCTAACTGTACGTTCTGTGTGGCTTGTGAACCAGTGCCAGCCGTAGCTATTAAGGTCTTCCAACCGAGCTGAGCTTTAAGCTAGGGCTCCTTAATGTGGAGCCCACTCTTTCTGTTTAAAAAATCTAGACCCTTTACTACGCCGCCTTTTGTGAGCTTCTTTAAATTAAGAAGTTTTTCAACATCTTCCTTTGTGAGTACGCCTTCTTCTACTATTATCTGCTTGATGCTCTTTTCTTCTTCGAGGGCTTTCTTCGCTATTCTTGCTGCTTTATCGTAGCCTAAGGTTGGTGCTAGAACAGTAATTAGTGCTGTTGAGTTCTCTGCGTATTTGAGGCACCTCTCTCCGTTCACAACTATCCCTTCTACACATCGCGCTAAGGTTCTGCTCGCTGAAGCTAATATCTCTATGGATTCAAGCAAAGTGTAAGCTATCACTGGCATCATCGTGTTAAGATCCAGGTTCCCAGCTTGCCCGGCTATCGTTATCGTCAGATCATTACCCATCACCTTTGCAGCGACCATATTGACCATTTCTGGCACGACAGGGTTCACTTTACCGGGCATAATGCTTGAACCAGGTTGGATTGCTGGCAAAACGATTTCAGCTAATCCTGTTCGGGGTCCTGAAGAGAGTAAACGTAGATCGTTTGCTATTTTCATAAGAGATACAGCGTATCCTTTCAAAGCACCACTTAACTCAACATTCGCATCCCTACTCTGTATAGCTTCGAAGACGTTTTCCGCTTGGCGCAGCTCAAAGCCAGTCAATCGCTTCAACTCTCTGATGGCTAGGCTAGCGTAAGATGGATGTGCATTCAAACCAGTTCCCACGGCTGTGCCGCCTAGTGGTATCTCTAGCAAAGCTTGCTCTGCTGATTCAATGCGTCTTATGGATTGCTTCACCATAGCAGCATAGGCACTGAACTCTTGGCCTAGAGTTATGGGCACAGCGTCTCGGAGGTGTGTTCTAGCTGCTTTTACAACATCTCTAAATTCTTCAGCTTTTTTCCTGAATGATTTCTCTAGCTGTCTCATAGAAGGTAATAGATCTTGATTCAGGGATTCTAGCGCCGCTATGTTAATAGCTGTAGGAAAGACATCGTTGGAGGATTGACACATATTCACGTGGTCGTTTGGGTGTATGGGTTCATAGACCCCTTTCTTACCTCCCAGCCACTCATTCGCTCTATTAGCCAATACTTCGTTCATATTCATGTTGGTTGATGTGCCTGAGCCCGTCTGGAAGATATCTAACCCAAATTCTGAATCAAACCTTCCTTCTAACACTTCAATACACGCTCTGATGATCGCCTCACCTAGGACTCTATCTAGCAATCCTAGCTCCACGTTGGCTTTTGCTGCTGCAAGCTTTATTAGAGCTAAAGCTTTTATGAAGCCCTTCTGAAACCTTAGGTTCGAAATCCGAAAGTTTTCTATAGCTCTTTGCGTCTGCGCACCGTAGTAAGCGTGAGAAGGTACCTTCACCTCTCCCAAACTATCTCTTTCCACCCTATATTCTTCGTCCAACCCTCTACCACATAGAAATAGTGTGTGCGGTCTGAGATTAATCTTACCCATACATTTGTCTTAACGCTTATGGAATTGATTCTACATTTCTCATTCAAACACGTTTCACGTAAACCTATTAAGGGGTGTACTATAAATATCTGAAAGCAATATGCTTTGTTGCCCAGATTTTAGACTGTTACATATGACCTGCCTATCTGCCTACGTTAAGCTCTCCTCTGAGCGAGTTAACGTAACCATCTTCTGCTCTTAGTGTGCTGCCGACGTTGACTTTGTCAATAAGATCATCACAAAGGCTCAGCTTTATTGAGCCTAAATCATCTATGATCATACACCACAGTAGCCCGCCGCCTGCTCTTAGAGCTACGGTTCAGGGTTCGCTCTAATCTAAGATCGTCCCCTCTGCATCAACTCTACGCATAGCATCCTTAAGTTCGACTGTATTCAAACTAGCACTCGCTTGCTATATCCCACTAGTAGCATATGCTCAGTAACCCAACCTTCTTCGGATGCGTGGTTTATTGTTAGGCGCACAGCAAGCTTCTTCAGCTCAATGCTATTACAGCCATATTGTGTGTTAGTGCTGTAGACTGTTTCACCTTCTAGAACTATGTAGACCCTCCTTTTATCTAGAATCTTTGACGTCTTTCTCACCTACGGTTCACCTTGTGAATGCACAAATTTGAGGAAGCGCTTCTCTACCTTGCTTTACAAACAGACTGTAACCCCTGCCCATAGAGGATGTTCTCACCATACTCCGCATAACCCGAATCTGTAAGCTGTACTGCCGGAATAGTGAAGAATTAGTCAGCAGGATCTAACCGTAGAAGCACATATAGACGGTGTGCCCATTCATTATCCCTCTTGAGATCTCACTTACCCCTCTAAGAAGCTTCTCCAGGTTACAGCTCTGATTCAAAAACCAAGGTTCAGACCTTTCTCGACAAATATTACTGTGTGCTCCCTACGCCTAGCTCGCTCATAGTAGTTATCAAAATTAACAGTGTTCCCAGGGTGGCAACTCCGATTTCTCCACTCTCTCTTATAGCTGCTTTCCGAATATATCCTCTATCCTCTTCTGTTTCAGCTAAAACATATACTCGATCTGGTTCGCAGAGATCGATGTACTCGGCTACGAAGGCGTGTAATGTTGGGCTCCCTTTTTTCATTAACCTTTCGTAGTGTGTAGGCTCAACCCCTGCTCTTTAACACCTCAAATATGCGTTCAAGTAGTCTCCCATACCCGCCGTAAACTTGGTATCCAATTCGAAAGTGCGTGACTTATTCTTAACGCTATCGAAGATCAAAAATAAGGGGTGAGTGGGCTGTTAGAGCCCGAGGTCTGGGAACTTTGCTACCTGCAGCCCAAGTTCCTTCTGTAGGGTCTGTATGCGTTTAGCGTATTCCATCATCTTCGTGCGGTCGTTTTGAACCTTCGCTATCTTATACGCTTTCCAAGCCTTCTTTAGTGCACCCCAAGTCTGCCCCTTTGTGAATTTCTGCTCGGACACGTGAGACCACCATTGAGACATATGAAAGCATAAGTATATAAGCTTAGCTCTACTTCAGAGGTTGTCGCCTAATTGTGTAGGATTGGTTTCACTGTTATTTTTAGTTGTTTTGTGCATCTTATTCTGTTTAGTGTTTTTAGGTTCCATCCTATCGCCAGTATTTGGCCCCATTTTTCTTGGTGTTCTTTGGTTCTGAATCTTGTTTTGAGTTTGTGGTTGTCTGATTCTTCTCCTCCGAAGATTGCCTCTATCAAGCCTCTGTAGTGGTAGGTTTGTTCGTCGAATTCTTTTGATGCCTTCATTCTGTATTTGTGCCTCTTCCTACCCTTCCCAAGCCTTCCTTTCAGCATATTCCTCTGCTTGATGTTCGGCTTCATCCCAAGTTTGTAGATGTGTTTGAAGATGTATTCGGCATCGTATGCTCTATCTGCGTTGAATATCGATCCTCTTATTGCCCTGAATCTCTTCAGCATGCTTCTTAGTGTTGTTGGGTCTGAGCATCTGTAGCCTGTTATCTTGGCTTTGAGTATGATATGGGGTGGTCTATGATAGCTATTATGTGGTATTTTAGGTGGATGATTCTTCTAACAGCTTCGAAGCACCTCTTTCTCCTATTCGGCTTCACCACCACCTCATACCTATCTGTTTCAACACCTGTGCTGTCTGCCGCTATCAACCCACTCCTCCAACCAGCCTCCCTAATGCATAGATGAGCAACCCTATCAAGCATATACTCAAGATAATCTATGGGGATCTTATGATAAGCCCTATGTATGGTTGAGTGGTCTGGGTATGGTTCATCCCAGGGGAGGCCTAGCCTAGGGACCATATTCTGCATATCCCTGAAGCTCAAACCTAGTATGACCATGAGGAGGCAGATGCAGACCATCTTCTCCCAAGAATGGATAGGCCTCCTACCCCTCCTACTCAACTTAACCCTCACAGGAGGACAACACCCCTTGACAAGCTCAACTATATCCCTAACCAAGCTATCTAGTTCGAGGGTGTGGGCGAGGTGGTATACCTTCCAGTAGCCACCTCTCCGACGATGCACCTTAGACAAGACACATCAGAGCCCACTCCCCACCACAACCTACAAACAACCACATCAACAAAACCTAACCAAATAGATAACAGGAATTAAGCGACAACCTCTCTACTTCAAGACGACGTCTCAAGACACCTTTAAATAAGGCTAAAGACAAGTATTAAAGTGAAGTTGAGTGCAGCGCGAACTCCTCCCTTCTATAAATACAAACTGGACGGGCGTGTGCTGTTTGA
>Ga0272449_1001403_pt1 | contig 24826 bp, 27 predicted proteins | sample YNPCB0241_FD_198679 | JGI IMG/M metagenome (GOLD analysis project Ga0272449, IMG submission 198679) | Hot spring sediment microbial communities from Yellowstone National Park, WY, United States - YNP-CB-024-1 | ecosystem: Environmental > Aquatic > Thermal springs > Hot (42-90C) > Sediment... | reverse complement strand
GAGCGAAAAACTTTTACATTCAAAGAAAGGATCCCCATTTGATGGAAAAGGGGTTAGTTGCTGGCGTGATTGCAATCTTCCTAGGGATGCTTGCCGTATTTGTTGGCTGGACTATTGTTGGAGGTCTAGTATTGGGGTTGATTGCGCTATTATTAGCTATACGCTCCTATCGTGCAGGGCATAAATTACTTAGAGTTATTGGATAGTTTTCTCATGTGTTGGGTTGGTTAAGGGCTTGATAGTGGCGGGCATAGTGAGCCTCTTTAGTGTTCTAACAATGCCTACGAGAGCCGAAATTAGGACTATGACGACTGTTGAGAGTACTTTAACAACACTAAGGTAACGGAAAATAAGATCATGGGGGAAGGATATGCTATAGGCAAGAAGGTCCGTCTACCCAACGGTTTAACATTAACAGTTGATTATGTAAACATAACGGATAAATTCGTTATTATGGAGTTTGAGAAATGTTATGCGTGTAGTGCGAGACCCAAATACAAAATAGTGATAGTTCATCTAAACTGTCTTAAAAACCATAAATAAAACGAGGGTAGAGATTGAGTGGAATACTTATTCGAGCTCTGTAGCCGTAAGGATAGAAACTTCTATAGCCCGAACCATAATATCTAACGGTAAGCTAGCTGTAGTAGGAGGCCTGTGCGTCAACTTCTGTAATTGTTTCGGAAGGAAAGGAAAGTGTATAAACCCTACTTTCGTTTTCCATCCTCTTTTAGTCACGTAGTGAAGAACATTATACATGATAAAGTTGCATAAATGAGTCCCAGCTGTATTGGATATCATTGCAGGTATTCCGGCCTCAATAAGCCTTTGTACGATCTTGCGTACTGGAAGTGTCGAAAAATAGGCTGGAGGACCATCCTGTAAAATTGGCTCATCCTGAGGCTTCGAACCTTCGTTATCCGGTACACCGTCATAATCCTTAATATTTATTGCCACTCTCTCTACCTGAATAGCAGAAGCAAAAGGCATAAGGCCTGTGCTTATGATGATGCATGGTTCTTCTCCATCTTCAATAGTAGCTTGCAGAACATTGAATGAGCGCCTGAACGAAACTGGCAAAATTACCGAGTCAACTTTTGCTCCACCTATAATTCTACCGTGCATTTTCATTACTACCTCTGCTGAAGGATTTTCTTCAAACCCGCCATAAGGCTCAAAACCACTTAGTACTATTCTTGCCATACTTGGCCGCAAATTCTCATTTGCCCCTCTTAATATTTAAACATTAGTCGTCGCATCCGGCCCTGTCATCTTTTACTTAAGCTTTTCTCTTTATGTCTATGGCCTAGTTTCTGTTATGTTTTCTTATGCATGTTCTGGATTACATCCTTGATAGGTTGTCTAAGCTATTCAGGTTTAATAACTATCCATCGTGTGAGAAGGCTTACTCTATTATGCTTCATATTGCTGGTTTAAGCTTTAGGAATGTTTCTGAGAGATACTGTGTAACCATGGCTTCCAGGAAGAGTGTTAGGAGGTGTCCATAGATTCTCTAAGGTATTCTCTGTAGAGAAGGAGTTTAGAAATGCTATAGCTGTCGATGAGACTGTAGTTAAGATGCATGGTCTTGGAGCATATGTATGGTCTGCAGTAGACGTAGATTCAGGCGAAATATTGGCAGAATACGCTTCATGGAGTAGAAACATACTCATTGCTATGAAGTTCCTTAGAATGGTCTTGGATAGATGCATAAACAAGCCATTGATAATAGTTGATAGGGTCCATGGTATAGATGGGCATTAGGGAGGCTTGGGCTTGAGTATAGGTATGAGAAGTTCGGCTTGAGGAATAGGGTTGAGAGATTCTTCAGATACCTAAAGGAGAGGACAATAATATTCCACCACAAGATGAGCGCGAGAAACCACATACAGGGAATAACAAACCTAAAACTATTCTTAAACCTATCCACAATATACTATCAAGCAACAAGGAGAGGGGTGGGTGAAGAATTCTTATCCGGACACTATCCCATTGTTAATCCAAAAACTAAAATAGAAGATTCTTTCCCATAGAAATGGTCTCTATGAAGTTTAAAGTAGCATGTATTCAGATAGAGCCTAGGCTTGGAGATAAAGAATATAACCTAGAAAAAATACTGAGAAATATAGATAGAGTTGGAAAGGAGAACGTACGCTTGGCGGCTTTCCCTGAACTCGCTTTAACAGGATTTAACTGTGGAGAAAATTTCTTGAAATTAGCAGAACCTATCCCTGGACCATCCACTAAAAAAATAGCGGCTAAAGCAAAAGAGTATGGGATGTACATTATCGTCGGCCTTCCAGAGAGAGGTGAGTTACCAGGTATACTTTATAACTCCGCCGTATTGGTCGGGCCAAATGGGGATGTTTGCGGTATATATAGAAAGACCCATCTAGCACTATATCTCCATTGGGATATAATTAGCGAAGAGCCGGAGATTTTTAGACGAGGAAATAAGATCGAGGTCTTCAATACTGATATTGGAAACTTGGGAATTCTAATATGTCAAGATGGTGATTTTATGGAAACTTGGAGGGTTCTCGCATTAAAAGGTGCAGAATTAGTTGTCTTTATAAGCGCGTCTCCTGAAGGATTTAGATATATGTGGTATAGTGAAATAATGGCTATGGCCTACCAGAATGGTTTTTATATAATCGCTACAAACAAAGTTGGAAAAGAGGTCTTCGAGTTTCATGGAAAGATTCTGGAGGAGACAGCATTTGGTGGCAGCGTAATAGTTGATCCGTTTGGGAGGATAATCGCTAAGGCAAAGGAGTTTGAAGAAGATATCATAGCAGCGGAGATAGATCTTGAAGAGGTAGTCAAAAGCAGATGGGCAACTAAGTTGCTAAGGGATAGAAGACCAGAGCTCTATAACGTGATATGCCATATGGATTAGAGAGGGGGATACTGAGATCTAATGAGAATAAAGAACATAAAGATCTACCAAATGGACCTAGCTTTGAAAGAAGAGTTTGCAATATCATTTAAGACATACACTCACGCACACAACTTCCTTATAGTATTAGAGACCGATGAGGGGGTAACTGGATATGGGGAAGGGTGCCCAGACAAACCGATAACTGGAGACAGTAGAGAAGATGCTATTAACTTTCTCATTATGACTAAGAAGACACTTTTGGGAAGACCGTTAGAGATTGAAGAAGTACATGAGATAATAGAAGAACAAAGTCGTCGTTCGGGCTTAAAAAGCCAAACGGCGAGAGCCGCAATTGATATGGCAGTCTACGATGCTCTAGGAAAGATTCACTCACTGCCAGTCTACTTAATGCTAGGCGGTGTTAAGAATTTCTTCAAAGTATTCAACAGTCTTACAATAGGCATTAAAACAATTGATGAAACAATTAAAACCGCAAGAAGATATTATGAGAAATATAAGAGATTCGGCTTAAGAAGAATAAAACTCAAACTTTCAGGAGACCCTGAAGAAGATTATAAGAGGGTTATACAAGTTGCTGAAAACTTTCCTGGAGAATTAACATTAGATGCTAATCAGGCATACCAAGACCCAGAAACAGCTACTAAGCTTTTCAACCAATTGTATGAGAATCTAGGTAAACGTATAATTCTAGTAGAACAACCCACTCCGAAAGAGGACTTGAATGCTTTAAAAAAGGTCTCTGAAAATACATTGATCCCAGTATTTGCCGATGAATCTGCTGTCACTCTCGAAGATATCAATAGGATTATCTCGCTAAGCTCGGCTGAAGGAATAAATATTAAGCTTCAAAAGATTGGGGGAATACTACCTGCTCTTAAGGCAGCAGAGAGAGCGTTTTCACAGGGGTTTAAAATAATGGTTGGATGCAATGAGGAAACACATATCGCTATATCGGCAGCGATACATCTCGTGGCAGCAATGGACGGGGTAGTAAATACTGATCTCGATAGCGACATAATACTCTTTGATTTTAACATAACTAAAGAAAACCCTCTAGATACTTTTATAAATGGGGCAAGGATTCCTCGAAATAAACCTGGGCTTGGTGTAGAGCTGGCCAATTGGTTTAAAAACATATTAGAGGAAAGAATAAAGATAGAAAGGGTTGCTTGAAATAGCTCTGAAAATGAAATCAAATTTATGTAGAGATATTGCTAAAAAATTCCATTACATTAACTTACCTAATAGGCGGAAAAATACTCCTACTGACTCCTAGAAGATGCTATTCGATCTCTTTCCACCATTTCTTCTTATCCCCTTTTTTTGCTCTCTTTATCCACTCGCTAGTCTTGGGCATATCGTCTAAGAACTTCAATAACATAGACACTTTGCCATCTACGTTTTGAGCTGATTCTTCATCGATTATCTTTTCTCTGACATACTTTTTAGTAAAGAATAAAACTTTTTTAAGATTGAGTTTGGCCTCATACCAGAATCCCCAATCTTTGCCAAGGGTATCTTCCAGTCTTTTAAGATCGATAGCATCTCTATAATCATCCATCTTTAGTTCATGTGCCCGTAACAAGAGTATAATATCCTTAATATCTTTTTCAGCGATCTTGTGTATCTGAAGTTTTTCTAGGAGAAGATCGGAAGGTGTAATGGTTGGATAGTCAAGTTCTAATCGTTTACATCCAGGTGTGCTGAACTCTATCAAATGATTATAATTTAGACGTTCAATGAAGATATCTACTTGGTATGTACCGTCATTTGAATAGTAAATCCTCCTTGAATCACCATAGAATAAAGCTATTCTGTAATCTAATTTATACCCAAGTTTTTGAAGGACCTGGTCTATAAATTTTATGGAGGAGCGATAAGTAATAAAATCTATATCAGTAATTTGTCTATCTCCTAATCCAAGTCTGTCAAGTCTGTAGAAGAGGTTTTCGTATTCTAGTGAATGAATTAAGATAGCTAATCCACCAATGATCCGAATGATACCTCCTATCTGCTTAGCTTCATCTACAATTTCTACTGCTTTGCGGATAATATCGTTGGTTGGTATGCTACTTTTAGTCATCCTTCCTATTCTTTTCGAGGATATGAAGGCTTATATAAATATTCGCGCTTTTACAGAGATGACCCTGTCATCTTTTACTTAAGCTTTTCTCTTTATGTGGGCGTGTCCAACTGTTACTTAGTGCTTTGCCTCTCTTTTATTTATGCTTTGTAGGTGGGATGTGGAGGCTTATGATATTGGGTTCTTGTTGGCTAGCTTGGATTACGTCTTAGACTTAATGGGTTTTGACTCTAGGTTTGATAAGTGTAGGTTTGGGAGGCCTGCTAGGCTTTACTTGAAGGCCTTGGTCTTGGAGGGGGTTTGTAAGGCTAGCTTGAGGTATGCTGAAAGCCTATCCAAGACACACCTGGGTGTTAGGATACCTAAGTCAATACTACATTACTGGGAGATTAGGCATGGGGACGTAGTTGTGGAGGTGTTGAAGGCGCTCTCCAGGCTTCTAACTCAAATGGATTACGACTACTCAGTGGTAGACTCAACGAAGTTTACGGATTGGCTGAAGAATCTCCATGAACTATTCATAGATGTTAGGGTGAGGGGCGGTGAGACACTATTCCCCGTCCACGCTCAGCTTACAAGCTCCGAGGTAGAGTTCGTTAAAGGGATACCTGAGGATGGGGGATAATGCTTGGGGATGGAGCATTCAACGCAAAGCCCATCCTAAACACTATAGCATCCAAGGGATACATACCTATGGTTAAGAAGGGTTCTAGGAGCCCTAGGGGTTATGGAGCTAGGATTAGGGATAAGGCATACGATGAAGCCCTATACGCATATAGGAGCGTCGGTGAAGGGATATTCGGAGCACTAACAGTAGAGTTCGGAGAAAGGCTGGAAACGAGGAGGGAGGAGTCAACGAAGACGAGAACACACCTAAGAATCATAACATACTGCCTAAAAATCCTAGTAAGGTGGACATATGAATAGTTGGACACGCCCACACAAAACAACAGCCCTTTAAACATAACACCTTATCCGGACACTATTTGGATAAGGTTCAAATACTGTTAAGGGCGGCTGCTTCCAGTTTACGCTGTTATAAGAATATCTTATCAGCCATATAACCCCCTTTACCTAGACATAGTGCTTTTAAGACATAGAAACCTTAATGTAGTATTTTCTTCCAAACATTTATGGTCTTTATGGTTATGTGGAAATGCCCTAAATGTGGTAGTGATAATGTCCATTCTGTTTATGGAGGATGGGGGTGTCCTGATTGTGGTCTTGAATTTAAAGTAGTCGAGTTATCAACGGAAGATAATCTACTCAAACATATGACTCAGAGAACTATAATTACGAATGTTCTTGGCCCAATTGAGGTCAGAGTGGTCCAAAGAGTCGAACACTCTCGCATAGCTCAAGAAGATAGCGTATCACACTTTGCAACATTAAGCCTCTTACCATGTCTACCGAAAGAAATACAAGTAGATAGCGACCTAGACTTGAGAGTAATAGTAAAAGTATCGAAAAGTTTTAAACATGGCGTCCTCGTAGTAGAAGTAACTGCAACAGACCTTACACTCTTCTCAGATTATGTCTCTGTAAAATATTCAAGAGACCATCTTTGTGGTAATACACACGGATGGGTTAATATGACCCCCTTCAAGATAGGGAATGGGATTCAATTTAAAGACGTGCTATTCAAATTTATGTGTAGTTCCGGTGAGAATGGAGAGATCAAGATTAAAATTCGCTTTAAGAGACCTAATCCTACATTTGAGGGGAAATACTTAGTAAGAGTATGGATGGAGGCCTGGTCTCCGGGTTTGAAGTTAGCTATATATTGAGATTGAATTCGCTTGAGAGCAGAACAAATAAAAGCCTTAGACACTCTTCTATAAAGAGACTTTTTAATCTTTTTAATAATTCTTCATCACACGGATCCACTAACGTTACTTGTGTTAAATTCATCTCTAGGGAGGCTTTATCTAGCAGATGAAATTCCTAGGTCAAATAGTATATGGTTTGGGTTAAGGGGGATTTAACAGATCTTATCGTAGCCTCCTCAACGTAGAATCTTACCATAAGCCTCATAGACTGTTCGTCTATCGGTATAACATCTTTACCTTCATGTTTGAAGTAGCTGAGCAGTAAGAAGGCTGCAGAAAGCTGTAGAAAGGCTTTGAGGGAAAAGGAAATCGATTTGAAGAAAAAGTTGGAAGAGTTGAAAAAGCAGGGACTCCCAACACTTATCACAACTGAGGTTCGACATTAAAATTTTGAAGTAACTCGTTTTACTATGAACTTATTGCGGAACTATTTTTGAGAAGTTGCGAGAGACTAACCTCACATTCCTAGCATTTATAGAGGTAGCTGCATACTCATCCACCTGAGAATTCTATGAAAAGTCTTTGTGCTAACACAAGAGCAACACTAGTGAAAATTTTTATAAATCTAATTCCCTAATCTAATGGGTGAGCAATTGATGACTGTGCAGCAAGGGGGCTTAACCCTCAAGATAATTAAGTTGCTGGAAAACGACCCTGGGCAGGCTGTTAAAGATCTAGCCAGATAGTGTCCAAATAAGGCTTTAAATACTCTCTAGGGGCGACTATTTCTACTTACGGGGCTATTATGAGGGGTCTTCAGCTATATAAACCCGTTATTTGGACACTATTCCTCTAGGTTGCTTGCTTCGATGGTTTAACTCTTACGTTCTTGGGATCCTCAATGAAACCTCAATATATTCCCTTATCCTCTTTACTTCCTCTCTTACTCGATAAGATGCATGTTCCTCAAAGAATGGATTTTTATCTTTACTGTATATATAGTGCTCCCACCATTTGACCACATGTGTTAATTTCTCAACTTTCTCTTCGTCTGGAGGATAGTGTTGCAGAGGAATAATGCGCGGCCCAATAGGTTTAAGACCTATCATTCTTCTATTAGGCAAAGGATACCATTTTTCCTCTATTCCTTCAAATTCTTCTAAAAAGTATGCTGAATAACTGATCGGTAACTCAAGAGTATGAATAATTCTATGACATGTAATAACGAACTTAGCTATTAACTCTAATTCAACCTCTTGGTCAAAGAAGTGCCATAACAATGCTTTATCTACCCCGAACCGCAATGTACCTATTGCTTGCTCAATCCCTGCATAAAAAGAGTCTGAAAGTTTTCCACCTTTTCTCCTGGAGTACTTAACTTCTATAGATTTGATAATCGGACCAGTATAACTCGACTCAGCAATTAATATATCTATTTCAGGTTGAAACGTCGGTTCAGAGCTATCGTACCATTTACGCCAATGATTTTCTGGCTTAAAAGCTGAGAGATTAAGACAAGTACGTACCTCTCTGAATCTACCCGTTGATTTTAGTAACTCTCCTAGAACCTCAACTAACTCTTTCTCATTATCGTAAATGGGCATACTCTCTTCTCAATGAACACCGAAGGTTCTGTCGCTATAAAAATATTTAAGAGCTCAATAAGGGAGGCTCCACTTAAAACTTACGGATGCAGTTGACACTCTGCCTAACCTTTCTTTTAACATATTCTAAGCCATTCCTTCCACCCTCGCTTCAACCATCGTCTGCTAGAAGAGGGAAGAACATATTCCAGGTCGAAATCTATCTACTAAGAGGACCACGTAAATTAAGACGCTGAGGGATAGACAAAGAATCATCAAGTCATAGAGTGTTTTGGACGTGATCTCATCATCTTACCTAAAATCTTTACTTAAAAGTTTATTTTTTCCTCCAGTTAGTGTCTGCATAGAAAAATTATGTCTAAGATATTGCAGACTCTCTATTATGTCCCTTTTGAGGTAGTGATTCAATTTGCTAAGAGGGAGGGTGTCAATGTTGCAGAAGTCAGAAGCCAGCATATCTTCGGCACTAATCTACCATGCCAGATATTGGGAGACCTTGATATATTACATTGTTGGTTCCCCTCAATGGATAGAGTGTCTGACTGGTTTAGAGCACTTACCCACTTCTTTATCGAACTAAGGAGGCTAAACGATAGGGGTAGACTACCTTCTAGGACAGGTTATATAAACTGGTGGAGTGGGTGGGTCCACAGGATGTCTGAAGAAACAATAGAAGTAAGAGTAGTAATAATCAACAGCATAGAAGAACTAGACAGTATCGTTGAAGGATTAAAAATCCGAACTTCACACTTCTAGAAATGTATTTCAGCAAGGTCTCAACCCATATGAGTATAGCTTACTTCTCTTATTCTATCTTCCTTTATTTTAAGAACGATCTCCAAACTCCGTAACTTGAGCATACTGTCACTAAGGTTACAAAAATCCGAAGAGAATTACCATGACTTCAAAGCCTTAACAGTAACAATGCATTCTCACGATTGCAAGTACTCAGCTTTTCTTCTTAACTCATCAAGACGCTCTCCTCTCTTTGGAAGAACACTATTTAGAGGCGGTGTCTCCCAATACTTCTCAAAATAACGCCAAGCCTCCTCCCCTTCCATCTCCTCAGCCCTCTCTTTCGTATCGGTCTCGATGAACTCAAACCTCAATGAATATATACTTTCTCTAAGATGGGAAACATGCTTAACTAGGAACCATTGCATCCCTTCAGAGTGCTGGTATCCTCTATTTGAAGCTCTGACGAATTCTTTGCGTCTCCTCTCAATATTATCTGACACACCTATCATTAAGATGCCTTCTTCATCAATGCCACCAAACCTCCGTATAGGTACAGGTCGCTCTTCTCGGAAAAGCCGTATCCTATAAACTCCCGGACCATCATACTTTACCTGTTGATTTATATCAAAAGACTTCCACTTCTCCATCTAGCATAATAAGCGTTGCAAAGTAAACAGAAATAAGTGTATATGAAAAGTATGTGACTCTCTAAGATTTAAGACATCCATAATTGGAGATAGGTAAAAGCCTAATATTACAGCACATTCATAAATTTTAAATAAGCTTCATTCACTACAGGTATTGTTAAAGAATGTATAAGTCATTTGGGGATGAAATTTACAATATTGGTGAAGAAATCGTTAGGTGTCCTCTAAGATGTAGAGCTGTGGTTAATCATCCTGAAAAAGGTATTATTCCTAGAGGCTTAATCTTCGAAGATGATGGCTCAGGCAAGCTAGGATGCATAATAGTCGGGATCAATCCTGGGAACGCTGATGAAGAAGAAAGAGAGTATCTCAGGCGAAAACCTACATACAGAGCATGGCTGGAATATTGGGAGGAGAGATTCAAAGACAAGAAATATTACAAAAAAGCCAAGGAACTTGCTGGTGAACTTCTTGGATTTAAGGGGTCTATCCTATGGACGGAATTATGTAAATGTGAGAAAAGTAGAGAGGTACCTAAAGCTCCGCCTATCTCCACATTAGTGACCTGTATGAAGAGATTTCTAGACAGAGAAATGAAGTTGGTCAAAGAATTCTTTGGAAAAAACATTCCTATAATTGCATTGGGAAGACGAACGTTTGAGGCAGTCTGCTTTAGATATTCTGATCACTTCACAGTTGGAGTCCCGCATCCCACTGGGTCATACGGCGATTTTAACAAATTATACAGTCTATTAGAGAGCCCTAAGAACCTAGCTAAAGTTAAAAGTCTGATAGATGAGTCCAAGAATAATAAGGAAAATTGTGTTGAGATATTCCGTAGAAACCTAGAAAGAATTAAAATATATTCACTACATGAATAAAACAATCCTACCAAGTTAACATTAGAGCAATCTCTGAATTTCATATACCCTCATAGATGCTTAGACTAAGTGCTGGGCTTCCTACCATCCTATTATCACCCCCTAGGCCAAGCAACCCTAGACCTAGGAAGAAGAAAGACCTTATGTCTCAAAATCACTAAGCTCACGAAACTCCATAAAGAAAACAAAGAAAGGGGCGTGTCCAACAATTCTTAGATTACTTATAAGTGTAGCTTTAAAGTTTATAAATAGCAAATAGAAATTGGACACGCCCCAAAGAAAGAGAAACTTAAATAGTTTTGAGATGAGTTCTCAGTAAAGTATTTTAAGTCGCTACCGTTAATAAGAAAATGAGGGGACTCTAGTGGAACGTTTCAATAGAAGGGGATTTCTGAGGGTTGTAGGCGCAGCGGTTGGTGGATTAATAGTTGGCGGCGTATTGGGCTCGACACTCACGGCACGACCCTCTGCTTACACCGTAACAACTACAAGTATAGTTAGGCAGACCGAAACTGTTACAACTACTATTACACCGGCTCCCCAACCAACCGAGAGTGTGAGGGTAGGTGTAGGTGCATTTTTGAGCGGCCCATTTGTGAGTGAAGGCCAACACATAGTTAACGCCGCCAAGATGGCCGTCGAGGAAATTCAAGAAGCAGGATGGTTTATGGGTGGAAATAGGAAAATAGAGCTATACTTCGCAGATCTCGGGTCAGTAACGCCGGATGAGGTTAGGAGAGCATTTGAGCAACTGATAGAAGTATATAAGACTCACATTAATGTAGTATACTGGGGTTCATATGGTCCCGGATGGGACTTAACACTGAAGAGCGGGATCCCGCTTATAACTGGTGACACACCACTTGGCGTAACTGACTATATTTCTAAGCACCCTGAGATACGGTTGGTAGATACCTATTCACCAATCGGGACAAAGCGTTATCAGAGAACTTTTCTAAATTTCTTTGACTGGCTCTCTCAGGAAGGTATATGGAGGCCGAGAAACAAGACAATGTATATAGTTCATAGTGACTTTGTATGGGATGCTGATTGGGCCCAAGTTATGAAGTCAGAAGCAGAAGAAAGAGGGTGGAAAATAGTCGGATTTGACCTAGTTCCCATGAATACAGTTGATTGGAGGCCTGTTCTGTCGAAGATAAGGAATGCGAGCCCAGATGTCATAGTCCATGCAGATCTTATACCTGCTGATGCAGGCACGTTCGCCGGTCAATTCTCAACTAACCCTACGAGATCTCTATTAATTAATACTTGGGGGTTTGCACCGCCTGAATCTATCCAGGTCGCTGAACCATCTTCCTTAATAGGCGTGGTGTGGGGTAGCGGTACTATGCCTATACTTAATAGAAAACAATACCAAGATTTCAGTAGGAAGTATGAACAGAAATTCGGTATAGAACCATACATAGCGGCAACTCATACATACGACAGCATATACATAGCTCTAAAGGCTATACATTTTGCCGGTACTACAGAACCGGAGAGGGTATATAACGCACTGTTTGAGATTGTTCACCATGGGGTTGAGGGCAATTGGGCCTTCGACCCAACCACCAAGATACACTTCGACTATCCCGAGTTCGCCCCAAATCAGCTTCTTCAAATTCAGAAGATAGGAGAGAGGATAACCCAGTACGCGACGATATATCCACCTCAAACAGCTGCATTCAAGTTTAAGCTTCCACCATGGTTAGAATAAGTTTAATATGCAAAAACGTAGTGAAGAGATTCGGCTCTCTAAAGGCACTTGCAGGTGTCTCATTTTCGATCGAGCGACCAATAATTAAAGGATTGATTGGACCAAATGGTTCAGGGAAGACCGTCCTTCTAAACGTAATAAGCAAGGTTCCATATGGTCCGGATGAAGGAGTGATACTTTTTAACGGTAAAAGAATAGATAAGGCTGCACCCCAGCAAATATGTAGGTTAGGTATAGCAAGAACTTTTCAGACAATCACGTTTTTCCCCTCTCTTACAGTAGAGCAAAACCTTTTGGTGGGTGCGAATTCAATAGGTGTTAGAAGAGAAATTGTTAATGAAGCACTTAATATCACTGACCTACAAGACAAACGATATACAAAAGCTATGAACCTTTCCGTCTTCGAGTTGAAAAAACTAATGATTGCAACTGCTCTCGCGCTTGATCCTAAGCTTTTACTTTTAGATGAACCTTTAGGTGGTTTGAGCGAAGATGAGGTTAATGTGACATTACGAATAATCCAGGATATAAATGCTACTGGTAGGGCACTGTTAGTGGTTGAACATAAAATAAGGGAACTTGTTGACATATGTAAAGAATTGTTCGTGCTTCATTTAGGTCGTGTAATAGCAGATGGGCCTCCTCAAAAGGTAATAAATTCAACAGAGGTTTTTAGTGCTTACTTTGGGAGGGGAAAGGGAAATGTTGTTGGAGGTAAATAATATAAGCGTAGCCTATGGAACAATGCAAATACTTAGAGAAATAACCCTTAGTGTCGATGAAGATCGTATACTCACGATAATTGGTCCTAATGGTCATGGCAAAACTACTCTACTTAAAACTATTGCTGGGCTGAACCACCCGATTAAGGGTGAGATATGGTTTGATGGTTCCCGGATTGATAATCTCCCACCTAATGAGATAGTAAAACGTGGAATAACTTTACTTCCGGAGGGGGGTGGATATATTCCGACTCTCACAGTGCTAGAAAACTTGAAACTAGGCGCATATACAAACAAGAAGAAACTCTCTGAAAAGCTTGAAGAAGTATATAGTCTCTTCCCATGGTTAAGAGAGAGGAGCAAACAAGTTGTATGGACACTTAGCGGCGGTGAACGAAGGATGTTGGCTATTGCGCGTTGTTTAATGGTTGATAGTAAGCTTCTGCTATTCGATGAACCCACGTGGGGTATCGCACCAAAAATAAAAAACGAAATAATACAAATAATAAAAGAAATAAGAAAGAAAAGTAAAAGTAGCTTCATCATAGCTGACTCAGATATAGAATTCGTTAAACAAATTGCCGATGAAATTCTTTTATTAAAAAATAGCAAAGTTACTCCTCTAGATAAAGATGTGCTAGACAAAGAATTAGCAAGTAAATTTTTGTAACGCTCTTAAATAAGAATGTTGTTGGTAAGGTTTTTTGTTCTTCTGCTCTCTGATGTAGGTATATTTACCTTGGAGGTTTTTAGGTTTCTTTTAAGTGAGGGGAGTATGTAGCCTTACTTCGTAGGGTTCGTTGGCCTGATGGTGTTACATGCCCTATATGTGGTTCAAGAGTGATGATTAGGTGATGTAGGTATCGTGACTACCAGAGGCATATGCATAAGGATAACCTAAGCCTCTACCTAGCAGCTGGCAGCCTTCAAAGTCTACAGGAGAACTAGGAGTATGAAGCCAATAGAAGCAATCAAGGAAATCCTAGAGAACATCTTCATCCTCACAGCTCTAATAGCCATCATAAGAGACTACATCAGCTTTGAAGCAGCCATCTAAAACTAGCCACAAAATCTTATTTAAGAGCGGAGCGAATTTATGGAACCGCTTCCTAGCACTTTCCTTGGAAGCCATGGTTACATTGTATCTCTCTGAGAGGTCTGTAAGGCTTAAACCAGCAATATGAAACATAACAGAAACTAGGCCATAGACATAAAAGAGAAAAGCTTAAGTAAAAGATGACGGAATCAGGTATAACTGTGAAAACTTAAATATTGTGAAACAACCTCCCAAAGAGTTTATTTGCTATCCTTTCGTATATTTCGGTAAGTCCACGTTTCGAATATATAAGGCTAACTATCACGATTATACCCATAATTACTAGCCTGAGCTGTTCAATACATAGTCTTAGAAAGAAATCTAAGAATACCCATATAAAAGAGGCCAATACTGGTCCATAAAATGTTCCTATACCTCCTAATGCGAGTATGGTTAGATATGTAAGAAAAAGGTCAAGACCCAAAATTGACTGGCTGACACTATTAGTGTAATGCGCATATATGCTACCAAGTAGTGACGTAAGAATAACGCTCATCAAAAATAGCATAGTCCTCACTTTCACAGGATTTATCCCTATACTTATGGCTCGCATCTCGCTTTCACGTAAGGCTATTGTTGCATACCCTATATAAGAGGATGTTATTTTTTTATGGAGAAAAAGAGTAAACAGAAAAAGGAACAGAAAAGCGTAGTAGTATCCAACTCCTCCTAACATGTTAAAACTAAATCCCCAAATTTCTAGATGAGGTATATCAAATATGATGCCAGGATAAATAACAACTACTAAACCCCGCACTATCTCTTGAAAGCCTAAAGTAACTAACGCAAAGTAAGTTGCTTTTAATCTCAGAGCTACCATGCTAAGTATTAGAGCAGCGATTGCCGAAAGAATAACGCCAACTAACATAGCTATCCAGGGGTTTACCCCCGCTTTACTCAGAAGAGCCGATGAATAAGCACCTATTGCAAACATTGCCAGTTGAGCTAAAGACCATACTCCAGCAAATCCGAACAACAAGTTCCAATTGGCAGACACTACAGCATAGATAAGTCCTATCGTGAAAAGAGTCATGATAATAGTAAGTTGGGTTAAATTAGAGAATAAGGGTATAGCTAAAAATAGTAAGAGTAATGGGATTGCTACGATTACTTTGGGTCTATTTATCCTCAAACATCCTCTACCTCATTACCTCTTTCGCTCCAAAAAGACCATAAGGCCTTATTAGAAGTATTAGTATCATAACTAGAAAAGGAATAGCGATCCTCCAAGATCCTCCAATATAAAAGGTAGTCAAAGCCTCTATCGCAGCTACAAGATATGATGCATAAACCGTCCCCTTAAGATTACCCACACCTCCTAGAACTACTATTACGTAACCTATCAAGAGAGGCATTCTTCCGAATGAAGCATCGAATATGTAAATTGAGCCTAATAGTGCTCCCGCTATACCAGCCAAAGCAAACCCTATTCCGACAGTGATGGTATATATTCGGTCAACCTTGATGCCAACTAATGAGCTTTCTTGTAAGTTTTGCCCCACAGCTCTTATAGCTATGCCTGTTATGGTTCTTGTGAGGAGCAAATAGAAGAATACTAGGGTTATCAAGGCCACGACAAAAACTAATATATGCTGGTTGGATATTACTACACCTCCCAACCTTATTTCACCTGGTAATAGAGTGGGTATTCTTCGTCTTGTACCACCAAAAATTACATTAAGTATCTGCTCAATCACGAGCGCCAACGTTATGGTTATTAATATGAGTCTTAGACTTGCATCCTCTTTATATCTAACCTGTCTAAATACACCCTTATCAAACAAAGCTCCTACTAGGAACATTACTGGCACCATGAAGAACATTAGTAAAGGCACACCTGTAAGTGACGAGAAATACCAAGCTATGTAGGAGCCCATCACTAATACAGCTCCATGTGCAAAGTTAGCTAGCCCTACGGTAGACCACAAAAGGGAAAGGCCCATAGCTATGAGGGAGTATACAGAGCCTGTTACGAAGATCCCTATCAGTAATTCAGTCAAGAAATGTATTTGGTCCATAATTGTAACCTCCTTAAACCTTCTCTCTTAAAAAATTCTATACCACGAGAATATTAACTTTATTTAAAAATTCAAGGATAGTGTTCGGATAAGGTATTATATTTAGAGGCTAGTTGTTATGTCTCGTTTGTATGAATATTGTGGCCATAATCTCCAGTTATTTTAGACGTGAACTCATCTGAAAACTACTTAAGTCTTTCTTTAGCTTGAGCCGATAGTGTCCGGATAAGCATTTTTATCCACCTCCTGTTCTCGTGGCTCGGTAGTATATTGTGAATAGGTTTAGGAATAGTTTGATGTTTGTTATTCCCTGTACATGGTTTCTTGCACTTAGCTTATGGTGGAATATCATCGTCCTCTCCTTTAGGTATCTGAAGAATCTTTCAACCCTATTCCTTAAGCCGAACTTCTCATACCTATACTCTAGCCCAAGCCTCTCCAATGCCCATCTATACCATGGACCCCTATCAACTATGACCAATGGCTTGTTAGTACACATCCTCAATGCTTTCTTGAGGAATGATAAGGCGTTTAGGCAGCTCCTCCCATACGACACCTCCAGAGCCAGCAATTCCCTAGAATCTACGTCTACAGCAGACCACACATATACATAGAATTTCTTAACAGGTAGCCTTGTCTCATCTACGGCTATACATCTTCTATACCTAGGCTCTCTAGCAATCTTGATTATAGATATCTTCCTTGCAAGTTCATGTATTGTGGACTTGCTTATAGGCTCCAAAACCATGCTTAAAACTTTGGAAACCCTCCTACAACTACCATGAAACATATAATCCAATACTGCTAAGACTTTAACCAACCTACTTTTTTATTACGCTTAAAACAACTAGAGACAAGGACCACAACATCCATACAAACAAGACATAACAACCAGCCTTTAAATATAACACCTTATCCGAACACTATCGCTTGAACCTGTCAACTAGGTAATACCCTTTGATTTTCTGCCTAACCCGCCTCTTTGAAGCGGTTCTTGGTCCAAGAGTAGTTACCTGCTGATTTTTCAGCGCCTTATCTGGACACTATCATCATAAGGGACGAAAGGTACTTATATTAGTAACTTCCAAATAAGTCGTATGGAAAAAGCAGTCTTTCCGAGACCAACCTCTGGATTAGTTAAGGAGGTTTCAGCCTCTAGTGCAATCATGTATAATATGGCTGCAATGGGTTTACCATTCATGTTTATATATACTACATGGGCTCTCATACTTTTCCCCGGTGCTTATCTACCTATAACAGCAATCTATGCAATACTTTTAGGAATATTTCCAGCATTAACATATTATCTTATGTCCGTCAGTATGCCAAGGTCTGGAGGAGATTATGTTTGGAATAGTAGGATACTACATCCAAGTATAGGATTCATAACGAATCTAGCTCTAGTTTTCGTATTATTAGTCGCAATCGGTGTTGAACCTTCATGGGCTCTTCAATGGGGTGTAGCTCCAATTGCGATATCATTAGGTATACTAACATATAACCCATCTTTCATAACTCTTTCAGAATTAATCTCATCTCCTGAATTAATTCAGATAGTTGGGATAGTCTATTTTATTCTCATAGCATTTCTTATAACCCGATCAACGAAGACTGTAATGAGAGTTCATTGGATATTATTCCTGATAAGTATCTCAGGTGCAGCCGTTTACGTAGTCACATTATTAATGGCTGGACACGCTACATTTGTATCAAGATTCGATCAGCTTTCAGGGATGAATTATGATGAGGTAATAAAAGTAGCTACAGAACTGGGTTATCCGAAATCTTATGACCCAACCATGACTCAATTCGGGATAATCTATACTTTCCTGACTTTAGCTGCATTCTGGTTCACTTCATATATTGGTGGGGAAATAAAGGAAGTTAGCAAATCCCAGTTAATAGCTATTCCAGGCTCTCTAATAATATTATCATTGGGCATGTTCATAGTCTATTTCGTCACCTACGAAATTATGGATGGTATTTTCTTAGGATCCTTATCACACCTTTCTATAATAGGTCATGAAATGTATAAACTTCCATTCTCTCCTCCATTTCCACATTACTTGATGCCCTTTTTAACAGATAACGTAGTAGCTATTGCATGGGTATGTGTGGGCTTTGCCGTAACCCCATTATTGGCTGGATTAGCCTACATATTTTTATGTATAAGAAATATCTTCGCATGGTCATTTGATAGAGTTATCCCCATATCATTTGCGAAGATCCACCCAGGAACTCGTTCACCATACGTTGCATCAATTTTAATTGTAATACTTTCATTAATCTTTCAAGCTTTATGGCTCTATACAACTGTATTCCAATATGTTCTCTACATTACTACAATATTGTTCATCGTTATTTGGATTACGAGTCTCACAGCGATTCTTTTTCCATATAGAAGGAAAGACATCTTCGAAGCATCCCCAAGTATTGTAAAAATCAAGATAGCGAATATCCCATTGATATCTCTGTTGGGAGTTATCTCGATTATAGTCTCTTCGTTCATAATATATGCTACACTAACACCCGCATATGGAGGGGTCCTTGATCCGATTAATTTATTCTATAATATGCTTATATTTCCAGTAGGGCTGGTAATATACTTCGTATCCTCTTTATACCGCAGGAAAACCGGTCTACCACTTGAACTATCGTTCAAGGAAGTGCCACCGTATTAAGTAACGGTGCAATAAATGGCTAGGACACGTATCTTCTTTACCACGGATGTGCATGGATCGACAAAAGTCTTTATAAAATTTTTAAATACTCCTAAAGTCTACAATGCTAAGGTAATAATAATCGGTGGAGACCTCTGCGGGAAATCGATAATCCCGATCTTTAGAGTAAGAGATAATCTTTGGGAAGCAGCATTCCTAGGGAAAACACAGGTCATCAATAATCATAATGCATTGGAGAAGCTTAAAGAAAAAATAGCCGATGTCGGAGCATACTACTACGTAACGACAAGAGAAGAATGGAGTGATTTAAAAGAAGATCAAGTGAAGCTGAAAGAAATCATGAAATTACTCATGAGGGAAAGAATGAAAGAATGGATGAACTTATGTGAGGAACGGCTTGGAGGAAAAGATGTTAAGGTTTTCATAAGCCCTGGAAATGATGATCCTTACGAGATCGATGACATCCTTAAGTCAACCTATGAAAATATTATTACTGGCGATGAAAGAATCGAAAATATTGATGGAAAACATCAGTTATTTATCTTTGGGAAATCTAATAAAACTCCATGGAATTGCCCTCGAGATCTGGAGGAATCAGAACTATCCCAAAAGATACAGAACTTCCTTGAAGAAATCGAAGAACATAATACATTCATATTCGCTATACATGTGCCGCCGATCTGTTCTGGATTAGATGCGGCACCTAAGCTGGATGAAAACCTTAGACCTATTATGGGCCCTGGTGGCTCACCCGTAATGTATCATTGCGGCTCCACCGCTGTGAGAGAGGCTATAGAGAAATATCAGCCCATGGCTAGTCTACATGGGCACATACACGAATCCAGAGGCGTATACCAAATAGGGAGAACTCTATGTTTTAACCCTGGAAGTGAATACGCTGAAGGTATACTTAGAGGCGTATTATTAGAGATAGAGAACGGGAGAGTAAGAGATTATCTGTTTACGCAAGGATGATCTTATTAACCTACCTCTAACCCTTTTTTGAACTTGATAATAAAAGAGTTCCATCAAGTTAAATAGACTGATCGGCATTGATCCTGTCAACTCTATTAAAGTCTTTCTTACCTACAAGTTCACGCTTCTGGGGCTACATCTATTACGATCCTTTGCATCGTAGCATGTATCCTTATCTCCATTAGCTATAATCACGCTCTCCAAAAGCTCCTTTACGAGGAGGCTGCCACTCATCCAAGGTGAGATTCATGATGTAGGTTTATGAACGAAATCCTAGGAGTCTAGCGTAGACTGCCCATCGCTCCTAACAATAGATGTCAACTTTCATGGATTATCTATCTCGGAACCTTTGTCTCTACATCTCCAGACAGTATTGTTAATCTAGATGGTCCTTTCTTATATCCTACATAAGTATGAGCTCTTCAACAGCTTCTAGGTCTCTCCAATCCTCTATATACTTAGGCTTCTCAGCTTCCTCGTCACACTCCGTCTACAATGTCTTCTCCGCATCTTAAGCAGGCCTTAACAATTATCTTAGGTATCCTTCAATGCATACTTCTTCGATAGTGTCCGGATAAGCATCCCATCTTTATAGTTTGATAGCATGGTGCGAAGGATTTTTCAAGAACATGTTAAGATTCCTTATCTTCTGCATCTAGCTTATGATGAAGCAGCGCCATCTTTTCCCTCCAGTGTTTGAAGAACCCCTCAACATTACTCCTCATAACGAACTTTTGACGACATACTTCTCCTCATGGTAATTACCAGACCTAGGGTAGCAAAGGAACAAAAGTAGCTGTTGTAGGAAAGTACTAGATTGTATAGATGCTTCTCAAGTAAAAGTTGTTGAATTTGATTGATCATTGTCGCTTGAAGGCCCGCTGCTTGAATCAATTTTTACCACACATCTACTAAATAAAGCCTTTAGTTCTTTCTGAAAGAGAAAGTAGGCTATTCAAGATCTCTTTTTCTCTTCTTTTCATCAAATCTACGGCTTTAGGCAAACTCAACAACTTTCTCCACAGCTTCATTTACCAATTCTCTAACCTCAGTCTGCTTTATTTCAGTAGACTTAAACTTGAAAATTTCTTTTCCAAAATGCCCGTTAAACAATTTGTAACCATGTTTTACCAAAGTCCAGACTCTCAAATTTGTTCTAGATACTCTTTTCCATCTTCCAAACAATTTGAATCTATCAAAATCTATCTCCTCTTTCCTAAAGTATGAGGTTGCGAAGGCATCTATGAATGACCAATCGGCTAAGCAACTAACTATGCAAGACTCTAAAGTTTCGATGAATAAACAATCAACCTTTTTATACTCATAAGGTGTTTTCTTGTAATATTCAACCTCAGAATCCCAGTCCATACTTTTTGCAAAAATCTCTAGAGCTCTTTTATAAGATTTGTCGTTAACCGATAGTTAGTGTCCGGATAAGGTGTTATATTTAAAGACCGGTTGTTATGTCTTGTTTGTAGAATACCGTGACCATAATATCCAGCTGTTTTAAGCGTAATAAAAAGTAGGGGGATTAAGGTCTTAGCAGTCTTGGGATGATGGTGTCCGGATAAGGGATTTATATAGCTAGAGGGGTTACTACAAACCACTAAATCTGAAAACATCCACCGTTGAGGGTATTTAAAGCCTTATCCGGACACTATCCTGTTTTTCCGAAACCCTTAAATTTTAGCAGCTGTAATTTATCACTTGCTGGTTTTATGCCGTCAGATCCTGAACAAGACATTATGGGGAGGAGGATGTTATGAGTGGCAGTCTGTGGGTTGCCGTGGATGTTGGAGGTACTTTTACAGACTTAGTTGGATTTGATGCAAGGACGAAGAGGATTTACAGGGTTAAGGTCAAAAGCACGCCAAGGAATCCCGAGCTGGGCTTCATAAGCTCAATCAAAGCTCTTTTAGAGGAAAACGGCCTAAAGGCCTCCGACATAGCCATCGTTGTCCATGTAAACACAGTAGGGACAAACCTTTTTAGGGGACAGATAGGGCTGAGGCCGCCTAAAACCGCATTGGTAACAACAGAGGGTTTTAAGGACGTCCTGGAAATAGGTAGGCAGAACAGAGCTGAGCTATACAATATTTTCTACAAGAGGCCTAAACCGCTCATCCCGAGGGATAGGAGATTTGAGGTAAGGGAAAGGGTTGACAGTAAGGGGCGAGTATTAATTGAACCATCTCTCAAAGAGCTCAACGGGTTGGTCAATATGTTAAGAAGAGAAGAGGTAGAATCTGTTTCTATCTGCTTCCTAAATAGCTATGTTAACCCCTCTAACGAAAGATTGGTGAAGAAATTCCTAGCCGAAAAACTCGGCATCACGGTCTTTGCCTCACATGAAGTTGACCCTGAGCACAGGGAATACGAGAGGATGAGCACAACAGTAGTGAATGCCATCCTTGCACCTGTCGTCGCACGATATATCTCAGTAATCAGAAAGATGCTAGATAAGATGGGTATAAGTGCGCCGTTACAGGTGATGAGCTCGGCAGGCGGCCTAGTCGATGTCGAGGAGGCGGTGAGGAGGCCAGTCGCATGCATTGAATCCGGGCCTGCAGCGGGCGTGATAGGAGCCGCAGAATTGGCGAAATTGTTAAGACACAGGAAGGTGATTAGTCTAGATATGGGTGGGACGACTGCGAAGGCCGGTGTGGTTGTTGACGGCAGGCCCGCCTATGTTCCCGAGATTGAGGTTGGTGGCTATGTTCATATGGGAAGGGTCGTGAAAGGAAGTGGCTACCCTGTCCGTTTCCCTTCTATAGACTTGGCGGAGGTAAGCGCTGGAGGTGGTACAATAATTGACGTAGACGAGGCAGGCTCCCTTAAGGTTGGCCCACTTAGTGCAGGTGCCGAGCCGGGCCCCGTATGTTACGGGCAGGGCGGAACAATGCCCACTATAACTGACGCCAACGTAATTCTCAATAGGCTCGAATACTTGTTAGGAGGTAAAATGAAACTTAATCGGGACCTGGCACTTTCTGCAATGGATAAAGTAGCATCCAAGGCGTGCATGGATGCCGTCGAATGTTCATGGTCCTCACTAGTTTTAGTTAACCTCCAAATGGCTAGGGCCATACACATCGTCACACTTGAGAGAGGGCTTGACCCTTCAGAGTTTGTCCTCTACGCCTTTGGCGGTGCAGGGCCCATGCATGCCGCTGAACTTGCTACCCAAATAGGTATCCGAACAATAGTGATACCCCCGCACCCCGGACTTTTTTCATCTTTAGGACTGTTAATGACAGATATGCGTTATAGTTATGTTCGTGGCATTGTAAAGGTCCTGGATTTAGAGGACGAGCAACACCTCGAGAAGTTATTTCGTGAGGTTGAGTCGGAAGCACTAGCCCAGCTTAGCAGAAGAGGGACGGACCTGAAGGATGCACAGATCAGCCGGAGCGTAGACCTCAGATATTATGGGCAGGGCTATGAGGTCGAGGTCGAGGCGGATAGGCCCTTAGACCTGAAAAAATGTATCGACAGGTTTGAGGAAAGGCATGAAGCAATGTATGGATATAGGCATTCTAGTGAAAGGATAGAAGTCACTGCATTAAGGGTTATGGTGATTGTCCCAAGGGAGAAGGCTGTTCCCATGAGACCAGTTATTGATGGAAAGCTACGTGAAAGAGTCCGGAAGGTGTTCTTCGAGGATAGCTGGCTCGAGACACATGTCTATCAGAGGGACACTCTTCCGCCCGGCTTTGAAACCGATGGACCCGCCATTATAGAGGAATATGACTCGACAACAGTCGTCCCACCAGGGTGGAGGCTTATTGTCGATAGCACGGGTTGCATGGTGATGGAACGATGAGAATAACAGAAGTCATCAAATACAGCCTAGTTTACATCTCTGAGGAGATGGGCGTGGCATTGAGGAAGTCCGCCTTCTCGCCTAACATAAGGGAAAGGGCGGACCACAGCTGTGCGATATTCGATGTAGAGGGTAGGCTGATAGGACAAGCCGAGCATATTCCAGTACACATCGGCTCACTACCGTTAGGTCTGCAGAATACCCTAAAGTATTTGAATGAGAACAGTGTTGAGCTAGAGCCAGGTGACATGTATATTTTGAATGATCCATATATAGCCGGTACGCATCTCAACGATGTTACAGTTATAAGGCCTGTCTTTTATAGAGAAAGGGTGGTGGCATACGTTGCAAATAAAGCCCACCACGTGGATATAGGCGGAATAGATCCATCCAGCATCTCGATAAGGGCTGAAACCATATGGCACGAAGGCCTTATCATACCACCCGTTAAGCTAATGAAGCGTAACAAGCTCGTCGATGATGTGGTCGCAATAATCAAATCAAATACAAGAATGCCTGAGGTCACGATAGGGGACCTCAGAGCTCAGATAGCCGCAAACATTATGGGTGAGAGGAAGTTGCTGGAACTAATCAATAAATTCACGCTACAAACATTCAATGAGCTGGTTGAGGAGTTTTTGACGAGGACGAATTCTTTGGTCAGAGCTGAGCTTTCACGGTTGCCTCATGGAAGGTGGGATGGAGAAGATTACTTAGAATTAGATGACCGTGACATAGTAATCAGAGCTTCGGTTGAAGTTAGAGATAATGGCTTCAAGGTTGACTTTAGTGGGACGGACAGGCAGGTCGACAAACCTTTAAATGCGGTTTTAGGCGTCACGATTGCTGCGACAACATATACCTTGAAAACTCTTCTAAGTAGCGACGTTCTCCTAAACGATGGCTTCACTCGTCTAATATCGGTATCCGCACCAGAGGGAACTGTTGTAAACCCCGTAAAACCAGCCCCTGTTGCTGCGGGAAATCTTGAAACTAGTCAGAGGATTGTCGACGTCCTCTATAGGGCCTTAGCTAATGGGATTCCGGAGAAGATACCTGCCGCAAGCAGTGGAAGTATGAACAATCTGATGATGGGCGGCATACACCCGGAGACAGGAAAGACATGGGCTTTTTATGAGACGATAGGCGGGGGTGGCGGTGCGAGGCCAG
>Ga0272449_1001400_pt1 | contig 24870 bp, 22 predicted proteins | sample YNPCB0241_FD_198679 | JGI IMG/M metagenome (GOLD analysis project Ga0272449, IMG submission 198679) | Hot spring sediment microbial communities from Yellowstone National Park, WY, United States - YNP-CB-024-1 | ecosystem: Environmental > Aquatic > Thermal springs > Hot (42-90C) > Sediment... | reverse complement strand
AGGAGCTTGCCAAGATCCAGGCCCTTGGCCGCTGCCCCTCCCAGATCCGCACCCGCATCGAACTTCTTAAGTCCTGGATCGCTAGGTATGCCCAAAGGTAAGGTGAAGTGGTTCAATAGGGAGCGGCGCTACGGCTTCATCATCCAAGAGGATGGAAGGGAGATCTTCTTCCACCAAAACGATGTTGTGAATAAGATGGTGCTCGAGGAAGGTCAAGAGGTGGAGTTCGAGGTAGCCCGCGGCCCCAAAGGCCCTTACGCCATAAACGTCCGCCCAGTGCGTTAGCCCTTTGCTTCGCACTGGGTGTAGAGCCAACCGGCATAAGGTTTTTTTAACAAATTTTGGAGGTGAACACAATGAAGAGGATCCTGGGTTTAGTGGTTTTAAGTTTTCTGGCTTTCCAAAGTTTTGGACAAATACCGCTTCCCCCAATAACCCCGCCTCCCCTAATTCGAACGCTGGAGAACACCGGCGCCCTTCAAAAATTCCTCGAGCTCCTCAAACCATGCCTTGAAATCAAAGACGTTAGACCCTACAACGACTGCACTTTCCCCGCTCAAACTCACTGTCTTTTTTACACCAACGACCCAACCGTTCCGCCGGAACCCGGCTCTTACCATAGCTTTGGCTGGTATTCCGAGGAAGTGGGTTGCGGCGCACTGTATGTCATCGTGCGCGGCCGCTCCTACAATCGCTGCGATCCAGCCAAGTTCACGCCAGGGCCTGACCCTTGGGCTGTCCTCCCCTGCGAGGGTTGGGGCCTAGTTATCCCCGAGGCTCTTAAGAGGATCGGGTTTTGACTAAATCACCCTTATCCTCCCACCGGAGCCCACCCCGATACCGGCGGCCACTACTTCACCTGCAAGACGAGGAATTGGGATGGGCTTTCCCATGCCTATATCTACCAGGCAACGTATGAGTGGAAGGAAGTGTGTCAGGTTCCGGGAACAGCGCCAAGAAAATGCAAATGCGATTGTTGTACGCCTGCACCGAGAGGAACAATGTACCTCATCTTTTGGGAGGACTGGTGCAAGGGTGTGGACTGGGACTGGAACGATTTCATGGTTGCCCTCATCCCCTGCCGCTGAATCCCCTTTTAGCGATTCTGGCACACAAAGTAAAAATACAAAAAAGAGACCAATTTGAGCATATCGAAAAGGAGACTAGGTAAACTCTTACGCTCTACGGGTCGAGATCATCGTTATAAAAATCCGCCCAAAGAACACAGTGGTCCGAGTAGGAGTACCTATCCGGTAGCGTAGGATCTTTGAAGAAGTCGTAGAGAACTGCGGACCTCGCGTATCCCTGAACTTGGGAGATCAAGATGTGATCGATGGGGTCCGTCCAATTCTAGCATTTTTTGTCAAATGTATCAAAAAAGATTTCAGCGTCCCCAATAGTAAGGCAAACGGACTCAGTGGCGGAAACTGCCCAACATAAGGCTACCAAAAGGCAAAAACTGTAAATTGCAAATCTTTTCATCGTGTGTTTTTACATTAAGATGCTGAAGTTAGCGAAGGCCTTAGGCAAAAAGTCTCCCCATCTCTAAAGCCCAGGCGCTTGGCCACCGCCGTGGTCCATAGAGTCAGAAGCGGCCTGTGGTTAACCCTCAAAGTGTCAATCCTTGCTAAAAGGCCTGGATGGTGGGAGCGCTAGGAAACCAAGGCTTATGCTCTTTTGACTTGCCTACGTCGTTCATGGCCCATTCGGCGCTATCTTAAGAAAAATGAACCAAATCGGTATCAAACAGGATCGTCCTTTCTCCCTCTTCTACCAAACAAGCGAAGCTCCAGGCAGTCTGTAGGCTCTCGTTGTAGAGGCAGTTATCGTGGAGAGTGGTAGAAGTATTTTATAGGGAAAGCGCCATGGAAAAGCTTCTATATTTGCTTTTGATCTAGTTGGAAAAGGCATGAAAAGCGCGGAAGCTTAAAAGATTTGCGGAAATCCAAATAAGGGACTACTATTATACAATTGAAACACTATGGCCATTATGGACTGGTTTTATATGGAAATATCTGAGAGAGAAAGATATCTAGCCAAACAAGTGGTCGAAGCCCGTCCTTCCTCATTGCGAAGTCTGGATCAAATTCCAATGATAGAAGAATTTATCATCAAACAAACCAAGCTGATGGCTAATGAATTGGCTAATAAAAGGGTTATATTCCTGGGCGATGCTGACGGAATGAATTTAATGTTTGGCTTATTTGGTATACATTCATTAACTCCACTGCCAAATCATATGTTAGTGTTAGATATTGACGACAGAATTATTAAATGGGTTAAACAATTTTCTAAAGAAAATGGTTTTTCATCACTTATTACTGCAGAACGTTATAATATAAAGTGGAAAATACCAGAAAAATATAAAAATTGGGCGGATTGTTTCTATATAAACCCTCCCTATAGTTCTAACACTAAACCGATTGGAAAGGCAGCCATAATCTTTATTGATAGATGCCTAGATATGTGTGCGCCCAGATGTTCAGGAATTATACTTCATCCTCACGATCGTGAAATTTCCTGGACGGAAGAATTTATCCGAAATGTTGAGAAGTACTTGATAGATGTCGGCTGTTATATTCGTGAAAAGATACTAAACATGCATCTGTATTACCTTGATGATTTCCCTAACTTGAGGTCAGGAACGATGATTATAGATAGATTAGAAAACAAAAAAACAAAGTATCAAGGAAAGGAAATTCCTGAAAAAGATCTCTATCGCTTCTATAATAAAAAGAATGATCCAGATTTGTCAAAACTTGAATATGTTGACGAAAATGGAAACTTCATTTATGAACAAAAGAAATATGAAGAAAGCATCAGTCAATTTTGAGTGTATAATTTTTATGAAAGTAGGATATCATGGAGAGGAAAGTTTTGAAGAAATAATTAGGAGAAAAAAGCAAGAAGAAAAAATAAATGGAAAATTCTTTTGGGGGTACTCTTCTACACTTTGCCATCCTTTAACCCAGGTGAGGCCGTTTGTTATGGAAGCTTTTGAAAATGGGTTAAAACCCGTGGTCCTTTTTTCTTATACACCTTCTAAACACCTTTTTCAAACTAAGCAAGTAAAAGAATATTCTATTGATAAAAAAGAATGGTACCCTTTGCCTTCGGGAATTTCTACTAAAGGAAGTAGGTACGCATTAGTATGCAAAAACCTACAAGAATTGAATGCGTTGATAAATCTTAACATGTATAAAGTTGCTGTAGGCCAGAATAAAGGAAAACCTTTAGGGGAGGTAATAAGATTCCGAGTAGATAAAGCTTGTGCTTTCTTTGATCCAGACGGTATTGACCGTGAAGAGAAAAAGGTAAAAATTTCATATATTGCTGAAATTACCGAACCATTTGCAGTATTTGTCAGATGACTCTTTAAATAAAGGGTTCCAGATGGGTTTTCAATCAGCTTGGCGAGACATGGTGAGGAGAATTCATGGAAATTCAAATAGGAAACCACCATGTTGCCCTTACACAGTAAATGGGCACTATGAACTTTTTGAACTTAAGAAAAACCCGCTAAGATGAAGATGACCAATTTCCCACTAAGAAAGCCTTTGTTCTTTTAAACCCGAGTTTCTGCCAAAAGGGGAAACTTTCCTCTGGAATTGTCGCTGAGACCGTAGGAGCGCCCATCCCTTGAAATCTCCTCACTATCTCCTCCACCAATGCCCTCCCTATCCCCTTTCTTTGGTAAGCAGGGTGGACGGAAAGCTGATGGATCATGGCCCTTGAACCATCGTAAACGCCTCTCACAAGGCCCACTACTTTCCCTTCCATTTCGCAGACGAGGAAAACTGCGGCTGGGCATTGCTTGACCCTCTTCATCGCTTCCGGCCCGTCAACCTCGGGAAAACCATATTGTCCGTTTAGCTTTAGGGTTTCCACGATCGCCTCGGTATCCTCAACTTGAAAATCCCTAATCCTCATTTTTTCAACTTCACACTTTAGTATGCTTTTTCCGAAAAAAGCCGAATTCTGACTAAAGTCTTAAACTCTTGCGAAGGAATCTCTACTGAACACGCCTTTCCCCTTTGGCTAAGGCCATTCTTTACAGCCACTAGTTCCGAGGCCAAGAAGCCAAGTTCTTTTCGTCCTTTACCAATGTTTCCAATAGACCTTTTGCTCTTTCAATTAGCGACTCTATTTCTGTCCGCGTTTTTAATGTTGATATATTGACTACAAAAATTGTCGTAAAGCTGTATGGAGCAGCATAATGGGTGGGTATAGAAGTTTTTAGGATGCGTTCATCCAACTTTTCGCTACCCTCTATTACGAAATCCAAAGGCCTTTCTGTAACTAAAAGGAAATAAGGGGTCGCTACTTTAGCTACCACTTCGGTGAACTCCTCCCACCAAGAGAGGGAGAGAGGTTTTGGTTGTTCCGGAAAAGCTGAGATTATTTCGTAACCAATTTCGCAATCATTTATTTCAAAAAATTTGAAGTTCAAAGTTTTGTATTCGCTACAGATTGTGCCGAGACCTAGTGGTCCGAAGACCTTTTTCAATACAAGCTCGACATCCTCTTTCCGTTTCTTTCCCATTTTCCACCTCCTTTGCTTATTATACATCTGCCCAAATCCTTTTTTCCTTAAGGCGCCAATGCACCTCGGAATCGAGGTAAAGTTGTATTTTGTTTACAGAACAGTAGAGGCTCTTTTAAGCTAACCTTTAAGTTAACAGGCTTTGGAAAAATCCTTGAGCTGGAAGGGCCACTGCCTATCCTAAGGGAGTATAGTTTTTGTTTCTTTTTTCCTTCAAATAAACCACTTGGGCTATGTTCATATCAAAGATCCGGGCTTTTTTGTCGTAAAAATTAAAGCCTCTTTTTCCGCTTTCCCTCTTTTCCAAGGCGATCCAAGCTACGGTAAAACTGTGCTATAGAGTTAGGGCTTTTAACTCCAACAAACGTCCACCTGCTTCTCCTTATGGGGTGCATCAACTCGAATAAGTAGTCCACAATTTTCTCCATCTCCTTTTTACAATCTTGAGCTTTAGTTGCTTCCTAAGGGCTTCCTATAACTTTCCAAAAGGAGCCTAATCCGCCGCCAAGGAACATCCAAAGGGCGAAAAAAACAATTATTAATAGTAAAAGCCTTGAATCGATTGTGAAGGGAGCTTTCCATTGATGCAATGTGGGTTGGACTTCAAACTTTCCCCTGTCACCGCGGGGATAAAAAATACAAATTACTTTATCGCCCCAGTAAGGTCCACCTGGGTAATTCGCAGTCCAATCGAGATTAAGCCAGATCCCTTCAGGATCTTTTGAGTAGTTAATCTCCCCCATCCGGTAGCGCGTAAAAAGGTACTCGAACACCGTTTTGGCTTCCTCCTCAGAGTTTCCAAGGTAAACCTCGGGAAATGCATGATTAGCCCCTTCCCCGCTTTTCTCCATTATTGTGACCCGAGCTCTACCTCCAATGGCCACTATTGTAGCGGCCACAAGCACGGCGAAATCATCACAATCTCCCCTAAGTCCGTTTTGGATCGTCTTGCTGGCGGCTGTGAATTCAAACTCTTTGCCAAGGGTAGGATCTGAGACATAAACCCAATCGCGATAAATTTTCTCCCAAATATCGCAAATTTGGGCAATGTTGTATTTCCCCCCGTGCTCAGGGGATATAGCCCCAAGGGCAAAGCGTCGGACTTCAGAATCCCACCAGTCTATAGCCTCTTGGACTTTCGTATAAAGAGGTTCGCACCCTTTTTTCTCAGCTGCGGTAGAATAGTGCTGGATCGCAATAATAAAGAAAATCAGAACAAAACTGACAAAGGATGTTAGGATTGTAGACCGCATTTTCTCCCCTCCCTGATCACCTTCATCCTCTTTAATTTCTGTTTCTTTCGAGTCTGCTGAGACTAAATTCTAACAGGTTAAGAAGCGGTTTGGCAAGGGTTGAATTGTCCAAGAGTTTTTGTATCTCAGAGCTCCCAACCATTTCAAGGCCCCTGATCAGTAGGGCTGCAAGGAAGGTTCCGAGAGCTAAGCCAACCGCTGCGCCCATCAGCCGATTGAGCCAGTTTCCTAGTGTGACCTTAACAAAAAATTTGAGCAATACTCCCAAGGCTGCGGTGAGGGTTAAGGCCGCTATGATCACAATAGCGTAGGCTATTATCTTAGTTAAATTTGGATCGAGATTGAAATGCGTTTCCAACCAGAGAGCAACCCCTGGTTGGAAGCGCAAAGATCCCCAAATAGAGGCTGCCAATACAAAAAGTAAGGCGAGCCGGGCAAAGCCCAAAAGAGCCCCGGTGAGTGAGGCGAGGGCAATAAAGGCGATTAAGCAGATATCCAAGAGGTTCATCATTTATCCTCAAAGTGGTTCCAACCTTTCAGGGTCGAGGATGTAGAGTGGGTAATGTTTTTGAAAGATTTCGCTTTGCCTACGGTATTCGTCCAACGGCTCCAAATTTTTCGGGCTTATTCCGAGTCTTACCTTCACTATGACGATTTCGTTTTTACTCAAAGAGGTTGAGCGCTGCCAAGGGATACCTTCCGCAATAGCCGAGCTGAGGTCCACCTCCCCAGGATACCCGGTAAGAACGAAAGTATAGAGCGGGGAGGAATCCTGTTCGTAGGGCTCCGAAGGACGGAAGTATGGGGAGGCCAGAGCATCGGCACGAGCTAACCTCTGGCGGATTTCCTCGGGATGCTTGTCGAAGTAGAGGTGCCCCTCCGCAGCCTCATCAGCCGCTTTGAATTCCAAGAGGCCCTCCTCAATCATTTGCCCCGGGTCTTTGAGCTCCAGCCAATAAGGAAGTTTTGATTTCAAGCTTGGTTGCAAGTCGGCGTAATAGGTCCGAACATCATCCTCTGACCCAATATTTTCCTCGAACACGCCGGTAGCATTCAATTCCCTCTCCAGTTTTTCGATTTCCGTTTTTATGCGCGTGATAGCCGTGCCAATCCTTCTTTTTAATTCGTCTAATTCGAGGTTAAGTCGGGCGAGCTCCTTAAGGAGGGTCTCCGCAACTACATCAATCAGAACGACATGTCGAACGTAGTCCGCCTCTTTTTCCAAAATGGTATTGCATGCGTCTACAAGCCGCCCTATCCTGCGGTTGAACCTGAATTTTTTGTTAATGAAGCCCCTGGAGAGTTCCTCGATCTCCTCCAGGATAGCCTCCCTGCGGGTTTTAATCTCGTTATCGAGGCGTGGGAGCTCGCGCGATAGCGTTTCCACAGCTTTCCTTAAGGCCTCCTCTTCGGCCCTTAGGAATGCTGTGGCGGCAGCGATACCATGGGCTCCCAATGTTATCTTCACCTTTTCCCTCAAATTTTTAGAGAGTTCAGGTAAAAGCTCCTTCGCATTTTTCTGAGCGAGCTTTAACAATTCTTCCCTTGGGGATTCCTCGGCCCAGCGCTTGAGGATGGTGCATTTCTTCTCAACTGAACCTGCCAATTCCGATGGCCTCCTTTGCGGAACAAGCTCCGATGGCAAAACCTTTAGCCTGACCTCATCAAGCCTGCCCAAACTAGCAAGTTCATATGATTTTTCAACATCAGTAGCGTTCATGAGCTCCTCGAATGCGCCAAGAATTTTGCGAAGCTTTACCAGCTCGCCCAGCTTTTTGACAGGATGGGTAATGCGGTGGATTCCAAAAGATGCGGTTCCACCAGTGAGGAGATGCCCCTCTTGGGTCTGCGAATCAAGCCTTTCTCCGAGATCGGTGAAGAGGCTGCTGTAGAGGAATTCCGCGGCCATTTTCCATGGGTCCTCGCGATCCCCATCAAGGGCAATCCCGGTTTCCGATATACCATCGACAAGCCAAATTTCGTCAAAGAGGCCATAAGCGTTAAAAACTTCGTTTCCATAGTCCGCAATGAATTCCCGACCTTCAAGGAGGTGAACCAGCTCGCGGAGTGTGGCATAGCCAGTTGCTTTGCACCTTTTGAGGACCCCTTCTGGAATGTCGGATTTTTGAGCAAAGCAGTCGGGCAGGAATAAAAGGCCTGTAGTGTGTACCCGATACTGGAGGTTTTTGACCATTGCGGCGACGTCGAACAAACAGCCGGCACCGGTTCCGCCCGCTACTGAGGAAACGATCCAGACCCCAAGGGTAGGGGAGAGGAACGCGTTTTTTGCCCTGAGGCGGGCTGCCCGGTCCATGACCATGGTTGCCTTATCCCTGAGCGCCTTGCGAACCCTCGTACGGTTTGCGACTAGAGCTACCCTCCCCACTACCCGGATCCCGCTAGCACCCTGCTCCAAGAAAGCATCGCTGGACGCGATCTTCCTAAGGATGGGAAAGCGATCCGGGTCGGGGATCCAAGGGTACCGTCGGTTTCGGACCAAATGCCCCAAGCCCTGGGTTTCCAGGCGGAGAAACTCATTAGGCTCAAGGTAGGCGCTATTCTTTTGGTCCAAATCGATGGCCAAAAGCTTAACGAGCGGGATCTTCGCGGTACCAAGCCGATCTCTGATTAGGGCTTTAAGGTGATTTAGAGTGATCTGCCCGCTTCCACCTAAACCCACCACCACCGTCGGAAACGTTTCAATTGTGGTGTCCATCCTCCACCTCCTTCAAAGGATTTTTACTTTAAACCCGTTTCCCTCCTTGAAAAACTGAAACTTGTATTTGCCGACCTCGATCACGTCCGCACTATTGAGCTCTGCGATGTTCACTTTTTTGCCGTTCACATAAGTCCCAAGCCCCGCCTCATCCTTGAGGAGAAAAGAGTTGCCTTCTGCCTTGATGGAGCAGTGGTGTTTTCCGATGTCCGGCTCTCGGGGGAGCACCAAATCGCAGTCTTTGCCCCAACCAAAGGTCGCTTTTTCCGCGAAGAGGCGTTCTTCCCCTTTTTTCAACCGCCTTCTTCGCCGTTTTTTTCCAATCACCACAGGGATAAGGATGCAAGCAAAGGGGAAGGAACCGAGGCCAAAGTAAACCCAAAGCGGGGCGCTCGGCCTTAGATCCACCGTGGCGGTGGCTGGCATAAGGATGCCGTTTGCATCAGTAAAATAGAGCGTGGACACGACTTTTTGCCGAAAAAGCTTTTTCAAAAAACCCACTCTCCGCACGGAGACCTCTACAATCGCTTCCGGATTTTTCTCGGAAAGCTCAAAATTGGGAGGCTTTACTTGTATCACGTCGGGGTCGGCGCGCACCGTGATTGTTGCGATGTCAGGCTCGTAAAGGTCGGCGCCCACAGTTAAAAAGGTTTTTCCACCACTGACCGTTTCCGCTGGGTGAATGCACAACTTTGGCGACAAAACTTCGATTTTTACGTCCCTCTCAAAAACGATGAGGGGGTCCACGGGGCTTAGGGTATAACCCCCTGGCGAATTGAACTTGATAGTTGCCGAAAACCCTTCTCCGGCTCGACGCAGCAAAATTGGGATCAACTTATTGTCAGACACAGCTCGGAGGCTGATGGTCTCGCCCTCGATAATCCCCTCCAACACAGAAGCTCTGAGCACAACCGGCTCGTTTTGGAGAACCTGGTTTTTTGAGGCCGTTAAATTGAGCAAAGGCCGCGAGAGGATAGTTACAGTCCTCGGCTCCGAAGCGATCAAAAAGGTTTTTTCTTTGCTCTTTCCGACAAGACTAATGGTCGCAAGCGCCTGAAAAAGGTGAGAGCCAACGGGTAGGGGATCAGTTATCGCTAAAAAGGCGCCTTCACCCGGTGCATACGGCAATTGCACATGTTTGATCCCGTCCACGATAGCCGTGATTTTTTCGATGCTAACCCTTAAAACTTCACCCGCGATGATGACGTCATCTGGCTTAAGAATTTTTCCGTCAAATTTCACCGCAACCCTGAGGCCAAAGGGAGCGCCCTCGACGCTCTTTTCCGGCACAGTGAACTCGAGGACAAAATGATGGGCTACATCTTCTATCGCCTCCCGTTGGGGAAAAAGCAAGACGGCCTCAAGAGTTTGGAGGTCGAGAACTGGGTTTCCACGTGTAATTGCCGCGATTAGTTCTAAAGATGCTGGGATTTCCCCTCCTTTCGTAATGGGGATCGGATAAATCGCGATGCTTTGGGCCCGATATTCGAGGAGGATGCGCTCCAGTTCTTCGCTTACGAAAAATTCACCATCGGAGAGGAGAAAGAGGAGTTTAGACCCTTCCCATCCCTCAAGGGCTGAAAGTTGTTTTAGCGCCTCCCTCAAAGCGGCGGGAACGTTTGTCCCTCCACCGAGGAGGGAGCTTTTGCAAACCCGCTTGATTCCTTCCCTTTGCCCCACCAATGTCCAGGAAGGAAGCACGACTTGAGCCTCATCCGAAAACCGAATGATCTGTAGAAGCCAACTGCTTTTCATGGCATCGATGATTTTTTCGCACCAGAACTGCCTTGACCTGCCTTGGGGATCATGCCCGCTTACGCCGCTCATACTCCCAGAATCGTCAACAACGATCAGCACAGCTTTTCTCTCTTCTCCAACCGTGGCGACAGTCAGCATGGTGACCGCGGCTAAAGTTAGGACTACCAGCAGAAACCTACGCACTTTTCTCACCTCCTTGGAGTGCCCAGCTCAAGCTGAGGACGCCTCACTTCTTTTTGGATCTTCATCTGCGTTCTCCAATCAAGAACCATTCTCGCTTCTCTTTCCCCCACTCCTCGGGCCCTTTAAGAAGAAAATACCGACACAGATTGCCATCCACAACGGTTGTTCGCCAACCATGTCTAAACAACTTTTTAACCTCGTGGTACGTAAAACAGTGAAGGGTCGGCTTTTCCCAGTAATAAGTTCCCTCAGCTTTTGGGAATTGCATAAAAATTATCCCTCCTGGCCTCACGACCCGTGTGATCTCCTCGGCGTAAAAATCCCGGACCTCAACCGGAAGGTGCTGGAAAACGCCGATTTGAAAGAGAAAACTAATCGAACCTGTTGGGACGTCGCGGATGTCGCATTCGGTACGAACGCCAGGTGGGGCGGCCTTCAGGAAGCGCTCCACGATATCGACGACCACTGGGGTATCCCCTGGCCGCAAGATCCGCAGCAATGGGATTTGGAAGCGGTGAAGTCCAGGTCCGATTTCTAAAGTGCTAATCCTGGAAAACTTCTTTTGAAGCTGTAGGATATGGGGTTGAAGCAATCTTTTTAAGTCCGTTTCACCTTCTTCGTAGTATTCCTTTTCTGTTCGGCCGAGGAGCAGGTGGGAATGAGGCTTCCGTAGCTCCGCAATCGCTTGCCATAGGGCCGTTGTATCTACGGTCATTTTCTTATTGCTCCTTCGCGGATATAGAATACTGCAACCTGGCTTTGGAGGCAAAAGGGGGTGAAAATTTTGTCTTATGGGCAACATCTTTGAAGCTTTAGGGGGGTATTTCCGCCAACTCCGCAAGGAGAAGGGGCTTTCTCTCCAAGAGGTGGCGAGGAGAAGTGGGCTTAGTCCAAGCCACCTCTCAAGAATCGAAAGAGGAATAAAGGGAACGTCCTTGGAAGTTCTTCTCCAAATCGGAAAAGGGCTGGGTTTGAGCCCTGAGGAACTCTCCCAGGTTTTAGCAACAAGCGTTATAAAATGTTTTGCCCCGTCTTCAAAAGATCTCGAAATTTCAGAAAAACCTGCAGCCTTATTGGTCTCCAGTAGTGGATATTGGCAGCAAAAATATCCCCTGGAGTTTGAAATTATTAAGAAAAAATTGCAAAATTTATGTGAAAGGATCGACCTAAAACTCTCTGAGCCCGTGATCACAGCGAAATTTACACCCCTTTTAGAAAAAAAGATCGAAGGAAGTGCCCTTCTCTTTGATCTCACCGGTGTATTTCGGGGTGGTTTACTGGGTTTCCCTCGACATCCTCTTACTCCAGCAACATTATGTGCTCTCCAGAACCGAATACCTTACTTCTTATTGTTTCAGAACAAAGAAAAAAGGGGATACCGAATTGTAGGCTGGATTAACAAATATTATTCAGAAGAATTTGTCGATATAGAGCAGCTTTTTAATTCTTTAGAACGCATACTTTCAATGTTTAAGAAGGAGATCCTCCGCTGGTACTCCCAAAGGATGAGCTTAAAGAGCCTCGAGGAAGCGGCTATCCTTTATGATCTATCCTTCTCTTCCTATTCGGTGCTGAAAAAACTTATAAATGAGGGAAAGTTATCCTCCCTCTCGCGTATGGATTGGGAAAAAATCCTCACAAATTTGAGAATGCCTTTAGAAAAGGAATCTTATAAGAAAAACCACAATCTTTAGATGACCGAATAAACAGGAGGGAATTTAACGCTTTTTCCCTCATAAAAACAACAAACAACGTCCGGTCTAAAAGAGAATCTCAAAAAGAAAGCCCCTACGCCCTGAAGGAGCAAAAAGAAGTTGACCGTAGATACAACGGAAGGGCGTAGGGGCATCTTACTGTCTATTGTTGGCCGCCCGCCTCCAAGGGCCGCTGTCCCCCAAGAAGGTGATTTCCTCCCTGTACTATAATATACTACTTTCTATTTTAATTTTCCTTTTTCTTTTGTCAAGATCTGTTTTTTACCTCCAAAGTTTGGTTACTCATAGCTTTCCAAAGGAGCGCCATTAAAATCGAAAAAGGAAGGCTACAAGAAAAATTCCGATAAAAGAAAAACATTGGAGCTCTCTGAATTTCAATTAAAGAGCGCTTCTGAGTGACTTAAGATTGAAGTCATGGCGCCTCAAAGGTAATGTTACCGAGGGAGTTGCGGAAACCTGGATAGGAAGCTACCATGCTATTCAGACTCAGCAGGCGCTACACTTGAAAGACTAGGGAAAGCCAAAAGAAACGTGTCCCAAAGCCCAAAAATTAAAGGAGGCTGAAATGCCCAGAGCGATGATCTTTATAGATGGTACATGGCTCTATAAAAATCGAAGACGCCTTGAAGGGGAATATGGCGAAAAGTTTGTAATCGATTACGGCAAAATTCGCCCGTTAATTAAAAATCTGCTTCAGCAATATTTGGAAGGTGCCGAAGTAGACATAGTTCGCGTTTATCTTTTTGGCAGTTATCCTGTAAATGTTGCACCGGAAGATCAAGAGCTTGCAAAACGTCAATATGAATTTTATATGGACCGTAAAAAGAAGGATCAGTTCGAGGTCGAGCTTTTTGAAATTGACTTCAGAGGAATGCCGATCCGTAAAAGGGCAGCTGAGACTGTGGAGCTAGAGGGGCCAGAACAAGAAAAGACGGAGTTCGAAAAGAAAGAGGAAAGGGCATATGAAAAACCTAAGGAAAAATGCGTTGATATTGCTTTGGCTACTTCTATGTTATTTTATGCAGCGATTCCCTATGCTTACGATATTGCCATACCCGTAATAGGGGACATAGACTACATGCCTGTCCTGCAACATGTGCGACGTTTAGGAAAACGCGTTTTCTTAGTAAGTATACGAGGAAGTTGCCCAAAAGTTTTTTGGGATCCTGAAGATCCTAAAGGCATACGTGATTTTCCGATCGTTTACTTAAACGACTATCTTGATCAACTTCAATTAAAAGAAGAGCGGAGACAGTGTATTTATTGTAAGAAATGGTTTCCCACTACTTATAAAGGTGATAAACCTATTTGCCCAGAATGCATGGAAAAATTAAAGAAAAGAGAACATGATGATTCTCTCTCTTTGCTTCCGGGATAACTCTTATATGTTTCTCACTCGCAAGTCTGCTTCCAAACTCCATAACTAAAATGTTAAAAATGTTAAAAACCCCTGGCATAGTGTGGGGTCTACCCTATCTAGGTTTAGCAAGTACGGTAAGTTTTTATTTGAATTTCTGAAAATCCTTAGAACCCCGCTCCCCACACTTATCCAGCCGGACTCAAAACCAGCGGCCCGGTGGCAGTCCTGGGCTGCAACCGAGGGGATCCTAAAACTTTCGCTTTCCTTTAGGAAACGAAAGGCTGGATCAAGGCCATGCCTATTTTAGAGGCGGATTTCACAATGGCGTGGTTATGGAGAAGGAATTCCATGCCCATTACCAAGGCTTTCCCAAAGAGTTCTTTGGCTCGTTCACGTTGGGATCGGTAAAATCAGCCAGGGCGTAGATGATAGAAGTTTCAAGAAAGATCGATTGCTTCCCGGGCCTCTTGGACCAAGCCCAAAAAACCGATAAAGCCTCCCGGACCAATGGCGCCATGGAGGTTTGAGCCGCCGATAAGCCTCCTCATCCACCTGGATCTGGGTCCGCTTTATTCCCCTCATCTTGCGTTACGTCATCGTGAGGTTGGGGCAATCTTTTTATATCCTCTTCACCCTCTTTGTAGTATTCCTTTTCTGTTCGGCCGAGGAGCAGTATAGCGTAGGGGTTCGGCAGCTTCGCAATTACATACCAATAGTTTGTTGTATCCATTCCCTTCAATGGGTAGAATACTACAACCTGGCTCTAAAGACAAAAGGAGGTCCATTTCCCTAAAAGTAATACCTCGTTTCCCCTTTTGTTTTGCAACCCACTAAGGGGTCGGGAAGGAGAACCAGGAGGTATCCACCGCTGATTTCCCCCAGAGCTAGGCAGGCATGTTGAGGAAGAGCTTTCACCAGGCCGGTCAAGGAGCTTTCCTCGATCATTCCCGATTTCGCCACCCACTTTATGTCCTCCTCCAGCGGCAACCGGAACACGAACAGGTTATCCGCTGCCCGTAAAACCCCTTCCGGAAGCGCTGTCGGTGTATTCGTGATGAAGAAACTCGTGATCCCGGTGTGTCTTGCCCTCGTCACGAGGGCATCTATTCCTTGCGGGGTCACATAGAGATGCGCCTCCTCAAAAAACACGAACGGAACTTTTTCTTCCGCTTCTACAAGGGCAAAGAGGAATCTCAAAAGCGCCTGGGCAAACCCCATCCTCGCCGGTGTGGAAAGCCCGGAAAGGTCGAACGCCACTGCCCCTCCCTCCCGGATTTCCTTCCAAACCCCCGCAAACGACGAGGCCTCAAGATGACTCCTTGCTACTATTCCCGTGAGTTTTAGGGCCTCTAGCCGGGAGCGAAGGGTTCGGTTCACCGCATCCGCGGCATACCCGCTTTGGGTGGGATAAAATTCTCCTTCTTCCGCCATCGAAATCAGTTCATCGATCCCGATGAAGTCTTTCTTCTCCCGAAATAGCTTCGTAAGCCTTGTCTCAAAATAAAGGAGGGAAGTTGCGGGCGTCCCGAAGGCCTCGAGCATCACGGACAGGGCCTCGACCCCGATTTCCCGTACTCCAAGTTTGAAGTCTTTCCCCACCGCATACGTTCGAACCCCGGGAAGCCCACCGTACTCCCGGTTCACGTCCAAAACGAGGCACGGTGCCCCTGCTCCTATAAGCCCAAGGAGGATCACCTTCGCGAGGTGCGACTTCCCCGAACCTTTTGCCCCCACGATCACGTTCACTTTTTCTAGCGCCCTTCCTCCCGGGGAGAATTCTTTCCCTTCCAACGTTCGGCCGAGAAAAACCTTTGGGCCCGGGGTTTCGGGAATAGGAGGGCTAGTCGGGAAGATCTCCGCTTCCCAGCCAGGAAGGACTCCGTCCCAGGGGCCGCGGACCTTGGCCCGGGCGACCCATCTTCTTTCTTCGGCCTTGGCCCACACTACTTGAAGAAGCAGTTTTCGGGGGCCTTCCCGTAGAAGAAGGGCTTCGCCGAGCCTTGGGGGTCTGGGGAAGGAGACGAAAGCCTCGTCGCCCTGGAAGGAGAGGAGGGCGAGGCCCCGATTTAAAGGCTTTCTTTTGGCCGGGAGGGAAGGGGGCCTAGGTTCACCTCGTCCCCCCTCCTCGAACAGGGAAATAAGGGCTTTTTCCTCGGCCCTCACGGCTCACCCTCCAGCTTCCTCCCCTTCCGGGCGATCTCGAGGGCGAGGACTACCTGGGTTGAGGAAAGCCGTAAAAGTCTGAATTTCCCCCGTTCTCCGCCTTCTAAACCCAGGGCCAGAGCGAGGTCTTTGGGGATGGTTACCCGGAACCGGCCGTCCTTTCCCCGCACCACCGCCACCTCTCCGCCCCGGAGCTTCATGAGTCCTCCATAGTTCCCTTTCATGGTACCATAAAAGGACCTTTAAGGCAAGGAAATGCGGTGGAGACGAAGTTAGATGGGAAAAGGCGGAGTTAAGGTGGACTTGGATTGAAAGGGGAGAGGACTTAACAAAAGGACCCTTTTGTTAAGTAGATATGGAAGGACCACAAAGTAGCATGCTTCAATGTTTGAGCTCTAAAATCTATACGCAGTAAGGGGGCTTTGCTTGAAACCTATCGATACCGGCAGGAGCATTTAAAGGCCGCGCAGAAAAAGGAGGGTAAAGGTGAAGCGCCTAAAAAATAGTGTAGGAATTTGGGCATTTGGCCCTAATGCTACGCGATTCATGCCCGAGGGGTACCATCCCGAGGCGCATAAAGAATCCATCGTTGAACGTACAAAACGCGCGTTGGACGGACTTAAGGATTTAGTTGACGGTTTTGAATATCACTACCCCAACGAGTTAAACGAAGAAAATGTAAACCAAATCCAGAAGGCCTTGGGACAAAAGGATATTTATATCCTTGCCCTAGGAACTTTCAGTAACCCTAAATTCCGACTTGGGGCTTTCGTTAATCCTAATCCCAAACTACGAAAGGAAAATCTAGAGATAACGAAACGTGGGATTGATCTAGCTGCAGAGCTCGGGGCGAAGTTCATCATATGGCCCGGTGGAGAAGGTTATAACTACAACTTCCAGGTTGATTATGTTGAAGCCTGGAAGTGGTTCATCGATGGAATCGCCGAAGCTGTCGAACATGCTGCTTCAAAGAATGTGATTATCTTGCTTGAGCACAAGAATTCTGAGCCCGCCATGAACATTTTGATGCGGAATATTGGTATGACCCTTTACGTTATTTATAAGTTGCGGGAGCGTGGTATAAGCACAAAGAATGTTAAAGTCAATATGGATTGGCAACATCTCATCATGAACGGGGAAAACCTCGCAGAGTATGCGGCTCTTCTTGCGAGTGAAGGGCTTCTTGGGCACCACCACTCCAACTCTGGTTGGGGAACGTTCGATGACGACAATATGACCGGCGCTTCTTTCTTTATGCAAACTCTAGAGCTTGCAAAGATTTTGCAGCTTGTAGGCTATGGACAAAATGGGGAGCGTATAGGTTTTGACCTCTTTCCTTATACAGAAGACCAAGTTCAAGCAGTGAAGCGCTCAATTTTGCAGTGGGAGTTCCTTTGGGACTTGGCTTCCAAGATTGATACTGAGGCGTTGCGCGCGGCATGGAAGGCCAAAGACGCGGTCAAAGGCCAGGAAGTCGTGTATAAAGCCTTAGGTTTGGACGAATCTTACATAAAGAGAATCGCGACCGAACGATCAGGTTCCCTGAAATGACAAGAGAACAGCTACTCATCGGTTTGGATATTGGAACTACCGGGGTTAAAGGCCTCCTAGTATCGTTAGATGGGAAGATACTAGGAAGGAGTTTTGCCGAATACCCACTTTATACGCCCTATCCTGGCTGGAGCGAGCAAAACCCAGAAGATTGGTGGGAGGCAACAATAAAAGTTCTGCGTGAGCTAGTGTCCATGAGCTCGGGCAAGATCGCAGCCCTTGGACTTACTGGTCAAATGCACGGCGCTGTCTTTCTTGATAAGAACTTCAGAGTTATCCGGCCCGCAATATTGTGGAACGATGCACGTACTGGGCAAGAATGTATAGAAATCGAACGCATTTTGGGTAGAGAAAATTTGCAAAAGATTACAGGGAACCCTGCTTTAGCCGGTTTCCAGGCTCCAAAGATCCTATGGTTAAGAAAACATGAACCAGAAAACTATCACAAAGTGCAAGCCATTCTTCTGCCCAAGGACTACGTACGTCTCAAATTAACTGGTGAGCTTGCCACAGATGCATCTGACGCTTCGGGTACTTTGCTCTTGGATTTAATTAAGAGAGATTGGTCCGATGAAATTCTTTCTGCCCTTGCCATCCCGAGGAAATGGTTGCCCCATGTTTACGAGAGCCCTGAAGTTACTGGGGTGATTTCTAAAGAAGCGGAAAGCTTAACCGGGCTCGAAAGCGGGACGCCGGTAGTGGCAGGAGGGGGCGATAACGCAGCCTCTGCGATTGGGGTGGGTGTAGTACAAGACGGTACTGGTATGGTTTCGCTGGGATCGTCAGGCGTTGTGTTTGTTCATATCGATAGCCCCTATCCCGATCCTGCTGGTGCTATTCATTGCTTTTGTCATGCGGTACCCGGAAAGTATCACCTAATGGGTGTAGTCCTTTCGGCTGGGGCATCGTTGCGATGGTACCGCGACGTTCTGGCCTCAGAAGAACGAGAAGTGGCGAGTCGAATTGGGTTAGATCCTTACGATCTCCTTATGCAGGAAGCAGAGTTATCCCCACCCGGAGCTGATGGGCTTTTCTTTCTTCCCTACCTCTCCGGTGAGCGCACCCCCCATATGGATCCAGCTGCCCGGGGCGCTTGGATAGGCTTGTCCCTTGCCCACCGGCGCCCCCATCTTGTGCGGGCGATCTTGGAAGGAGTAGCGTTCGCCTTAAAGGATTCCTTGGTGCGCATACAAACAATGGGGGCCAAACCTGAGGAGCTTCGAGCAGTGGGAGGGGGAATGCGAAGCCCGCTTTGGCGCACCATCATCGCTTCGGTTTTGGAGGTGCCATTACGGCGACTAGTTGTTGAGGAAGGCGCAGCTTATGGAGCTGCACTCCTGGCCGGGGTCGGGGCCGGTTTGTTTACGACTGTTTACGAGGCCGTGGATAAAGCTGTAAAACTTGTTGATGAATGTGTTACCCCGGATTCAAAACTTATGGAGATTTACCGCCAAATCTATGCTGTGTATACTCAATTATATCCCGCGCTAAAGAAAACAGGAGTGTTCTGATGATCCAAAAAGAGGTTTTTGGGCGGACGGGGCATCTTAGCACACGAGTTATTTTCGGTGGATTTGCACTTTATAGCGCCAGTGAGTACCAAGCGGATAAAACTTTGGGGCTCCTTTTATCCTACGGGATAAACCATATTGATACCGCGCGAGATTACGGAAAGTCGGAAGAGCTTATCGGCCGATGGATGAGGCGCCACCGAGCAGATTTCTTCCTCGCTACAAAAACCTCTGCTCGAACCTATGAACGCGCCAAAGAAGATATCCTTCGCTCACTGGATACGCTTAAAGTGGAAAACGTAGATCTTTTACAGCTTCATAATCTAGTAGATCCTACTGACTGGGAGCGAGCCTTCGGTCCGGGCGGAGCTTTGGAAGCCCTGCTTGAAGCTAAAGAAAAAGGGGTTACACGATTCATCGGAGTTACTGGGCATGGATTGGACGCGCCTCGCATGCATCTTCAGAGCATTCAACGGTTTCCTTTTGACTCGGTTCTTGTTCCTTACAATTGGGTACTCATTCAGATTCCAAACTATTCCGCTGATTTCCAAACCCTTTATGAAGAATGTTGCAGGAAGAACATTGCTATCCAAACAATAAAATCCATAGCAAAAGCACTGTGGAAAGATCAACCAAAAGGCAATACTTGGTATGAACCGCTACAAGATCAGGGGGACATCAATCGAGCTGTTCATTGGGTTTTAGCAAGGCCCCATGTTTTTCTCAATTCCGTAGGAGACCTTACACTTCTTCCAAAAGTTCTGCGCGCGGCCTCAACCTTTGAGCCCCAGAATGTCCCGGACGAAAAGACGATGGAAGAAATGCACAAACGCTTGGGAATAGAACCAATTTTCCCTCTATCAGGTGGCAATAAATTATGAAAACATTTAATGCAACCACGATCGCTCGCATTTTCACGAATGTAAAGACGAGGTCGCAATATCTTTTAAAGAAATTGTTCTTAGAGCGTGCGACAGCTGGGATTTTTCTAGCCCTTTTGATAATAATTACTATTACAGGGATCGTAAATCCGCGGTTCTTCTCTGCCTATAACCTTCAAACATTAGGGCGCCAGCTCGTGATCTTCGGCTTTTTAGCTATAGGCGAAACATTTGTAATAGTAACAGCCGGGATAGACCTTTCCGTCGGTTCCTTAACCGCTTTGCTTAACGTGCTTTTGGCGCTGTTCATGACGCGAGGCTTAGGAACTGCAGGAGGGATTTTGGCCACAATTGCTGTTGCTATTTCTTTCGGTGTCTGGCATGGTTTGTTTGTTACAAAGCTCAAAGTCCCCCCATTCATCATCACACTCGGCACGTTTGTTGGAGCAAAGGGCCTCGCTGCTTTGATAACCAAAGGATGGCCGATAAGTGGGTTACCCGCAGGATTCTCTGCTCTTTGGGAAGGGATGCTCTTTAAAGTTATTCCTATCCCTGTATTAGCATTCCTGATTCTCGCGCTTTTTGCCCATTTTTTCCTGGGGTATACGGTTTGGGGGCGGCATTTGTATGCAATAGGAGGGGATATCGAGGCTGCTCGACGTTTCGGTATCAAGATCGACTTTTTAAGAATAATTGCGTACATCATAAGTGCCTTATCTGCAGGAATTGTAGCTATCTTTATTGCTGCTCGCCTGAACCAGGGAAATCCTACAGTCGGTACATTGTATGAAATGTACGCCATAGCAGCTGTGGTCATTGGCGGGGCTAGCCTCTTTGGTGGGGAAGGATCTGTCATCGGGTCCATTATTGGGGCTTGCATTATAAGTGTTCTATGGAATGCACTCGTTCTTATGCGGGTTTCGTCTTATTGGCATGAAGTGACTGTTGGCGCAATTATAGTTGCTGCCGTTACTGCGGACATTCTCAGACGTCGTAGAATTCAACAAGCTAGTTGACACGTTGTTCTTCCTTTTGCTTTCTGAAATTATGAGGCTTGACACATATATCCGCACTCGTATGATGTATTACACCTACGAAAAGGGGGTGAGAGAAGGAGGAAATGTTTGAAAACATAAGAAACCAATTAAAGCCAGGAGGTGAAGGTATGAAAAGGGTAGCGGTTTTGTTAAGCGTGCTGGTTTTAGGGTTGGTGTTTGGCGCATTTGGAGCCGAAAAGATCTCAATTGGAGTACTTGGTAAATGTGTGCACCCTTACTGGGACGTGGTTCGGATCGGTGTAGAGGCGGCGGCTAAAAAATTCCCGGATGTACAGGCTACGTTCTGGGTCCCGCTGATCGAGGACATTCCTGGGCAGATAAGCACTGTAGAGGCCTGGATTGCCGCAAAGTATCAGGCTTTGTCCCTCGCCCCATCGGATCCGGAAGCAATGGCCGGAGTTATTAAGCGGGCCCTGGAAGCAGGCATCCCTGTGATTACCCATGATACAGACGCTCCGGGGACCGGTCGGTACTTCTATTTGGGGACGGGCAACTATGCCTTTGGTCGAGCAGCTGGTGAGGCCATGCTTAAGCTTCTAGGAGGGCCTGAGGCTGCTCGGGGTAAGAAGGTAATCATCATCACTGGTTCCTTGACGGCGCTGAACTCGCTAGAGCGCATCAAGGGATTCCGCGACGTGGTTGAGCCCGCGGGAGTCGTCGTAGTAGACGTTTTGAACGATCGTGAGGACGTCTCCACCGCTGTCAGCTTGGTTGAGGCAGCTTTGTCTGCTTATCCTGACCTCGCGGGGATCTACGGGGTTTACGCCGCCAGCACCACTGGTCTTGCCCGGGCCCTGGAGACCGCTGGCAAAACGGACCAAATAATCGGCGTCGGTGTGGACACGATTAAGGAGCACCTGCAGTTCCTGGAAAAGGGTGCACTGGACACGGTTGTCGGCCAGCGCCAGTACTACATGGGCTACCATAGCGTGACATTAATGAGGATCGCCGTCAAATATGGTATTGAGAAGCTCATAGCGGCTTTGGCTACTACCGGTGCTCTCCAGGCGCAGGGACTCTCGAAGTCTGAAATTATCAAACTCCTAACACCGGTCTTCCCCAGCGAAGTTGTAGATACCATTGGTTCGCTTCTCGACACAGGGATTGTCGTGCGCGTTGGCGGTGCTCCCGATGGAGCCATGTTCTTGGACACGGGTTCGGATGTAGTCACCCGGGACAACCTCCAAGATATGCTAGCTACCTGGGAGAAAATGGGGCTTCCTATGGAGCTTTTCAAGTAAACGTTGAAGTCAGTGTAAGGGGCCCTGGGATTGCCAGGGCCCCTTTTTCTACATCTTCACAATGAAAACCGAATATTTCCTTTTGGCAAAAAATATTCAAAAAAGGTTTGGGGCCATTCAGGCCTTAAGAGGGGTTGATTTCGAAGTGAGGTACGGAGAGGTTGTGGGTTTAGTTGGGGATAACGGGGCGGGAAAATCAACCCTCATGAAAATACTCGCCGGTGCTTTGACCCCAGACGCTGGCGAAATCTGGATTGAAGGAAAACGCGCGGACATTTCCTCGCCTCATGACGCTCGGCGTTACGGGATAGAGATGGTTTATCAAGACCTGGCTTTGGCGGGCAACCTTGATGCTCCAGCTAATGTCTTCATGGGGCGAGAAAAAACGCGTTCCTTCTGGAAATTCAACACTCCCGTGCTCCATCGTCGAGAGATGGATCGGGTTACCGAAGAGCTTCTAGTGCGTTTAGGGGTCCGCTTGCCAACCTTGAAGCAGAAAGTGCGCTATTTATCAGGGGGCCAACGCCAGGCGGTGGCTATTGCCCGGGCCCTTTTAGTCAAAGCCAAACTCGTCATCATGGATGAGCCTACCGCCGCGCTTGGGGTGACAGAAGCCGAGCGGGTGCTCGATCTTATTAAGTGCCTTAAGGAAGAAGGCATTTCCGTTGTATTCATCACTCACCGCTTGCCGCATATATTTGCAGTATGTGATAGGATTGTAGTGCTTCGCGCTGGGCAACGTGTTGGAGAACGTAAAGTTAGCGAAACGAACATGGAAGAAATAACACAGCTAATTGTAGGAAGTAAAACAGATGCGAAATGTTAATCTAAACGCACGTTTTCATCTAAGCGGTATAGACCACTAATCTCTTTAGCATATCTGGAGGTTCATGGCAATATCCCGTGCGGATCCTCCTTGAAGGCTGGTCACCCGCGACTCTCTTAAACCGCAGCGTTGTATTACGCATTGGACTAGAAGGTAAAAATACTGCGTCAGCTTTCAAAAAACTAAGCCGTTACCCGGTTAGCGCTTGGTGGTAGATCTTAATTAGATCAGCTTCACCTAAGTTCCCCGGCGTCACGGCCACTAGGCTCCCCATTGTTGCTATCGCATCCTTAGCCAAGCGAGGGATCATGTTTGGCTCAACTCCTAACATTCTTAAATTAAGCTCAGCTAGCCCTACGCGGGCTTGTAAACGGCGTATTGCAGAGATTGCTGCTTTAGAAGCTTCTTTTAATGTTAAGCTCTCGATTTTCTCTCCCATCGCTTTTGCCACACAAGCCAGCCTTTCCTGCGTATAAGGAAGGATATATTCACAAAAACTTGGGCCAAGAGCAGCCAATCCAGCTCCATGAGGAACTTCTGGATAATGGCCGCTAATAGGGTGCTCCATAGCATGGAGACCAATACAACCCGCGAGGGTTTCGCAGATACCGGCAGCCGTAGAAGCCCAGGCTAGCTTTGTTCTAGCCTCCAAATCTTGCCCATTTTCATAGGCGCGCGGGAGATATTCCGTTATCAATCTAATTGCCTGCAAAGCTAATAAATCTGAAGTTGGTTGGTGATTGAGGTTAAGATAAGATTCTAAAGCATGATAAAATGCATCCATACCAGTGTAAGCTGTTTGGTCTTTAGGAACGGTCAACATCAGCTGAGGGTCAACTAGGGACACCTTGGGAAACAGTAGTTCGAAACCAATCCCAATCTTTTCTTTAGTATCAGGATTGGTGATCACAGCAAATGGATCGGCCTCTGTTCCTGTTCCAGCTGTGGTAGGAATAGCAATGATCGGAAGCGCTTCCTGTGGTGTTCTTCTTCCTCCACTGCCACTCTGAACGTAATCCCAAAATTTACCCGGGCTTTTCGCCATAAGAGCGATGCATTTAGCTGTGTCTATTGGGCTTCCACCCCCAAGGCCAATCACCAAATCACACCTTTTTTCCCGGGCAAGCTGTGCTCCTTCATCGACTGTAGGGGCTATAGGGTTGGGCTGGACCTTATCAAAAACAACGCTTTCAACTCCGTTCTCGTAAAGAAAGTTTTGAACCTTTTCTAGAATTCCCGCTCGTCTCATGCTCCCACCCTTACTGATTACAATGAGAGCTCTCCTCCCAAGTTTTGCGGCTTCTTCACCAACTCGCTCTAAAATGCCAACTCCAAATTCGATTCGTGTTGGCAGGTAGAAACGAAATCTTGCGGGGAGCAGTGTTTCGAATATGCATCCTTCAGAAAAATCCCTAAAATTCTCTGTGCGTGTCCCCCTAAGATTCATAATCCCCCCTTTTATGCGATTATAACAGACAAGAAAATCATCCGAACCCTCCAGGAGCTTGCGGTTGGAGGAAGTTGCCCCTTGCCACTGTTCCGGTGACGTCACCTGCCGGCTCTTCCACAAGGCTTATGGTGACTCTTTCTACCCCGCCGGCGTTGGCTGGTCCGTCGAGCTCGGTCCCAAGTCCATAAAGAGTTTTTGGGCTGGCTAATCCTTGGGATCCAGACGAAGGGGAACCTTCGAGCTCCAAGTGGCACTTCGCCCATTATCCTAAAGAGTAAAAAGAGGACACAAAGTCGTGGGTCTAACTTAACATGGATTAGAACACCTTTACGCCATATGTCGCAACAAGGGGAGCGAAAACTTTGAGCCTGCCCAAGAGGATTGCAACATTGACTGTTACAATTTGCATCCAATTGTAGGAAGCCCTGAGACCGATAAATAAATGCGGTCCGCACGGAGCGAACGGGAAGAAGCCGTTTCAGCCCACAAAGCTTCTAAAACTTTAAGAGTGAAGGCACCCCTTTAAGTGCGACGTATGTCGCAAGGGAGAAGGTTTTGGGCCTGCCTACAGGGGTTGGAACATTGATTATTACAATTGTAACTCAATTGTAACCAACCTTAAGGCCCATAAAGGCGGCCCGTCCGAGGGAAGGGGGAGAAA
>Ga0272449_1001399_pt1 | contig 24897 bp, 16 predicted proteins | sample YNPCB0241_FD_198679 | JGI IMG/M metagenome (GOLD analysis project Ga0272449, IMG submission 198679) | Hot spring sediment microbial communities from Yellowstone National Park, WY, United States - YNP-CB-024-1 | ecosystem: Environmental > Aquatic > Thermal springs > Hot (42-90C) > Sediment... | reverse complement strand
CTGCACCCGCGGAAAAAGCAATCACGGGAATCCCTGAAGCTTGTGCCTCTAGAAGCGTTAGTCCCTGGCCTTCCTGTAAAGATGGCGATACAAAAATGTCCGCGCAGTTATACATTTCCGGCAAAAAAGCTTCTGGAAGCTTCCCGAGCAACTTTATATTTTCCTGAAGACCTGCCTTTTTAGAATATGCCATTATATAATCTCTTAACGGACCTTCACCGACTATCACAAAGGTTACATTTATTTTTTCTTTCACAACTTGTTTTGCAGTTTCCAAAAGATAGTTTAATCCTTTTCTGGGAATAAGGCTTCCAACGTAAAGTACACATTCTCTGCCACTTAAGCCAAGCCTGCGTTTAATTTCTATTTTCTCCGGTTCGCTGACTGGTTTGAACCTTTCCACATCCACCCCGCTGGGAACAACGATGATTTTGTCTCTGCTTACCTCGTAGTTCTCAACAATTTTTTGGAGGGAGTATTTGCTTACAGTCACTATTAAGTCTGCCTTTTGAGTCAGTTTCTTTTCAGCTGAGATAAGCTTCTTCATGAAAATCCTTGAAGCTTTCAACCTTAACGTTGGAAACAAGCCTTTTACAGTTTGGGCATATTCATCTGCTAATACCCCATGGATGGTTTCTATTAAAGGCTTTGCAGTATTCCTTTTTCTTGTTAATTTTAAAATTCCATATCCACTGACCGTGTGGCTTTCGTATACATCACAATCCTTTAAATTTATTTTTCTGCTAAGTGTCCAGTTAAAAAACCAGTTATCTACGGGAAAAAATAGGTCTGTAGAAAAACAAGGAATCAGTAAAGCGCCGTTAACGTATGTTGGTTTTGTAAATCCCGCCTTTGTACCGCTGTAAATTCTAATGTTTACCTTACCCCGCAGCCTTTTAGCAACCTCCATAATCCTACGCTCAACCCCTCCAAAGTATAAGTGAGGAGGCTGCGTATTAAACACGCCTACGCGTAATTGCTCCACAATGTGCACCTCAGCAAGACAGTCAGTATGTTAGATTTAAATGCTATCGATACTTATAGTGATTGCCGATAGGTTAGGAGCGTCGAAAGCACGAAACCTATCAGACTCACAACCTTAAAATGCCTAAAAGTATCCGGAGGGATATTTTCAATTGAAATTAAATGAGAACCATATCGCCATATTCTTGTTGTTCACTCAATGTGTAGGCATCATCTTTGTCGGCATTTTTTTAGCGGCTTATTTGGCAGGGTTGCCAACCACCGCGGTCTTGCACTCTGAGCCAACGGTTAGGTTGTCACTAGCCCTTTCAGGTTCCGTTCTTTTAATCCTCTCACTTTTAACTGTTATTATGGCTATGTTTTTCGGCGGAAAAGTTAAGTCTGAAAAGTTAATTCTCCATACGAAAATTGGCTCATTAATTGTAGCTGCATCTTATTTCCTGTTCACGTTACATGCAACTTTTACGCTTTCATGGATTGGCGAATGGGAACAATTTGGCGGATCATTACGCTTTATCATTTTAGTTGAAGATATTTCAGCAACCGTTGGACTCATATTCAGATTTGCAGCCAGCATTCTCGCTTTTGTCATGCTCCTCTTTTTACTTTTCAAAGAGAGTCTGCTAGCTTCCTCATTCCACAGAATTTTAAGGACTATTTTTGTTTTTGAGGGTTTATACTGGTTGGGGCTCATCGCAACTGCAGGCTTTAGTATTCTTAATTTTGGGCGAATACTATCGCGAAGCTGGCAGATTTTGCCTGTTATTTATTCGTTGCTGACCAGCGTAATTCCAACCGTACTGGAGGCTGTGGTGCTTCCATCGGCCTTTTTCATATTAGCCTATAAACTAAACCAAAATAAGCCAATAAACCAAGCGATACGTTGGGGATTAATCACTGCAACAACAATGATTGCAGTCTTCTGGTTGGTTAATACGAGCATTTGGATTAATTTATTGGATGAAAAAGGATGGGGTTACTTAACTACGTATCCAGAACACTTTTTAAGCTTCACTTTGACGACCATCGGATTAGCCGCACTAACCTTTTACATGGCTTATTTTACAAAGAAATCCTCTGGAGCAAAAAATGTGCACGAGTTGAAAATCCGAAGCATAAGGGGAATCGTTTTGGCCCTTGGAACGTATTTTCTCTCGAACTATCTGATCTGGATTTTATTTGCTGGTGATACATGGAATAATTGGTACGCTTGGTTCCTTGGACACAACATGGACCTATGGATGCTATCTCTTCCGCTTTTAGGATTGCCGCTGCTATTTCATAACGATAGGGTCAACTAGCTATTAATAATTTGTATAATGGTTGGATGCAATTTAGCTTCAAAATTTCATTGCATTTTGGCTCTTTGTTGAAGAAAAATAAAAATAGCTTATCCGTGTTATCCTTTTGGGAAGTTGATTAGGATTTGAGGCGTAGAATAGCTATACTCATCCTGTTGGTTGGGATAATTCTCGTCGCTGTTATTGCAGGTGTCCAACGGATTTCAGAGGATCCTAAGTTTTTTGTTGGTGTTGAAATTGCGTACGGCAATTTTGATGAGCTAACAGCGTTAGTGGACAAAGTGAAGAATTACACGAATCTGTTTGTCATAGGATTAACTAACAATTCGCTTGGACTATCTTTCAACAAAACTTTGTTGACACAGGCATGTGACTACGTGTATAAAGCTGGTTTATATTTTATCATCCAGCTTACATCTCCCATAAAATATTCCTATGATCCGAACGGCTGGATTAACTATGCAAAACAGAGATATGGCGAAAAATTTTTAGGAATATATTATTTTGATGAACCTGGTGGGAAACAGCTAGACATAAATGATTCGCGGTTTGTTGTTGAAGCAGGAAACTATGCTGAGGCCTCAAAAATATATGTGGAATATCTTTATGCTCATTTGAAGCATTATCTTTTAACCGGCGTTAAACTTTTCACAGCGGATTATGGTCTTTACTGGTTTGATTATAAAGGTGGATATCAGACTGTTCTGACGGAGTTCGGATGGAACCATAGCCGACAATTGCATATTGCATTATGCAGGGGGGCTGCAAACGCCCAAAATAAGGAGTGGGGAGCCATAATAACATGGGAATACCAACACCCGCCTTACCTTGAAACTGGGGAGGAGCTTTTGAACGATCTGCTGTTAGCTTACCATGCAGGCGCCAAATACATTGTTGTTTTCAATTATCCAGAAATTTCAGAGTATGGGGTTCTCACAGAGGAACATTTCACTGTGCTAGAACAATTTTGGAATTATGTTACGCGATATCCAGAGAAGCATGGGATAATGAAGGGAAATGTTGCTTATGTTCTTCCTGAAGACTACGGTTTCGGTTTCCGCGCCTCTAACGATACCCTGTGGGGTTTATGGGATAATGACGCCTTTTCACAGAAAATATGGGCAGACGTGAACGCCTTAATGCACAGTTACGGCTTGGGATTAGACATTGTCTACAGTGATCCCGTGTTCAATGGTGAAATAAAAAACCTTTATGAAAAATTGTTTTTATGGAATGAAACTTTTTAGGCGAACTCTTTCCTTTTAAGAACCCCCGTAATTTTATGAGACCCCATCGCAAAAGCATAAAAGCTAGAAATGCATACACTCTTTAGGTTAGAAAGATGAATTTAAAGAGTGCTGTAAAAGCAGCAGCGTCCTTCTTGTTATTTTTAATGTTTATTAACCTTGTTTCCTCTCAAGCTTTTACGCCTGGAGTTTCGTCTGGAGATACTTTTACCTATACTTTTTGTGCCTTTTGGAGCTCAACCGATCCTGAGGCTTCTGTCCCCCAAGATATACTTGCAATGAACGAGACAAAACTTATTAAAATAACAGTGCATCAAGCAGTTGGCGCAATGGTTATAATGAATATTACTAAGGAGTTTGTGAACGGAACCGAGATTAGCTCGCAAATTTGGGTGAACCTGTTGAGTGGTGAAGGCGACGGGTTTGGTTTGATTATTGCACCCAATCTTGAAAAGAACATCATCGCTTATCCAATGGGGTTTAATATGAGTAATTCTTTTGTAATAGATGAGGAACTTGTCAAAACCTATCCTTTTGGCAAAAGAGAAGTGCTTCATCACACGGAGAACAAGACAAGCTTAAGCGACTACCGTTACATTTACTATGACATGTATTTTGATAAGAAAACTGGAGTAATGCTCGAATGGTACGTTGAACAAGTTTCCCGAAGCGCTCCTAAAGACAAAACTGCCTTTCTTTGGACAATTAAGGATTTCAACGTGAAGGAAAGTGAGTCTTCAACTCAACCGGCTGAGGAACAGCCTACGAGTCAGTGGCCTGTAACATTAGCGGTTGTGGCAATTTTTATTTTGGCTGTCGCCGTTCTTATTTATAGAAAAAAGCGAGGCGAGCGCAGGCGCAGCGGCTAACCACTCAAGTTTGGGGACTAAATTTTGTTTTAACTCTCTTAAGCATGTATGTCGATGCAGTTTTCGTCGCCTTAAATCCATGGCCCCATCCTTTTTTAAACATTCTGAGAAGATACGTTGGACGGGTGTAGAATCTTAAAAATGCCTGTTCGCGTATCTGCCTTAGTTCTTTCATGCTTAGCATCGGCGTCTCGATGACTGGTGTTGTTGTGTCGTATTTGTCAAAGTCCATGACTTTTATCCATCCTTTTTCTTTTGCCAAATCGTATAGTGGTGTTCCTGGGAAAGGTGTGGCAACATTGTAGAATCCAACCTCGTCGGGGCTTATTTTTTCTACGAATTTAATGGTTTGCCAGGCTGTCTCTATGGTTTCTCCAGGGTATCCCAGAATTACTTGGGCAAGGGTTCTAAGTCCAATTTCATGGGCCCATTTGAAAGCTTTAATTGTTTGGGTAACAGAAATTCCTTTATGCATGTCGTCCAAAACTTTTTGGGAGCCTGATTCAACTCCAAACCATATTCCAGTACAGCCTGCGTCTTTCATTTTGCGAAGTAAATCGCGGGTAACCATGTCCACTCTGGTTCCACAAGTCCATTTTATCTTAAGTTTTCTTTTTTTAATTTCACAGCATAACTTCTCTGTTCGCGTTTGGTCTAAGGTAAATATGTCATCGCAGAAGGCCACCTCTTCTGCAGAATACTCTTTTTGGATGCGCTCCAGTTCATCCGCTATGTTTTTTGGGCTTCTCGTTCTATGTTTTCTGCCGAACATTCTGACTGCTGTGCAGAAGTCACACCAAAAAACGCATCCTCTACTGGTCATTACTGGAAATATTAGTTCTCCGCTTTTTCGAAGATGTTCGATGGGCATTAAGTGGTAAGCTGGGAATGGGAGTTCGTCAAGGTTTTCAATGTATGGCCTGTCTGGAGTTCTAAAAATTTCCTCTCCCTTTCTATGGGTTATGCCTAAAACATTGACGATTTTTTCCCGTTTTTCCATCTTCCCGACAAGCTCTAGTAGAGTGTTTTCGCCTTCTTTCCTCACAACCACATCAAGCTGAGGGCATTCTTGCAATGCTTTATCGTCCCAAAAAGTGGCGTGACACCCTCCGAGAACAGTGAAAATGTCTGATGATACCTCTTTTGCTATTTTGGCTATGCGCAGTGCAGACTTGTATGTAAGGGTTGTAGAAGTTACTCCTATAATGTTTGGCTCTCGTTTTTCAATCTCTTTCCTAACGTTTTCGTAAGAAAGCCGTAATGCTTGACAGTCAATCAAATCTACTTCATAATGGTTTTTCTCGAGAACCGCAGCTAAATAAAGTATTCCTAAAGAAATAAACGGCGCATGTTGATGCGACCCGGGAGGGTAAGGCGGATTAACAAGGGTTACATGCATCTTCAATTTCTCTCTTCCTAAAGCGTCTGCTTTCCATAACTACTAAAACGGTGACGCTTAAACATTTTGCAAACTTTACCTCTTAATTCTAAAACTACCATTATCCTATGGGCTGCACCTCAATGTAAATATCTGGCTTATCAAAAAACTTTTATACAATCCAGCTCAAATTTGGGGACAGGAGGAATAAAGGAGAATGATGAAAAACAAAAAAAATGCCACTATTGCCTTGGCTTTGTTGTTGACTACTGCAATGGTTGCTTTCATGCCTTCTGCAGCAGCGCAAAAAAGAATCACGCCATACATCTATATTGGCGCTATTCCAAACCCTGTGCACGTCGGCGATGAGGTTTTATTCCATGTAGGAATAACGCTTCCTTGCGCATGGCCGCAAACTGGATGGAAAGGCTTGACAATAACTCTTGAACGGCCTGACGGCAAAACTGAAACCCTAGGACCAATAAACACCGATACAACCGGAGGAACAGGCTATTCGTACAGGCCGACCCTAGTTGGAACATATTATGCTCAGGTAAACTTCCCAGAACAGGTTGTAGAGGTCACTACGCAAGGCGTTCCAGCAGGTACAATAATTAACGCTGGTGTAAGCGATAAACTAGCACTTATTGTGCAGGAAGAACCCTTAGAATACTGGCCTGGAATACCATTGCCCACAGAGTATTGGACACGCCCAATAAACTCTCAATTCAGAGAATGGGCGTCAATCTCTGGAAACTGGCTTGTAGGCAAAGGATATTATATGGACATGAACTGTCCGGGAAACGATGATGCTCCAGAAGCTCCTCACGTTCTTTGGGCTAAACCCTTAGTTAAAGGCGGTATAAGCGCCCTTGGAGGAGGCTTAGCTGGCGGAACTATACCCTATGACTTTGAATACGGAGACGCCTACGAAGGTCTGTTTGGTCAACCAGTGGTTATAGGCGGGGTCTTATACTTTAACCGTTACAAGGCGGATGGCGGTACTGCTGTTGAGCAGGAGGTTGTGGCTGTAGACCTTCGCACAGGCGAGGAACTCTGGGTTAGGAACTGGAACAACACTAGGCTGGCTTTCGGTCAAGTATTCTATTGGGACTCATATAATTATCATGGCGTATTTGGATACCTATGGACAACCGTTGGAACAACATGGCATGCATATGAAGCTTCAACAGGAAGGTGGGCTTTCAGCATAGCCAACGTACCGAGCGGAACAAACCTATACGGGCCTAAAGGCGAAATACTCAGATACAACATTAACGTAGCCGCCGGGTGGATGACAAAATGGAACTCTACCCACGTATTGACACAAACAAGGGTTCTGAGATATGGACCTTTAAATCAAGCGCATGGAAGTTGGATTAGGGAATACATGGGCACAACGTTAAACGGCACTCTTGGCATAGAATGGAACGTGACAATACCGAAGGGGTTGACGGAGGGTGTTCCGCCTGCTGCTGGTCCAGCAACAATATATCTAAAAGACAGAATAATCGGTACAAACTTCTCTCGTGCAGTTTTTGCCCCTGATGTTCTACAGGTTTGGGCTATAAGTACTGCCCCTGAAACAAAAGGACAATTAATTTTCAATGTAACTTGGCCAAGGCCGAGACCTGATACACGAATGCATATTTCAGCTGCAAGCGTAGAGGACGGCGTATTTGTAATTGTTGCAGTGGAAACGGCGGAGAAATGGGGCTTCGACATAAACACAGGAAGACTTCTATGGGGGCCAACAGAGAGGGAGGATTATAAACAAGCATGGAGTTATACTACAGGATACTCTTGGGACTTCATATACAACGGAAAATACTTTTCACAAGGCTTAGGCGGCCAAGTGTTCACGTTCGATGTTAAGACTGGAAAACTCCTATGGAAATACGATTTCGTTGACAACTACCACGAATGGACTTTCGGCAACAACTGGTTCATATACTCCGCATTCATCGCAGATGGCAAACTATACATATACCCCGCCGAACACTCGCCAAACAATCCGTTACCTAGAGGAGCCTACATGGCCTGCATAAACATTGAAACAGGGGAAGAAGTATGGAAATTAAACTATTGGGGTACGGTATGGGGAGGAAAACCAGTAATCGGCGACAGCATAATAGCCGCACTTAACGAATATGATATGCGCGTCTACGCTATTGGCAAGGGCCCAACAACCACCACAGTAAGCGTCCCTGAAACTGCTCAGCCGCTAGGAACCCCGGTCCTTATCAAAGGCACAGTGATGGACATTTCGCCAGGCACCCAAGACTCTTCCATAAAGCTTCGCTTTCCACAAGGAGTGCCCGCTGTTGCAGATGAATCCATGAGCGACTGGATGGCTTACGTGTACATGCAGTTTCCAAGGCCCACGGACGTTAAGGGCGTATGGGTAACCTTTGACGTCATATCGCCCTCAGGCGAATGGAAGCATATTGGTGGCACTCACACTGACTCTAGCGGAATGTATAGTATTCCATGGACTCCTCCATCTGAAGGCTTATGGACCATAGTCATAACGTTTCCAGGATCTAAATCTTATTGGCCATCCTACGCGGAAACAAGCCTACTGGTATCCGCTGCTCCACCAACGCCTGAAACCCCTGAAATCCCAACACCGCCAGACTATACGCCTTACTTTATAGCGTTAACAATAGCCATAATAATCATAGCGCTTCTAGTGGTATACATCCTCATATCAATAAGAAAGGTGCGAAAGGCATAGCACCTTCAAATTTCCCTTTTTTATTCGAATCGAACGGTTACCAGTAAACTTTTTCTCAGTTAACAAGTAACCAACCACTGCGATAACAGCAAGTAATGCAAACCCTATGTAAATAGTCCAAGCAAACTCGTTTTCAAAGTTTCCACCGTTAATACCTTCAAAACACATGCCAGTTTCAAATTGCAAGTTCTTCAAAGTTACAATTGCATCTCTAATATTCGCTATAAAAACCACCAATTCCTCTAGGCCTTCAGCATCTTTTCTCACCGTTACACTATCTAAAACAGTGTTGTTCATGTCACGTAATTCGGCGATAACTTGCCCTTCAGACATTTCCACAGTAAATTTGTACCATGCATTCTCATGTACATTAACGGACGCGTTCCAATGCACAACTCTCTCCGCTTCAACTGCTTCAGAAACGTCATAATCATTCATCCCTTTAATGTTTAAATAGCCACCATCGCCGTTATAACGTAGGAAAAAACCAAACTTGTCATTTACTTTATAATTGAAATCGTCGGGTAACCTAAGAAGTTGCAATCCTTCTAAACCCGCTAAAAATTCTTCAACTTCAAAAGTTGTTACCGATTTGTTAGATTTTAACACTAAGAATTCTGCGCTGAACCTGAAGTTTGTGGTGTTTATCCCATATAATCGTGTTGAAAAGAATTCTTTTAGGCCTATCCCCATGCGTAGCTCATAATCTGCAAGGCTTGCTCTCCCATATGTGCAGTTGACGCCACTACACTCAAACTGGACCAAAGATTTCGGTCCAACCAAGACTGTGAATGTTTCGCTGTCTGAACCAGCATAGTCTAATTTTCCGCTCCAACTTGCCTTTAAATAGTAAACGCTGGCAGGCGTTAAGTTGCACATCAGCGAATAACTTCCACGCTCATCCGTGCAAGCTTTCACGAAATTTTTCAAAATTCCGTCATGGCTTATATAAATAACTACGCTTTCATCAGAAAAAGGCGGATAAATTGATCCGGAAATGTTTAGAGTATATCCGTAGTCGCCGACGCTTAAAACTTGCGGCTGCAAGGTTATAAATGAAGCCCTTAACGGAGTATCCAAACTCGCCGAAACAAGGGCTGGCTGGGTTTCCCCACGATTTTCTATAGGAATAATCTTCGTCTTAACATTTTCCAAGCTGATAACTTGATCACCTACCCTTGAATCAAACCGTGATGGGACACTCTCAGCCACCCAATACTTCCTGCCTTTATATTCATAATATTTCGGCGTCATCCACCACGTGTGATGGACAGGCGTATGAGGCAGGTAGACCCCAACATTCATATGCGCAGGGCTTATACCTCCATAATAAATTAAAACCACTTCTAAGCCCCCAGCCTTCATAATTGAAGCTGCAAGAACCGCTAAAGCACCACAATCTCCCTCATTTTCAACTAAACTTTCAACAGGATACTTATAGCCGCTTTTAATGTAACCCATCTGGTGAACCAGCGTTAAAACAGCATTGGCGAACTGCTCATCATCCTGGAAAAGGCTTCGAAGGCTTTCCGCAACGAGTTTGACAACTTCCGGCGTGACAAAATTAGCCGGATCATTTAAAGCGAGAGCACTGTAACGTTGGCTGCGATAATATTCATAGAGGGAAAAAGGGATCGAAACATACAGTTTATGGGTAAACTGAACATTTTTAAACCTGACTGGAACTGCATAAACCCGCTCATAATTTTCAGAAAAATCCGAAGAAAACTGGGCACTCCCAACGCTTGTTGGCAATGTTAAGAATAGAAAAACTAAAAGCAAAATATCTATTGCCATAAACTTCTTACATCTTCGCCACCCACAAACAGGAAACGTTAAACCTCCACGACAAAGCTTTACCATACTTTACCCCAATTCGCATCCAAACATATAAAAAGGGGATTGAATGGGTTATTAATGCTTCGCTATTTCTATTTCTTCAACTTTTTAACCGTATAGAGAGTGTAGACAACCAGAATAGCAACCACAATTATTGCAACTATTACCACACCAAAAATCATTGTGTAGTCTGGTGGCGTTGGGATTTGTGGGGTTTCAGGCGTTGGCGGTGGTGGCGGAGCTGCGGTTACGCCTATGCTTGTTTCTGCGTATGATGGGTAGTAGCTTTTTGACCCTGGAAATGTTGCCAGGATGGTGTATAATCCTTCTTTTGGCGGGGTCCACATGACTGTGTAGAAGCCTGCAGAATCCGTGTGGGTTCCGCCTATGTCGATGTATTCGCCAGTATAAACGTTTATAGCGTCCAACTTAACCCAGACACCAGTAACATTCGACGGTCTTGGAAACTGCTTATACACGTAAAGCATCCAGTCGCCCATAGATTCGTCAGCCACAGCTGGAACTCCATTGGGGAAGCGCAAGGCAATACGGGAATCTTTGGTTCCAGGAGAAACATCCATCACCGTTCCTTCTATGACTATGCTTTGGCCGTTAGCCACAACCTTAGGCGTAGCCGAAACAGTCGTTGCGCTTGGACCCTTACCAATAGCATAGATGCGAACATCATAGGTATCCATGCTAACTATTATGCTGTCGCCAATGATAGCAGGGCCTCCCCAGTCGGTTTGCCGGAGTAAACCGTTAACCCTAAAGATTTCCTCGCCATTTTCTAGGCTTAGACAGATGAATGGCGCGCCTCGAGGCAACGGATTGTTCGGAGAATGTTCGCTTATTCCAAGGTATATTTTACCTTCAGCGATGAATAGAATAACTGGAGTCCACATATCTCCAGCGAACTCTTTCTGCCACATTTCACTGCCAGCATAGGGATCCCTAACCTCATAAGTCCATAGAGCTTTTCCTGTCTTAACTTCATAGCATTTGATGGTTCCAGCAAATTTCACAAATACTATTAGTTTGCCATCAGCTATTGCGCCGCTAACTCCATAGATGCTGCGTATATCAAGTGGTTCTGATGGGCCCCACAATAGTCTTCCGCTATCAAGGTCAAACGCATATAGTTGCCGTTTTTCCTTAGCCCTGAGTACGAAAACCCTATCCTTGTCGCTTAGTGCAAGTATAGACATAGCGATGTCTCCTAAAGGCTTCTGCCAGGTTACATTGTATTTTAATGTTCCTTCCATTCCAGGTCTGAGGTCTATCGCCCACAACACGATTGGAGTGTCGCCTAATACTTGCCATGAACCCCACAATTGGGTGCCAAACACCATGTCATCCAAGTAGATTTTAGATACGCTTCCAGGCAGACCTGTAGGAATAGTTTTATTCCACATTATACCCAATGTACCGTTTAATGTCTGACCCAGGTAATAGTTGCCTACCCAGCTGCCATGCACCATTCCACTTGGACCGTATTGCTGTACTTTCCGCTGAGTTACCACATGGGTCGTGTTCCACTTAGTCATCCAGCCTGCAGCTAAGTTAATTGTGTAGATTATAATTTCCCCCTTTGGACCGTACATCATGGTACCGCTGGGCACGTTAGAATAGCTGAAAACCCATCTGCCTATTGACGCCTCATAAAAGTCCCAGTATGTGACACCAGCCACGGTACGTGCCACTATCAAATATGGAAACACCGCATGATAGTTGTAACCGTCCCAGTAGAATAATTGGCCATAAGTAACTCTAGTGTTGTTCCAGTTTCTAACCCAGATTTCCTCACCAGTGTGTATATCAACAGCTACAACCTCTTGCTCTACGGCAGTTCCGCCTCCTGACTTATATCGGTTATAGTAGAGTACGCCGCCGAGTATTATTGATCTGCTAAAGTATGGGAATCCTTGACCAAATAATCCTTCGTAGGCATCACCCATCTCAAAGCTATGCCCGTCGATTCCGCTTGTGTATTCTGAGAATCCTCCGGCAAGTCCTCCACCTAAAGCGCCTCCAGCACCACCCAGAGGCTTAGCCCATAGGATATGGGGTGCCTCAGGTCCATCATTGTATGGAGCAATGTAATTTTCAGGCGGTGGACCAAGCCAGTTTCCAGCCACACATGTCCACTCCCTCAACTGGGCATCAATGGGCCTACTCCAGAACTCTGTTGGAAGCCCGAGGCTTGGGTAAGTTGGCAGTGGTTCCTGCTGTACTGTGAGAGCGAATTTTTCACTGTCGCTTGCCTCATAATAGATCGGCCCATAGAATGTTGGGTCAAATAATGGGCGGATTGTCCAGTTGTATGTTTGTGCTGGGAAGTGGCATTGGAAATAGTATGTGCCTACAAGGGTTGGCGTGTAGGATGTGCCTGTTGCACCTGTAGAGTCTGTCTTAAAAGGTCCAAGGGTTTCAGTTTTGCCGTCAGGCCTCTCAACAGTCACCGTAATGCCAGTCCACCCGTCAGGCCACTGATAAAGGTAGTCCGTTATTCCGAAGATGAGCAGCACTGGCTGGTTAACACCAGTCTTGCTAGGTGCAACAATAATGTACGCGTAGGTTTTTTTATGCGGAATCTGCTGCGCATTAACGGCTGAAGCATAACTCATCAATGCAGCCATTGCCAAAGTCAAAAGCAAAGCAAAAGCTTCAAACTTCAGCTTCTCCATCACTCTTCCTCTCCTATTTTACAAACATGTTTGTATACCCTTTACACTATAAAAAATTTTGCATTTAAAGCTGAAAACCCTAAAATCCCATAAAACTTACAAACGTCATTAAACTTCAATTTCCCGCTAGAACTTTGCGAAATAACAAAATGATTGTGGATGTAGGTGCGCAAATAGGCCCCAAACGTTTGTATTCGCATAAAACAAACTTGTCGCAAAGCATTTTCTTAAGTGTTTCAACCGTAAAATAGTGTTTGTGGGCGTCGTAACGTAAACTTTCTGGACCTTCAGGAGTAGCCACAATTAAATGGCCATTGTCTCTTAAAACTTTGTAGGTTTCTTCAACGAAACTGTGCGGGTCCCAAAGGTGTTCCATAAGCTCTGACGATAGCACTGCATCAAAAGCTTCTTTGCGGAAGGGCAAATGCTCTGCGTCGCCAGCTACAATTAAAGGAACCTTGTAATGTTTCTTAGCTAAAACCGCAACTTTCGGCAGTTCTAAAGATACAACGGTGTTTCCCATTTTTCGTATAGCTTCACCAATGGCACCGTCCCCGCAGCCAACATCCAAGACTTTTAAGTTGCTCCCCACATTCTTAACCATGCCTGAAATTATCTTTATTCGAGCTATATTCAGTGGGCGGGCAAGAGAAACTTCAGAGCCATGCTGCGGCGCTGAAGTGTATGAGTCGAATATTTGCCACTCAACCCACCCTTGTTTGCTCTCGTATCTCCTCCCATAAACTATTTCCCTTATAATCATTCGCTTCAAATAATAAGGGTGAAACAATAAATAGGCAAATCCCTGAACCTGCCTTTTAAACAGCGTTAGCATGGACTCTTGAGGATGCCTCATTAATAACAGCCTTCTCACATGCTGAGCCATAGACAAACCCCATGCTCTTAAGTAAATGCTACAAGTTATATAGGTTTGCTCCATCTTTGTTAAATGATTATTCTGGAAAATCTTATAAACAATCCTCCAAATATCAGAGTTACGTTTCAAAAAGAAAGGAGCTTGTGGGATAAAATGTCTAAACCAAAAGAATATTCAGTAATGACCAAGGACAAATTGATGATTTACACTTTAATCGCATTGGCTATTCTAGCATTTGTTACAGCAGCTATTTGGTGGCCCATCACTCAGAAAGGCTGGTCTTTAGGCTTAACGCTTCTAGCTACTTGCGCCATAGCAGTTGTAGTTGCCATAGCCCTCGACTATCTCCTTGCGCTGTTCATGAAAAACAAAGGCCCTGTGAACACCATGTCCGCCGCTGTCTTCGGCATGATCGTTGCCCTTTCATACTCACTCGGGATTCCAGTCATGGTAGTACATGAGGTTTTGCCCCTTGTGGCTCCAGAGGCGCTTACATACGTTGCCATCATATCCGCTGTTGGAATGATCGTCTTCAAGAAACTCCAAGGGCTACTTGGCAGAAAATATGTGAACCCAGCGGCTGCAGCGAAGATTTTGGTTTTAATTCCATTCCTTTACGAAATTTTGCTACCAAAGGATCACTTATCAATGATTAACTTGGCTGCTCCAATAGGCTATGGAGAACCAACATATTTTGCAGAAACAATAAACGCTTGCTATGCACCTGAAGGATCCACAGCAGACGTTCTCTGGACATTGCTTATGGCTAAATATCATGGTTGGCCCGGCGGAGCCTCAAGCATAGCCGTCATCATCGTCGGCGTCTGCCTGTTTATCGTAGCCCGCAGATACATCAAATGGAGAATAACCCTATCTTATCTTATCACAACCGCAGTAATGTCCATTATTATGACGGCAATCTACGGCGGAGACGCCCTTCTGAGACTCGCCTTCCACTTGTTCGTAGGGAGCTCCATCTTTCTAGCATTTTTCATGGCTACCGACCCTGCAACGACCCCCTTAACCCAAAAAGGCCAATGCATCTTCGGATTAGGCCTAGGGGTATTAACCGTTCTAATACAGAGTTACATGAATTTCCTAGGAGGCTCAATACTGGCGCTGGTGATCATGAACCTAACTTCACCAGTACTGGACGGGATAGGAATACAAAAGCCCACAGAAGAAAAAGTGGAGAAGAAGCTTCCCAAGGGTAAGCCGTTTGAAACCGTTAAAACCGTGCAGTGCATGCGATGCGGTGCCTGCATGGTTGCCTGCTGCCACAACTTAAGCCCAATTCTAATAAAAGAGGCTTTTGAAAAAGGAAAAACAAAAACCTTGAAAGCGTTAATGGCAGACTTTTGCGATGGATGCGGAAACTGCAGTTTCGTTTGCCCCGCAAGAATAGATTTGAAAGGGTTCACCCTTAGGGCAAAAGCCTCTTTACGCATTGCGAAAAACTGAAAAACACCCCTTTTCTTTTCCCCTTTATTTTTCACCTAACAATTTTGCATAGCTTATGATGCTAAGTATATTGCCCATAAACTGAAACAGTGACAGTGGCGCTTGAAGCGGAAGCAGTTGTTTTAGCATCCACAACTAAGGATGATATAATGGTTCTACTGGGCCAAATGTCCAACCAATCATCTTGGCTTAACCAAAGGGTTCCAGTCTCATTAAAACTAATTTCCAATTGCTTAGAAAATGAACCATCAATAAACTTAAATTTAAAACGGACATAAACAATTTCCTCTTCAGAAAAATTACCTTCAACTTTTACTTTAACATTTAGGGATCCTAGTGCCAAATACAGATAGGGAACCGAGCCTACCTCCTGAAATTTCCCATAAACATTATTTAATCCCAATGAAATGGTTATGTTTTCCAATTTAAAAGATCCGCCTGAACCATAAAGCCATTTACCATTAGGATTATGGATGCCGCTTGTCAAATTGCCACAAAAAACAAGGCCTTGACCAAAGAGTGGAGGGTCACAATTTGGACCAAGTGCTATACCATATACATTTTGCGGCGACCTTGCGAAAGACTCGAAAATCACGTTTTGAATTACTGTATTAAGCATGCTTCCTTCAACAAGAATGCCGGTTTGGCTAAATTCACTTGCTTCACCCATCCAGATTCGGACATTCTGGATTAACCCTTCATTGAAATCCGAAAATGGTTCAACATGTATTCCAACTGAATTTTCTCTAACCAACTTAAAATAACAACGCTTTATTTCAGTATTTGCATATGAAGACGTTCCATTTCCAGATGGAGTTTTGAAGACAATGCTCCTTCTTATATTTTCGAAGTAACAATCCTCTATTTTTGTGCATTCAGTCCAGCTATTAGTGTTTAAAAGCACTATACCTTCTTCAGCGTCCATAAAGGTGCAGCTTTGTATAGAAGTCATAAAAGAGTTTTCTAAAATTATGCTTCCGTTAATTACTGTTAGTCCTTCAATAGAGTTATGCTGCGAGTTTTCCCAAAAATCTCCTCTTATAATTAGATGATTACCGTTAAGATTCAGCCTAGCTCCATCGCTTATTATTTTTACGCCTTTAAGGTTTTTCCATAAGATATTACTAGAGATGTTATAGTCGGCTTTCTTTATGAATATTTTCAAACCGTCATCTCTTAATAGGTAGCTCATGATTTGGGAAAAATTCCATCCAGTAAAGGCTATGCGCCCAGTTACCCCATTTTTCACGATGACTGTTTTGGCTGCATCCAAGTAAACAATATAGTCGTAATCTTCTGTGTAACTTACATCCCTGAACGATAAGAACTGGGTTAAATTCCAAAACAATGAAGTGATTATAACTGCAGTTAAAAAAACAGCCAAATATTTTGCGAAGTTTCTAAATGAGTCCAATAGCAACACCATGTCTTCCTAAATAAGGAGGGACATAAATTATTTAATTTTTTGATAGTTAAGGACAAAAGAGCCCGTAAAGATAGTTTTGAAACCCCCGCTAAGCCAAAGATAGTTTTAAGGGAGATAAAGTCCGAATCATAGTCACCGTTTCTGTTTACATAGGTTAATCAAATAGCATTTCTTACTCTTCTAATGTGTTCATCATCTTTGATTACAGGGAAGCCAATCTCCTTCATAAAGTCCAGAACTGCTTGCTCTCCTAAACCGTAAAATGTATCCACCAATTTCTGTTTCAGGTCATAGGGGTAATAGCAGATAAAGTTTTTGAAAGAACCATATTCCTGAATAATCTCTTGCATTTTTTAGCATTCTGAATTATGCCTTCAATATTACGCCTATTATGTACCATTTCTGGCATTTTCATAATCCTTTCAACATCTTTTTTAGTAAAATTGGCAACCTTACTAACGTTAAAGTTTGAAAATGCTTTCCTAATTGCACCCGACTTTGGCTTTAACTTATCCCAATCATGAGGTGGAACAGCTGCAAATATTACTTCAGCCATCGATTCTAGAAATTTGTCATCAGTCCATTGATGATAATCTGCATCTGGACTTCTGTAATAATCAATGTCTTTTCTAATAGAAGGCGTTGTTTTTTTCCAAACTCTTAACTATTAGTGTGTAGATTTCCTTCAATGATTCTTTCGATTTTGGCATATAAAAAAAGTGGGTTTAGGCAATTAATATTTTTATCGTACAATGTACATCTTATAGTGTATTCATCTTTTCAAAATGCTCACCCCTCTAAATTTTGTGGTGTAATTGCGAAATAAAAGTCGGCTCTTGTTCAAAAAAGGTGTAATAGAAGTCATATTTTACCTTGATAAAGTAGGAAAGACAGGCTATTATGAAATTTATAAGCAGAATTTTGTTGTTAGCAGGCAGACTTTCGCCAATTTGCTCAAGGAATTAGAGAATATGGGTTTAGTAAGTAGAAAAGTGATTGATGGACGACCGCCAAGGGTGGAGTACAGCCTAACGGAGAAAGGTAAGGAAATTGCGAAGATTTTGGATGAACTTGATAAAATCTTACAAAAATAGATTTTAGCGATGAGAATTGGAGGAAACTTTAACCTCGAAGAGTTTAGTTTTTTATCTGTTTTTACCTGCTGTACATCCATGTTATGTATTCGTTTGTTGAGGTGAATGTTTTATCAATATAGTCGGAAAAGACTCTGCTGACGTAAACGTCGCTTCCCATGTAAGGTTTCCAATAGTTTAACCAGTTGTTGATTTCCGTGGTTATGTCGTTGAATGCTATATTCCCCCAGATGTCGTGGCTGTAATATTTTCCAGCGGGATCTAAAATTACGAGTTTATATCCTGAGACAGGTATTTGGACCGCCATATGCCCTAGTGTGGAGTTTACTATGATAATGCATTCAACAGGGTATTTCATGCCACTGTAACATCTTATCATTGAGCATAGAAGTATTGCCATATCTTCGCAGTCTCCTTTTCTAAGGCTTAATGTTTCATTTGGAAATTGCCACACATCCTTCCTAAATTGTAAATCTCCAGACGGATCGTATGGTAACATTGGATATAAACCGTCATATCTGTATTCTATGTTGTTAACAACCCATGTGTACATGGCTTTAACGTCACTCCAATATTCATTCCAATCAGATGGGTTACTCCACCCTCTAGTGATAGCATAAACAATGTCACGAACCGCTTGATCCTGAGGGGTTATGAAAGGCTCAACGTTGACTTGATCCCATCTCTGGTTCACCTTATCCCTCAAATTTTCATAAGCAGCCACATAAGCTTGAAGAGCTGCAATTACGCCATTCAATCTGGTTATTTCGCCTTGCAAGGTTGCTATTTGAGAATTTAATGAGGCTATTTGAGACTCATAGTATGTTATGTTTCCTTGCAACCATGTTTGAGTTTGGGCGAGGAGAGTCTTGTTACCTTCAAGCCAAATGCTAAGCTTTTCCTTCTCTAACTTCAGCGAATTAAGTAATGTCGTATTTCCCTCGAGCCAAATTTGAAGCTGGCTTATCTGGTAATTCAGTGAAGAAATTATGCTGTCTTTTTCTCTCATTTGAGAATTTAATGAGGCTATGGTATTGTTCTTATCCGATATTTCCAATTTTAACGCTGAATTTTCATCCTTTAGACTTTCCACCTGCGAGCTAAGCAACGACATCTGTCTGTTAAAACTGTAAACGCTTCCGATAAGAAGAACCGCAAGAACAATGCATGTTATTCCAAGTGCAACAACCACTTTTCTACTAACAACTTTCTTCTCGCTCATTAATATCGCCAATTTCAGCTTATTCAATGCTAAGCATTTTAACCTTTTTTCATCACCAACTAAATTACTAAGAAAAAAATTTATATTGCAAAAACAATGCTTTCATTAGCTATGTGGTGAAGATGAACGGGAGTAAGGCTCCATTATACATGATTACTTGGCGATGTACCAGGAGATGTGTTGGCAATTGCTTATATTGCAGTTATACTCCTGAATTCAGCGATTCAACAGAATTAAACACTAGGGAAGGATTTCGCCTAGTAGATCAGGTTTATGAATTCGGATCGCCATGGTTCGGGATAAGTGGGGGGGAACCCCTCCTAAAAGAAGATATTTTTGAAGTTATAGGTTATGCTAAGGAAATAGGTTTTGAAGTTAGCCTAATAACCAGCGGCTTTGTTTTCAATGAAAAATTGTTTAACAATCTCGTTAGAAACGAAGTTCACACGGCTGTAAGCATAGATGGCCCAAGAGAGGCTAACGACAAGATAAGGGGAAGGGGAAGCTACGATAAAGCTTTTGCTGTAATGGAAAAGCTGTCAAAGGCAGGAATACTGGATTGCCTTGTAGTAACCATTACCAAAGACAATTACAAGTTTGTTGAACACCCAATTCAGCTTGGAGCTGAATACGGCGCTAGAATGGTTGTTTTCCACAATTTGGTACCTGTAGGACGTGCAGAAACAAACATGAATGATCTGGCACCTTCACCAGAGGAATATGAGTGGACATTCAACCAAATATATGATTTATCCAAAAAATACGAGAGGAAAATTCACGTAAACGTCTACTCCCCTTTCTACGCAAGAATTGTACGACAGAAAAACCCCTCAGACTTCTGGGATTGGTATATGAATCGTTACCTTGGAAAATGCACCATCGGCGGGAATTACATAAGTGTAACTGAAAACGGCGACTTTAGATCCTGCGGTTTCAATGAAGGCTATAGACTGGGAAACATGAGGGATAAAACAATAAAGGAATGTTGGGAAGAACTGCAAAACTCAGAGCTGCACCTTAAGCTAAGGGATAAAAGCAATTTGAAGGGCAAATGTGGAGTATGCGAGTATCGAGAAATCTGCGGAGGATGCAGAACACGTGCAGAGTTCTACACAGGAGACCTCTTCGAATCAGATCCAGCATGCGCCTACATCCCTAAAGTTCTGCGTGAATGATTTTAGGCACAAGTTTGACTTTAAACTGGAAATTAAACGGCATCCTATGGAAGCTTAGTAAACTGCTCTAGCGTTGGCAAATTCCCAAGCGATATTTATTCGCCAAATATCCCCTAGTTTCGTTATTCTAATTTCCCTATCATCAACTTCAATCAATCCCTTTTCTTGAAGCTTCTTTACAGCTTCTGGGAATACTTCTTCAGGAAGTTTTCCGAATTTATCCAGGAATTCTTCTTTGCTCACTGGTAAACGAAGGTATAAGCGCTCCATCACTTTTTTAATCATATCCTCGTCGCTAGACTTGTGTATTTTTGCTATTGGAAAAATGCCCTTACTCACTTTCTCCATGTAATTATATATGTTTTCAATGTTCTGGTATGAGTATCGCCCAAGATATCCCATGAAACATCCTGCGCCTGTTGTTAATATGCCTGCCCAAGGCCATCCGTTTACGCATGATTCCTCTATGTGCTCTCTAACTTTTGTGAATCTGTCATGTCCCACTGGAACGTAACCAGCCTTTGTGAACATTTCAATAGCTTCCACATACATCAATGCTTCTTTTTTCCAGTCCCCCGGAGGGGGAATGACACCACTTTCTATCTGCTTTTCAAGCAGAGTCCCAGAGTAAACCTCAAGGGGATAGCAGTCCACTCCCTCCAACTCAAGGTCAATTGCTTTTTGGACATCTTCTCTCCACATCTCTAGTGACTGTCCTGGAAGATTGTACATTAAATCGATACATACGTAAAGCCCGAGTTTCCTAGCCTTTCTTATAATTTCTTCAGCATGTCCTCCGCTATCTTGGATACACAGCATGCGTCTAACTTCATCATTAAAAGTTTGCACACCGACATCCAGTTGAAGCACTCCGTACTCAGCGAATTTTTTAAGCTTATATTCGTCGAGGTTATGCGTAGACCCAGTTATTTTTATCATGTAGTCTCGGCTAATGTTGAAGTTCTCTTTGCAGAAAGAGATTATATTTATCAGCTGTTCTGCAGAAAGCACAGAAGGAGTTCCGCCGCCAAGAACTATCTCGTCAAACTCGCTAGTTTTCACATATCTCGTCTCAGAATACATCTTTAATTCCTTTTTCAAAGCTTCAAGGTATGGATCGACAAATACGCTTTTAAACATGGTGGATGGATAATAACAGAAGGAACATCTTGAATCGCAAAAGGTAATCCACGGCTGAAGCTCCATTTTCTTCTTGCTTGTATTTTCAGTATCTAAAAATTCAGTATACTCTTTCAATATTTTCGGAGTGACATCAGAATATTCACGGTATGTGTAGGGTGGCCACTGTTTTCTAAACTCATAGGCGTTAAGGATCTCTTGCCGTTTCCCAACGTCCAAAGGCTTTCACCGATTTTTTACCTAAAACCGATTCATAAAATTTAAACTTTCCCATAGGCCTTGAAGAATAGAGGGCTAACCGTGGCTTTTAACTTCACATATAACATGCTTGTCGTCTGTATACACCAAATTTAAAAGTCTAGAGTTCAAAAGCTGGCTTCGGAAGTCTTCCTTGTTGAAAACCAAGAAGCGTATTCCAAACTTTTCTATATAAGTAAGGTAATCCCTGTATTGAATTTCAAAACTGCTTTCTAATCGGAAAAGGTGTTCAAAATTGCCTAAATCTAAGCCTTGAAAGCTTTCCTCTGAAAGATTAATGATCTCGTATGAGAATGAAACGGTTTTGTTTAGGCTTTCAAAGTCGTATCTAAGCCGCAGTGCGTCTATCTGCCTGTTGGCTAAAGCTCCGAGGCTTCCCAGACAGGGAAATTCGGCAAACTTGATAGCATAAAAGGTCCTGTTTGCAGAGTCATAAACGGCAATAGTTTTTCCAGTCAAATTTTCTGGGACGAAAAATGTTAGAACCCATTTTTCATGCTCATCCCTGTATGAGGGCTTGTCCAGCGGGTTTTCCCAGCTAAGCACACCTGGAACATAAGCTTTTTCAAAGTAAAAATTGAGGTCTAGATGGATGCTCAGGTGAACCTGCAGTTTCGTTATGTTTTCACTTAAAGGCTTGAACATCCATTTAACGTTCACTGGAAGCTTGCCATTTTTCATTTCAACGTTTTCGGTTAAAACAAATTTTTCTTCTTGAAAATATTGAATCTGCAGTTTCTTTTTCCCGTTTTCCTCAATCCAGTTAATTTTCCTATTTAGATCTGAAAATTTCACAGCATAGTTTTCGCCATTTTCAATGTATGAGACGCTATTTTCTTCGTCATAAAGGAATGAGGCTCTCCGCCAAACATTATTTTCCAACACGTTATATTGATCAAGTTCATATGGCATCCGTTCTTCGTGAACTCTGAAAAGTGTCACGGGGTTTTCCATTTCATAGGCAAGATTGAGCACCGTCTCGGCTAAAGCGTTTCTCTCAACCACAGGGTTAGTTTCCATAACTGCATCTTTATTAGAAATAAGCCCGAAAAATATGCCAGGCTTCTCTGTTACAACAATTGTTGATTTATAGGGATAAACGTTTTTAAGCCACGAGGCTGCTTGATATCCATACATGTCAATAAATGAATAATAATCTGTGGCTTCAGAAATTTTGTATGTCAAAACAGGGTATCTAGAGGTTACAAGCCATACGATTATTGAAACTGCAAAAACAAGCTTCAAACCATTCAAAACATAGTTTTTTATTTTTCTACCTGTGCTGTTTGCCATATAAAAAGTGCCGAAATTTATTATAACATGTATGATTGCTGCTGCAAAAACCACCGCCGAAGGCATCAAATAGTATACAAAGCGGTCGTAAGGCAACATTATTCCAAAGATATAAGACTGAGTGAACAATAATGGAACGAAAAAACTCAAAAATAGGAGTAAGTGGAAATCTAGCATTTTCTTCTTTTTGGAGTAATATATCGTTAAAAATGCTCCAAAAAAGGCTAACAAAAGAATAAAACCGAAATTTAAAAGAAAAACGTCTAAATTTACCCTTTTTACCAGATAAAAGTATTGTTTTTGACTAAAAAAAACATGGCCAATTAAAATATCCAAGTACGGTATAATTATTGGGAGATACCATAAAACAAAAGCGACTGCAATCCCAAAAATCGCTATAACTAATAGCCGCCTAGTAGACCCTCTGAAAATAAAAAGAGCGATTGCCGCGTAAATCATAAGCAAGATTATGGCGAGAAACGTTGCGAACTGATGGGTTAAAACGATGGAGAAAGCCATAAGAAAAATTACAAGCGTGTTTGCGCGGATGTCTTTCCTAGACAAATAGAAAATCAGTAGGCACATGTAGACTATGCTAAGTAGACTTGGGAAACCTCCCCAAAAGTTTATTTCATAAAGCGGGAAGCATAGCAGCAGCAGAAAAGAGGCGATTACGCCGGTTGTAGGGTTGAGAAGCCTTCGGCCAAGCAGGTAAACTGAAAAAATCAGTAGCCAATCAATTGTAACTGTTAAAACTTTCATCAGAAAAATTGCGTGTTCAATGCTATTTGCGCCTGTAAACACGATGAGTCCTGCCAACACTACCCGATAAAGGGGAGGATACCCGGTAATTTCAGAGACTGAAACTTTTCCGGTTTCCAGCATTTCATAAGCTTTAGACAAATGAACTGCAGGATCGTTCCCCAGAATGACCCCGTTGGACGATATCAAAAAATAAATAAGGGCGAGTGACAAAACCGAAAAAGCAGATGCGAAAATCCACTCATATAATGGCTTAACCATTCAAACTCCTTTCCTAAATTTTACCTGCCGCTTCTCTGCACCTCAAAAATGGCTATTTTATCATTAACGAAAACTAAGTTAAAAGTTGGATCATTAAGGAATTTTTCTATAGGGTATTCCCTTTTCTCGAACGCAATAAAGGCTATGCCTTTTTCCTTCATAACTTCGCGATAATCAAAAACCTCAACTGGTCTCGTTATGTTCTCCTTTTTGAACCATAAAAGCGTCGTATTGGCTAATAAGCTCTGCACATATTTGGCATCTGATTTTTCAACTTCGAAACCCCCGAGAATCATTTTTATCCCTATTTTTTTGAGTTTATCCGTTTTATAAAATAGCTCTATACAAGTGGGGTTTTCAGGAGTTAGAATCCTCGTTTCAGGTTTGTTTCCGTCGAAAATTAATTGTCCCAGGATTTTTGCGCCTTCGTCTAAAACTCCAATGCCTTGTTCATATCGCAGGATTTTCCCTTTACAATGAATTATTAGCCCAGTATAATCCAAAACTGTACTGTTGTCGACTGCTTCTACGTTTATCGACAGAAGACCAAACTTTAAACCTTCAAAAACTTCTATTTGCCTTGTGTAAAATATATGATCGTTTTCTCTTAGTATGGAAATGCAAACTGCGCCCTTTCTTCTTTCAACTTTCACTTCTTTCAATGAAATCTCAGTGGCTTCAATTATTTTGGCACCCCTAATATCTTTATAAAAAATGGTGGTTTCAGTTTCATTAAAGTACAAAATTGGATAAGCGCTAGGATAATTTTTGTTGACAACGGATACTGTGGGGTTATGTCTCCCTACATATCCACCATCCTCTCTTATTTCTATTAATCCGTTATTTAACACAAAGTCTGTGTCAAGCAGTGTTCTCGCAGTAGAAG
>Ga0272449_1001394_pt1 | contig 24936 bp, 19 predicted proteins | sample YNPCB0241_FD_198679 | JGI IMG/M metagenome (GOLD analysis project Ga0272449, IMG submission 198679) | Hot spring sediment microbial communities from Yellowstone National Park, WY, United States - YNP-CB-024-1 | ecosystem: Environmental > Aquatic > Thermal springs > Hot (42-90C) > Sediment... | reverse complement strand
GCCAAAAAGTAGTCTCGCCGAGAAGATGCCCCTGCGGTCTCATCGGAGCCGGCGAAACCCGAAAACTTGAGCCGAGAACCGCCATTGTGCCCCTGTCGTTCCGATGACTGCTCTGAGGTCACGAATTCATCGTGAAGCTCTCAACAAAACCCTCGGAATTGGCCCACGATCCTCTTAAAAAGCACCTCTTTGCCACCAAACCATGAAACCATCAACTGCTTGCCGCCCGAACCGTCACTGCTAATCCCCATCATTCCTGGCATTAATCGCAGCTCCCTAATTATGCTCTGGAGTTTCCTCTCCGAATAGGGGGATTTGGATAGCTGGGAACGAGGGACCGTTCGCTTCCTCCCGCCGCCGAGTTAAAATGGCGAACTCAGCAGCCGATGCGGGATAACAATTTCCCCAGGGGGAAAAGCTTGGGAGAAGTTCTGTGACGAAACTTACCCCAGGTATTCGACCGGCGGAGGCGGGGTCGGCGAGAGAGTTCCCCGCAGTGCCAGTCTTCGCCACCGGCACCCGATCCCAGCAAGGGGAACGCTAGACATTAATCGAGAATTAAGAATCCGCACTTTGGCTAGAAACTTCGTCGGAAACTACTGGGAGATGCCCCCTCGTGACGGTTAATTCCCGAGGGAACTGCAAGCGGAAAAGAAAAAGTATTTCGGCAAGATAATTTAATAGTTTCTGGCTCCGGAGAAACCTGCCGGGCCGTGTTAGCAGGTTTGACGGCTTAATATGGAAATTTGCCCGAATTTGTGGTTTGGAACATTTCGAGCTGTCGCTACGGATATTGGCCGAAAACCGGTCATTGGATCGACTCTCATTAACCCAACTAGGAAATTCCAAAAGGTGAATTGGCGATGACGGAGGCGGAAATTCGCGATCTGGTTCTGGGAATTATCGCTGACATCTTGCCTGACCACGATCTTTCCCAACTCCGGGACGACGAGCCTCTCCGCGATCAACTGGGCTTGGATAGCATGGACTTTTTAGACATCGTTATGGAGCTGCGGCGTCGGTATCGAATGCAAATTCCGGAGGAGGATTACCCCCGGCTCGCCACGGTTGCGGGAACGATCGAGTATCTCAAACCCCGCCTGGCCGAGTTGGGCCTTTGACCCTCGGCGGATTTTGTATTCCGGTTTCGTTCGACTTGCTTTTGGCGGCACAGTCCGGAGAAGGAAGTGCTCGAGCAGTCGGGGAGCCTACCAGTATCGAACTGTCCCGAGATTCAGGTCGGTACAAAAACCGTATCGGGAACAACTTGTATCGAACTTTTTTGAACAACTTGCAACTTGCTCCGGCCGAAAAGTACCGGACAGGAGCACGGTCAAACCCGACCGTTGAGAAAACTTTTCGCAAAAAAGACTTCCCTCTTTGGTGCAGCAGTACCTGGCCAGGACTATAAGGTTCGCGGGGAGTTTGCGGATAGGTGGTCCGGCCTTCGTCAATCGGCCCTTCGGGATTTTTTCAAAAATGCCTATCCGAAAAATCTCCCGCCGCAGTTTCTGGGGGCCGTTACGGGGGAACTTGGGAGCCGCCCCAAAGCCAGCCGGGCCACGGGATTTCGAGTTCCGGGTCCTTAGATGTGCTAGCAAAAGTACCTTTGGCGATATCACGAGGAACCAATCAAATCGCAGTCCAAGCAACAGATTCCAAAGCAGCTAGATTGCAAAACGACGGCCGAGTACGGGAAAGAGGTCCCAAAGGAGGCATCCCAGCCATACCGGGTTTGTGTGCCGTGGGTGGTCTTGCTTAGGAATAATGCCGGTCCCGTTTAAATCATCCACAGAAAGTGCCTCCTTCCCAGGGAAAATCCATTCGAGCGTTGTTTCTTCAGGGTATCCGTGGTGACCGCATTGAACCACTCGATGATTGTTGCGAGATTGTGCGTTGTCAGCCGGAAACGATGAAGGATTTCGATGTTATTGTCATTGGAGGAGGCATGGCGGGGCTTGCCGCTGCCATTCGGCTGGCCCAGTTTGGAAAAAAGGTAGCCCTAATCGAGCAGCAAGAACACCTAGGTGGTCTTAACACTTTTTATGTGAGAGAGGGGAGGATCATTGAAACCGGCTTGCATGCTCTCACTAATTACCCAGCCAACGAGGATGCGAAGTCCCCCTTTCGCCGAATCCTCCGGCAACTGCGGATTTCTGAATCCAGCATTCCTTTGGCCCCGCAACTAGGAAGTCTCATTCTCTGGGGGGATCGCCAGGCGGAATTTGGAAACGATTGGCCTATTTTTGCCGAAGCCTTAGGTCGGCTGGACCACACAAACAGCTCTCGGATAGAAGACTTTCTCAAATCGGGACTTCTTCCCTATGAGCGGATTTTGGAAGATCCCTTAGGAAGACAGTCGGCCCGGACCGTACTTTCCCAATGGTTTACTCTTCCGGAGAGAGACCTCCTCCTATTGCCCGTGATGGCCTTTGGCTCCCCCACAGAAGAGGACCTTTCCTTCGGCCAGTTTTCGATGATTTTTCGGGCAATGTTTCTCGAAGGGCTTTGTCGGCCAGTTGGAGGGATTGCGGAGATTCTGAACGTCCTCCAAACTCGACTGAAGGATGAAGGGGGCCATCTCCGATTGGGTTGCCGGGTGTGTGAGATCCGGTTTGCCTCTGGCAGGGTCGAGGAAGTAGTTTTAAGCAATGGCGAAACACTGTCGGCCGAGGTAGTGATCAGCACTGCTGGCTGGCCGGAAACTTGGCAACTTTTCGAACATACTTCCCCACAACACACCGGGAAAGACCCCGGTCTGCCCCCTCCAGGCCAAATCAGCTTTGTGGAGGTGATTGCCTTTCTGGACCAAGCCCCGAAATCCCTGGGGCTGACACACAGTTTGGTTTTTTATGCTCAGGGGGAGGGGGTAACCTTTCGAAGGCCTACGGGGTTATTGGAGCCAGGGCTGGGGGTGATCTGTGTTCCGGAAAATTTCCAATACCCAACGGGCCAGGCAGGGAGCATGCCTCGGGTGGTCCGGCTGACCTGCCTGGGAAATTACCGGGAGTGGGCGAAGCTTTCGCTGGCCGAATATACCACGGAAAAGCACCGAGCTGCCCAAAGCATGTTCCAAGCAGCAGCCCGACTGGGCTGGAACATTCGTTCAGCGGTGGTGGACTACGAGGTCACCACTCCCCTCACAATTGCCCGGTACACTGGCCGCTGCGAGGGGGCAGTTTATGGCAGTCCTGAAAAACTCTGGTCGGGGCGGACTATGCTCGAGAATCTTTGGGTCGCCGGTACCGACCAAGGGTTTGTGGGGGTTGTAGGGGCTTTACTTGGCGGGGTATTAGTAGCCAACCAAATCCTTCGGGAACACAATTGGTAGCAGCCTCGGAGCTGGCCCACTCGGGAATTGGGGAAAACGGGGAAAGCCTGAATAGTTCCCTCTGGAGTGTGCAGGTAGACTCCCATAACAACACAAACCTTCATCCTCTTGAGTCTCCAAACGACGGCCAACGACCACACATGCGGCTAAACATGACTTCAAACTATGCCCCGGGGCGAGCGAGGTCTTTAGTCGGTTGACATATCCAGAGTTTCTAGCACGATGTAGCCAAGCAACATACGAAACTATCGAGAGGTCAGTTCCCGGTTTTGATGGGTCAAACTATCCAGAGTTTTCCCATTTGCAACCGCTAAACTTAATCTGCGGTGAAAAGCCCCAGAAAACCGGGGCAAGCTGGTAGGCAGGGTTCGAGCACAAATCCTGGGGCCTTTTGGCTGAGTTTCGGCACCTTGAACTCTTGGACCCCGGAAGGAAACCAGAGATTAAGTGAAAGGTCTGAATGTTTCCAGGCGTGGAAGGCCAGGGCTCGATGAATGGATATTTTCGTCCAACTTGGCCAAATGGAGTGGTCTAACAAATCTGCCATGTTATTAATCGAATTATTCAGAGGCTTCAAGTAATTTTAGTGCCGTCTTTCGGGTTAGGCGTGAGTTTATTGGCCTGCCTTTGCTAACCGTCGAAAGTCTTTTATAAGGAGTTTGCTTGGAGAATGGCAGGGCCCGATGACTTTCCCTCGCGGGTCCTTGCCGCATGTTGCGGAGTTGTACCACTTTGCGGGATCGAGTCTAGGGAATCGAGTGTGCCGAATAACGAAGACTGCGTGAGTAACCTAGCGAGGACGAAATTTTGGACGGCCTTCGCAGTGAGTACGACGTCATAATAGTGGGATCGGGCCTAGCAGGCCTGACTGCGGCCTATCGTCTGGCCAAAGGCGGATTTTCGGTTCTTCTGTTGGAGCAACATGGAAAGATCGGCGGATTGGCCACGTACTTCCGTCGCCCGGGAGGTATTATCTTCGATGTCTCCCTCCATGGCTTCCCCGGAGCCATGATCAAAAGCTGCCGGCGTTACCTCGGCGAGGAAATCGCAGAGCACATCGTTCGTCTTCCCCAAATCCGCCTTGATAACCCGCAGTTTTCGGTTACTACGACGTTTGATCACGAGGATGTGGGCAGGATTCTGATCCAGCAGTTCGGGGTCTCTCCGCGGACTGTAAGGGACTTCCTTCACAGTGTGCTCTGCCGGAATTTTTTCGATCATTCGGATCAAACTGTGCGAGAGTTTCTGGAGGACTTTTTCCCCAAGCAACCCGAGGTTCACCGATTTCTGCTCGAGCCAATTTGTTATGCCAATGGTACGAGCTGGGATGACCCGGCCATCACATTTGCTGTGGTCTTTGGCAACTTCGTCCGAGAGGGGGTGTTCATTTTCCGCGGCGGTGCCGATCTTCTTCTTCGCCTCTTGCGGGCGAGATTGCTGGCTGCGGGCGTGGACATCCGCTTGAAAACGCCTGTCGATAAGATTTTGGTAGAAAAGGGACGAACGCGAGGGATAGTGGCAAAAGGAAGAAGGATCCGGGCTCAAGCCGTAGTTTCCAATGCTCATCTTCTAGACACAATTTTCCGTTTGGTCGAGGAGGGTACGTTTGAGGAAGAATTTCTGGGTCAGGCTCGGACTGTCCGGCCTAACTGCTCGAGCACTCAGGTATACATCGCTTTCCACCCGGGCTTTGAGCCACCCCGACCGAAAATGGGCGATCTGCTTTTCCGTTCCCAGGATCCTTCCTTTTCGCCGGAACGGTTACTCGAATTCCGTTCCCCTAACCGCACATATACGTTTTACTACTGCGACTTCCGTCCTGGCCACGGTCGAAGTTACGTGGTCGCTAGCTCCAATGCCCGATATCAGGATTGGGCTTCCTTGGGGCCAGAAGAATATCTTCTTGCAAAGGAAGAGCTGATCCGCCAGACCCTTGAGGACCTGAGCACGATACTGCCTGGTGTGGAAAAGCACGTGGCCTGGGTGGAGGCAGCAACTCCCTTGACTATTGCCCGCTACACCGGTCACCCCCAAGGAGCCAGTTTCGGCACGAAGTACGAGGGTCTGACCGTCAGTCGGGCTCTGCCCAAGCAGGTTGCTGGACTGTTTCATGCAGGAAGTGTGGGCATCCTAATGTCCGGCTATTTGGGGACCATTAACTATGGGGTATTAGTGGCCCGTGAGGTGGAAAATTTCCTCACACGCTGTAGCGAGCGGGTTCAGCCCGCTACCGGAACAGAGCATTTTCTCGGGGGAGAATGCTAAAGGTAGGCTCGGAAGGGAACCCCAGGAGCCCCTATTCTCTCGGGACACTATAGGGAGGTGGATCTTTGGACATCCTTGCCCTTTTGCCGCATAGAGACCCCTTTCTATTTTTGGACGACCTGCTTGAGCTTTCGGAATCCGGAGCCGTCGGGGTAAAGACGTTTCGGGCTGACGAAGCGTTTTTCTCCGGGCATTTTCCCAGTTTTCCTGTAGTGCCGGGGGTGATCCTCTGCGAATTTGCCTTGCAAACAGCCGCCGCATGGATGACCACCAGGGAAAAACTCGAGTGGGCACCTTCCCAAGGAAAATCTCTTAAGGAGAGTCTCGACAGTTCGCCAACTTCCGGCGACCTTCAACAGCCCTCTTGGGAAGGAGACAAGCGGAAGAAAATACCGGTGGTCACGCGGATCCGGGATGTTCAGTTCCGACAGGTGGTTCGGCCTGGTCAACGATTAGAGGCGATCGTGCGGCTGGAGGATCAGGCAGCCAACGCCTACTGGTTTTCTGCGGAAATTCGTCGTGAGGATACCCTGGTTGCCCGACTTCATTTTGCATGCATGCTGATCGACGCAAATGCTTGTGAAACTTGGGCTTAATCTTCCCCACAGCTTCGAGGCATGTTAGGTTACCTATTGTCGCTTGGAAAAGCAGAGCATTAGCCAAATGAGTTATCAAACGCTTGTCCCCATGACAACAGGTTGAGACCACCGCAAACCGCCAGCTTTTGCCCGTCATATGCCATATAAGCCCAGTATCAAGCCGGCCACAATTGGGGGGCTTTAGATCAAGGGAAATCAGATCAAGGGAAAAATGAACGAAACCAGCACGGTAACCAAAGTGCCGAAGCTGCCGATAAGAATCAGCAACAGGGTCCAAGTTTGCAAGGTTTCCTTTTCGGTAAAGCCACCCATTTTGGCATATACCCAAAAGCCGCTATCGTTCATCCAGGAACCACACATAGAGCCACAGCCGATAGCAACGGCCAGATAAACCGGATGGCATCCCAGCACCTCCGGAGATGCTCCAATAGCAGCTAGCATTGCCGAGGAAGTAATCATCGAGACGGTCCCAGACCCCTGGGCAATCTTCATCACTGATGCCAAAAGAAATCCGAGCACAAGGAGCAGCCGCCCTTCGATCCCTCCTGAACCTCCCAACCAAGCCTCTAACGCCTTCTGAACACCTGTCTCGCGAAGAGTAGCCCCGAAGGCACCACCCCCGGCCGTGATTAGAATGATAATCCCCGCACTCATCAAGGCATTTTCCGTAGCTTCTCCTAGTTGTTGAAGAGTCATCCCCCGCCAGCGGACCAAAGTGAACATGGCCACGACCGCGGCCAAAAACAAAGCAAAATTGGGGTTTCCCACCACTGCCGTCAGGTCTGCCACCGGTTTCCACGTGGAGCTTCGACGGCAGTTTGGGAAAGCAGCCTCCAGCATAAGCCAATTGTGCCGAGCCCGCTCTTGGGGAGAAAGTTGCTCCAAGCCGAGCATGAGCCGTTGGGAGTCGTCGACACCGCTGGCCACTCCGGTAAGTTTTCGCAAGCCCACCTCGCGAAGACGTTGAGCTTCTGCCGGGACCGACACTTCGGCGAACATCTCGTGTAAAGCAAATTGGCTTTCACTGATCTGCCGGCTGATAAATTCTTGCAACCTTGTGACCAAAGGCCCCGGAATCTCCCCGGCGGAGGCCGACCGGGCTAGTCCCTCCTGCAGGGGCAAGGGCAAAGATCGGTACAAAGATACACATGGAGAACCTGCCGGCATAACGGGTGCCTGCCCCACCATTTGGGCCAACCGGTGCCATTCGACCAGTTCCCCTCGCAGTCGCAACTTTTCCTCCTCGTTCCGCAAGGCCATCTGTGCGAAAGTGTTGGCGGAAATCAGAAGAACTGGCAGCACAATGGGAGCTAAGGAAATCGCAAGACCAGGCAATTTTTCCTCGGGAAGCGGTTCACCTTCTACCTCCCCCACATAGGGCCGCATAGGAAGGTCCATTCTCTTATTCATGAGATGGCACAAGAAGAGAGCGAAGACGGCCATCGGGATTCCGATAAGGGCTCCCACAAGAATAAGAAGCCCTAGGTCAATCTTGAACGTCTCAGCCATCATGAGCGGCCCAGGGGTTGGAGGGACTATACTATGGGTGATCACCGCACCGCCCGCCATTGCAGTCACATAAAGCACATAATCGCGGCGGGTCCGCCTCCAAAGCGATCGGGCCAAGGGAACGAGCAAGTAGAACACGGTATCGAAAAACACAGGGATCGACAGCACATATCCGCTGGCAAGCAAGGCTAGGGCAGTCCGTTTTTCCCCAAAAAGTCGCTGAAAACTCCGGACAATCCGATCGGCGGCACCGCTTTCCATCAAGCACTTGCCAATGATGGCCGCAAAAGCAATAACAATCGCAATGTTTGTAGCGGTTCGGCCGAACCCCTCGGCCACCCGGCTAATCTTGAGCGGCCACTCGCCTGGCGATAAGATGCTAACCAAAATAGCCGCCGTGATTAAAGCCACAAAGGCGTTTACCCTCAACACAATGATGAGTGTCAAAACGGTTGCGATTCCCAAGATTAAAAGCAAAAAAGGAAGCCACATTGCACTGCCCTTCCGATGGTTGGCAGAGGTATTGTTGCCGGCCTCAAAATCCGTTTCCCTAAAAGAAATCTTCCCAAAAGCAGGGGAAACTTCCCTCGCTTGAAGGGAGCCTAACAGGGCTCAACAAATAAATCCTACCTTGTGTTGGAGCAATGTAATTGGTTCGGTATTGGCCCGCAAGCATCCCCGAACTTTGCTGCACCATGACTTCGGATTTAATGTGAGGAAAGTCACCCGGAAGGGCTCGGCAGCTTGTGCCCGGCCCGAGAGGAGTTGACTCATTCCCCGCAGAAACGCCTCCGGCATGCCGAGTGATTTTTCATTTGCTCGGAACCGCTCTCCATTGAGGATGCTATCCAGCGGTCGAGAAGTGTTCATCAAAGCGAGGATTCAGGAAGAAAGCGGGCGACTTCAAAAGATTGTCTCGCTCAAGCAATCTCCCTCAACTACTAAGCATAGAAGCACGGTGTCTTCCCAATGATTGTGCTTAGACCGCAGGAGCACTAAACTTCCCGGTGTTTACTCTTTGTTTGTGTCTGGCTCCGTTTTGGGAGCTGTTTGTGTTTTCCATGGTTTTGGCAAGATGAGAAAGGGCTCGGGGGGCATGTCCAATTAAGAAGCGAGGGGGCGGCCGGAGATTTGCAGAAGGCAGGTTTGATCTCGGTTTCGAGGGGAGATTCCGGTTCAACTTTAAGGGGAAATTGCCGTGGGACGTTTCCCCAAAAATTCCTGCGGATCAAAGTGAGGGTTAAGGGCTACTGCAAATCCGGCTGCTACCCGGGACGTAGGATCTGTTCACGCTTTAGGTGAACCACCTTAGCCTAAAATACCAGGGATCATCAGAAGACAAAGATGGAACTGCGAATATATACTTTCAACCTTCCGCTCCAGTATCCGTTTGGGATTTCCCGAGGAACGTCTACCATTAGCCGGACGGTAGTGGCAGAGGTGATTGCCGAGGGACAGAGCGGCTTCGGGGAAGCTGGCGAAAATTCTTATTACGGTGTGACGATTCCGAAACTTGTCAAAGGCCTGGAGGGAATGGCCCGCTGGCTGGAAAACCAGCGGCTCGGTCCGCCGGAGGAACTCTGGCCCGAACTAGCCCGGGTACTAAATGGCGATACTTTTGCTTTATGTGCTCTCGATTGTGCCCTCCATGATCTATGGGGAAAGGTCCGCGGCCAGCCCGTGTGGAAACGTTGGGGATTAAATTTGGAGCATCTGCCTCCAAGCGACTATACGATCGGGATTGACACTCCGGAGGTCATGCTTGCAAAGCTCCGGGCGATGCCCGACTGGCCGGTGTACAAAATAAAACTTGGCACGCCCTATGATTTGGAGATCGTCCGACTTTTGCGAGCGGAAACAGATGCCGTCTTCCGTGTAGATGCCAACGGAGCATGGAGTGCCGAGGAGGCTGCCCGGAAAATCGAAGTTCTTGCCACCCTAGGAGTAGAGCTGGTAGAGCAGCCGCTACCGCCAGAGGATTGGGAAGGAGCAGCTTGGTTGTTCTCCCGAACGCCACTTCCACTGTTTGCCGACGAATCGTGTCGAACGGAGGAAGATTTACCGAAATGTGAGGGCTGTTTCCACGGGGTGAACATAAAACTAGTAAAATGTGGGGGACTGACCCCGGCCCGGCAACTAGTCCAAGAAGCCAGGCGACGGGGCTTAAAAGTGATGGTAGGTTGCATGACCGAATCGACCATTGGTATCTCGGCAGCAGCTCAACTTTTGCCGCTAGTAGATGTCGCAGACCTTGATGGAGCTGTTCTCCTTGCCGAGGATTTAGCGGAGGGCGTTCGAGTAGAGAAAGGAAGAGTCCTTTTTCCGGACCGGCCCGGGTGTGGAATTGTTCCCAGCTTTGCTCGACCATCGGCTGGGGAACAAAGGTGAAACTCGTTAGCTCCCGTTATGCTGGACAACGCCGGGTTTGGACTTGCGGGGTTGGACGGGTGCGACTGGGGCTCGGCCAATGAGTTTCCTGCCCAGGCATAGCGAAAAATGTCGAGACGGTGGACCGCAATTCGAGATTACATGAAGCAGATCAAGTAGCTAGGCTAAAGACCATGGCTTGGGACAGTCGAGAGGAATCTGCAAAAACTTTACCCTGCCCAGGGAATTGAGACACATATAAGCCGAACTTATCGCGAAGTTTGGCTTCTAACTAGTTTAGAGTCCCGGAGGTTCCAGCTTTCCCCAATTGAACTGCCGAAAGGTTTTTTCAAGGAACACTTCGATCGCGTGATCCGTACTTTAGACCAAACAATCATCTCCGCCGAAGTTTACTCAAGAAAGTGTTCTGCCAAAATCGGCTATACGCTCCTAAAAGACCAGCAGGAAACTGGTCTTTTTCCGCGGAATCACCAAAAGAACCACGGGCCACAAACGCTATCTAGAACTCTTATTGACAAGAACAAGATAACCTGTTGTCGGAACAAAGATACAGATAAGATACATGGTTTTCGCTTTCCCCTGTGGAGATCCTCAGAGAGGAGCAACGAAGTATGCTCGAACTTGCTAAAAGATTTCTGAGACTGTGGATTGCGATTGTTCTTCTCCTAGCCCTACCGGCAAGAGGCGAGTCGTTACGGCTCATCCTCAACCCATACGAAAAGGTGGATTGGGGCAGCTGGCAGCAGGTCAAGGCGAATTTTCATACCCATACTTCAGAAAGCGACGGAAGTGCTTCTCCCGATCGCATGATCGACGAATACCATCGCCATGGGTATCGTGCACTTGCGATCACCGATCATAACCGCTGCACCTGGCCCTGGGAAAAGTGGGGACGGAATCCTCGGGAGTTAGGGATGCTGGCCGTACCTGGAAACGAACTCTCCCGGCATCATCATACCCTATGCTTGTTCATCAATTTTGAAACGGACTCTGAAAACTTGGAGCAATCTCTCAAGGAAGTGGCTAAAGCTGGTGGGGTGGCTATTCTGGCCCATCCCGGCCGTTACTGGAAGCCCGATGAGGAAGGTAAACTTCCCGACGGAATTCTCGAGCGGTATCGCAAGCTCTTTGAGGAGCATCGAGTCCTGATTGGGATGGAGGTCATCAACGCCGACAACCGTTATCCTCACGACATCCAGCTGTGGGACAGCTTGTTGGGGTCATTAATGCCAAGTCGGCCGGTTTGGGGTTTTGCCAACGACGATGCTCATTCCCGGTCTGCAGCTGGGTTGAATTGGTCCATGATCTGGGTGCCGGAGCTAAGAGAGGAATCGCTTCGGGACTCCCTACAGTCGGGCCGTTTCTCCTTCGGTTCAGTAACTACCCGGGACCGGCGGGCCCGGGATCCGGCTCGGGTCCCCATCGTGGAATCGGTAATCCACGATCCCGAAAGGGGCATTATCACGATTCAAGCCAAATGTGGCTCGGAACGTCTTCCTGAGGCAGCATGCCGGTGGGTGGTTAATGGAGAGGTGGTCCATGTAGGGCTTAGTTTCCCATACCGGTCGGCAAAAGGGTTGACCCAATATGTTCGGGCAGAGCTAGAGGGCCCCGGCGGAACCACCTTCACCCAACCGTTCGGATTTGTCGTAGACAAGCCTTGACCCTTGTGCCAAGCCTGAGGGAATTGGGATCAGATAACTCTTCGGGCGAAAATTCTCACGGATAAGAGCGGCAGAAAGGGGGGCCTTTTCCTAGCTCAGCCACCAGGGCAGCGAGGACGCCAGGGAAAGCCTGGCAGTATCTGAGTTTGCTGTCCTCCTGGGGATTTGCTGGATTTGCCAAAGCCCGGAGCCGATCCTCTGTATCGGGCCGGCCAAGCCAGGCTTACCCGCCCTTATTCCCGATGCGGCAAACTTTACAAGCTAGATATGTTGGAGATGGTTGCGAATACGTAAGCAGGGCATCCAGGGGTGACCGGATGCTCCAGGGGAAAGTGGGATTCGGACTAACGAGAGGAGTTTTCCGTCTCTCCTCCGCCCAAGTTCAGATTTCACCCGCGATCCCTGCCCGACTCGAGCAGTCAACCGGGCTTGATGGGGATTTGCCCGCGTTGACAACTTGCTTCCGACCGGGTGACACGAAACCGGCAAGTGCCGGGAGGGACTCAAGTCGGGCAGGGGCTCGCAGGGTAACTTGGTGTTCGCTCCTCGATTGACCTTTTGTCTGAGTCAAACTTTTCCATGGCTAGCCCCCGCTTCCGGGGGCTGAATCGCCTACCTTGATGGAGATCTGTCTCGGAACCTTTGAACCCAACAATCCTTTATGGGGTTTTGCCGGTCGGTTAGCCGAGGGTTGCAACCAACCTGTTGAAGCTGGCCATCCGACGGGACAGATAATTAATCCACGTCTCAGGCTTCCAAATCTCCACGCAAATAGCAGCTCCGATCAAGGTAACCTCCCCCCCGGGATCCACCCCTAGGAACTCTCGGAATCCCTCCGGAATTAACAGGCGGTGTTTCCCGGCGAGTTCCACCTCTCGATGGCGAGTGGATAGCAGCCGGCCCAACGTTTGCACTTGAGCAATTCGCCGGTCCAAATCCCCTAACCCAAGCCGCTGCTCAATTAATTTCATCCGCTCTTCAAATAACCGGCTCCATTCCTCCTTGCTCCATAAGCTGAGACAACCGGCCCTTTCTTTCACCAAAACACATTGCTGACCGGCTCGGGTCAGAGGTTCAGCCAGAGGGGGCGGAATTGCAACCCGATAGCGGTCATCCAACGTCCGAGTAAACTCGCCGGTTATCCACACCCGGGGTTGACTCATATCCTGCCGCAGGGTTCGCCCCCTCCAGAACGATTTTCAATCTGTCCGTGGGTAAAGGCATAGGGAAACACTGCCGTGCCGTTCCCTGACCGAATTGGTCTGCTCTTACCGGACGAACTTGCTGTCTGGTAAGAGCTTGCCTTTTCCTCACCCGGAATTGCCCAATCGGACAAGTCTCCCAAGGTTTAGCTTGGTCCGAGGTCTCTTCACCCGGAGTACTACTTTGGGTCGGTTTCCCACACCGGGTTTGCTCTGTAAGCCGATTCTGGGCAGGTTTCCCACATCAAGCAATCAAGTTTAGCCTAAAGTTTTTAAGCCGCAAGACTCCCCCGGCAAATCCCGCTGGCGTTTGCCCTTCTGCGATGGGGTCGTTCCTACCGTCCTTGTGGGGAGACCGCAGATGTTCGTGCTTCCTCGCGGAGATTATGTCGAAACCGGTCCGTTATCCGGTTTCTCCAGAAGACACTCCCCAAGGGCTTCCGCCGATAATTGGGAACGCCCCGCCCCCCTCTGCAAAGGGGATGAGCCAGACATTCTGGCATCTGGGATGTTTGGGGATTTGCTGCCGGGATTGTGGGACCTTTTCGGATTTGCTAAGGATATGATTCTTCGAAGGGCTTGAATTGGCCCCGGGCGGGGACAGAAAGGCTTTCAAGAAAACCGGCCCTTCTAGGAATTTAGCGGTATACTCGGTTATTCCGGAATTGTTCAGCAAAACCCTCAGCAATTACCCCTGAAATGAGAGGTGGCCCCCACAGGATCCGGATCATTTGAAGGAGCAGGTTGTTTTCCGCCAGTTGGGGCCCGAAATAGATCAACTTTCCCAAGGTAATGGGTTAGGGAGTTCGGCTTTGGCTTTTGGTCCGATATTCACCCGCGAGTTAGTCCTTACCCCTCGTCGGCCGCGGTTTTACATCTTGCGAGCGGCATATTGCTTGGGACTTCTCCTCCTGGTGGCCACAGCATGGCTTGTCCTTACCGGTACTCAAGTGGTGGACACCGTCGGTGGCCTTGCCCGCTTTGGAGCATCGATGTTCCACCTGCTTGCCCCACTCCAACTGGTGGTGACCACTTTTTTCGCAGCCCTCATGGCGGCCAGTGCTGTGGCTCAAGAGAAAGACCGGCAAACTCTTGACCTTCTTTTGATGACTCGGCTGACCAATTGGGAATTAGTGTTAGGGAAATTGTTTGCCAGTTTGATTACAGTGTCGGTGCTCATTGTCGCCGCCCTTCCGATCTTTGCTTTTCTCTGTCTGTTTGGAGGAGTGGGTTTCGACCAGGTTTTGCGAACCACTTTGGTTTCGCTGGCCAGCATGTTCGTTGCAGGAAGCATCGGGGCCACGGTCGCCTTTTGGCGGGAGAAGACCTTTCAAGCGTTGGCAGGAACAACCTTGGCCCTTGTCATGTGGGTAGGCCTGGGCGAGGCCTTTGCCGCCGGGCTTTTCGGCGAGGGTTTCTGGATCCTCTCTTGGAAGGAACTGGGGAAAGCCATCAGTCCGTGGCAGGCGGTGATTGCTGCGGCCAAACCTGTCCCGTTGGGTGGCCAGTCGGGAGATACCCTCCTTCTTGGACTGCCTGGCTCCTTGCTGGGTTTTTTAGGCACCAGTTTCATTCTGGCCTCTGTGCTAAACGGGATAGCAGTGGCGAATGTACGGCGATGGGCAAAAGCTCACGAACCTCCGCCAGTACTGCCGGAGCCCGAACGGTCCCCGGCTCTCTCAGAAGAGTTTTCCGCGGGATTGGCAAACCCGGCAGCTCCTTCCATTCCATCGAAAGTTGGTCCTTCTCAAGTGGAAGAGACCACTGGCCAAGGCGGAACTTTTCTTGCTGAGGTGTCAACGTCCGCGGGGGTAAAGAGAGATTCCCTCCTTCCCCTTCCGAGGGAGGCATTCTTGGAAGAAATTGCGAGTGCACCCAGGAGGTTCCCTGGCGAAAACGCCGATGCAATTGGGGCAATTCCAACTCCGCAGGGGAAGCCTTCTCCTGGGATAGAGTCACACACAGAGTCCCAGATAGGATGGGCTGCGGCTTGGCGGTGGAATCGCGAGCAGTTCAAAAGAGCCGAAGGCTTCTCTCCCGAGCGGGAGACTGCCACTCAGGATTCCCGACCTTGGTGGATGGATCTTTTCTTCCCCCCGGGCAAAAAGACGGTTCGACAAGTGTGGTCCAACCCGATTTTGTGGCGGGAGATGTGCACTCAGGGTTATGGCCGGCGGATGCTTGTCATTCGTATGGGTTATCTTCTAGTGTTTGCCGCCGTGGCGTGGTTGATCCATGCACTCCTGGAGGCCGGAGCCCTTTCCGCCAGTGGACTCGGCGGCTTGGCGATTGCCGCCTTGTTTTTGGTAAGTCTCGTTTTAGTAAATACCCAGGCGGTTAGTTCCCTTATTTCTGAACGTGACGGAAGGACCCTGGACCTTCTTTTGGTCACGGATATCACCCCAAAAGAGTTCGTGTACGGAAAGATCTTCGGGACCTTTTTCAACACCAAAGAAATGGTTATTCTCCCTCTTGCCTTGTGTTTTTACCTTTGGTGGAAAGGTGCGATCGCCGGCTTGGAGTTGTTCTACTTGGTCGTGGGGCTTGGAGTTTTGTATGCCTTTGTGGCCATGCTGGGAGTGCACGTGGGCATGATTTACGAAAGCTCCCGCAATGCCGTAGCGGTCAGTTTAGGGACAATCTTTTTCTTGTTTGTTGGTGTGGCCACATGCATCTGGATGATGATTGCCTTTAGCGGGCGATTTGAGGCCCAGCTACCATTTCTGGGCTTGATCGTTTTCGGGGGGGCAGCTCTCTATTTGGCGTTGGGGGTGCGGAATCCTTCCACAGCCATTGGCATTGCCTCGTTTGCCTGTCCTTTAATGACCTTCTATGCTATTACGAGCTTTTTCCTTGAGCAGCCACATTTGGTATTTGTAACGATGGTTGCCGGGTATGGGTTTGCCACGGCTGCGATGCTCATCCCGGCTATTGACGAGTTCGACGTGGCCACGGGTCGGACCACCGTAGAGGAATGATTTGCCAGGAAAAAAGCTCGGGGAAATAACCCCTCCTGGGATCCCCGCCCCAGGAGGGAAGTAGTGCGGTTGAATTGGAAGTTAGGTCGCCTCCTTGGTGGAGCCGGAAACTCTGCAGGTACTAAGTCTTGGGTGGTACTGGCCATTCTTGGCCTTGATGCTCTTTTGTGCCTGTGGATCTGCATTCTTTTCACTTAGCGAAGCAGCCCTCTTTAGCCTCGACGAAAGGGGGCGGGAAGAGCTGGCAGAAAGTTCCCGCCGCGGCCAGCAGGTCCGCCAATTGCTCGCTCGAACGGAGGAACTCCTGGCTGCGATCCTTTTGTGCAATCTGGTCTGTAATCTCCTTTATTTTGCCAGTAGTGCCATCATCTCCTATTCCTTCCGAGGGCAGGGAATGCCGGGAACCGCGGCCATGATTGGCATTGGATCGCTGCTCGGCCTTATTGTCTTGTGCGAAATGGTGCCGAAGACTCTCGGAGTGTCCTACCCTCGTTTCTGGGCCAAGGCGGTTGTCGTGCCAATGAGTTGGGCCTTCCGGCTGGTAGATGGATTGATGCCTTTTTTGCGAACATTAAGCAACCTAACCCTGCGGGTGATTTGGCCAAGCTTTAAACCCGAGCCTTACCTGCAGGTGGGCGATCTGGAACGGGCGGTGGAATGGTCCATTGTGAATCGCCTCCTGTTAAGTGAGGAGCAGGCGGTCCTCCAAGGCCTTGTGGCTTTGGCGGAAATTCGAGCCGATGAACTGATGCGGCCGAGAAAACGGCTAGCCCTTCTTCGCCCACCAGTATTTTGGCGAGATCTTCAAGAGGCAGCTTCTCGAGGTGGATATGTGTACATAAGCGACCCGAAAACAGACGAGCCGGTTGCAATCCTCCCTCTGCGGGAAATATGCCGCCAGCTCCAGGAACCCTTGGAGCACTGGGCCCAACCGTTAGCTTGTGTCCCCTGGTGTGTCCCGGCCGCGGATGTACTGGAAACTCTGTGGAAAGAACGTCGTTTGGCCGCAGCCGTCCTCAACGAGTATGGGGAAACCCTCGGAGTTTTAACCTTGGAGGATTTGCTGCGGGTAGCGTTCACCCTGGGGATGGGGTCGGCCGATCGACCACTTGAGCGGGAACCTATTCGCTACCTTGGGGGCAATCGCTGGCAAGTGACGGGATCGACGGCAATACGTCGCTTGGTTAAGCACTTCAGAATTCCCAAACCACCTACCAAATGTGTCACCGTGGGAGGTTTGCTGCAGGAGTGTCTTGGACGATTTCCCGCCGTGGGTGACGAATGCTCCGCTGGCCCCATCCGCCTTCGTGTCCTGGACATTTCTTCAGACGGTGATCTTTTGGTGGAATTGCAGTTGACGGTAAATACCGAAAAGATCCAGACGTGATTGGCATCGGTTTGCTCGGCTTGTTTGGCGGTCTTGCTCTCAGCGGGCTATTTAGCGGCTCGGAGACCGGTTTTTATCGGCTTTCGCGGATGCGGTTGATGCTCGATGCCGCCCAGGAAGATCGGACTGCCAAAGTTTTACTTTGGTTCAGTAATCATCCTAGTCTTTTCGTAGCAACCGTTCTCACGGGCAATAACTTGGCTAACTATTTGATTTCGCTTAGTACTGTTACACTCGTGTACGAAATTTGGGGTACGGCCAACGAGTGGTTAGCCACGGCCGCTTCCGTGTTGATCACTCCGTTAGTGTTCGTCTATGGCGAACTTCTGCCAAAGACAGTTTTCCTTCAACGTCCGGAGACTTTGCTCCGGCCCATTTGGCCTATCCTCATGGCCCTGGGGGTTCTCTTGGTACCCATTACTTTCCCTTTATGGCTTTTAGGACGGATATTGGCCGGCTTGGGTTCCGAACCGGAGCGAAGACTCCAGGCAATCTTGGCCCGGCGGGAACTCATGTGGATTCTGAGCGAGGCAAAGGCTGCGGGGGTACTTCGGCCTCTTCAGCACCGGGTCGCAGAGAAGGTCTTCGAATTAGCCCACATTCCTGTATCGAAGGTTACGGAAGCAGTGGAGAAGGTTCCCCACGCCCGTCTTCCGTGCTCTCTCTCAGAACTGCTTGAGAAGGCCCGGCAAAGCCGCACTCCCGAGCTTCTGCTCCTCTCCGCCCAGGGGGAGCCGGTGGGGTACGTCCGCGTAAGCGACCTCCTGATCCAGGGTATGGAGGCTTGTAGCCGGCCCAAACCCTTGCCGAGTATCCCACGGAATCATTCCGTGGTAGAAGCCTTGGTCCGGCTCTTCCACTCGGACGACCCCTTAGCCAAAGTGGCGGATGAGCAAGGCCATAGCCTGGGGTTTGTTCGTCGGCGAAGGCTCTACGAATTAGTTCTTGGAGGCCCACCTCCCCAGTTCGAAATCCCTTTCCGACGTTGAGCCCCCGAGGGCTTTCCCTAAAAACATGCCTCCCGAGAAGTTACCTTCACTCGGTTGTCTTGCGAACCTCCCCATAAGCCCAAGGTGTGGCCAAACTCTGCATAGGAACCTCTGCTGTCTAATTGCTGTTGGGGCGACTAATCTCTCTAGAGTCACACAATGATGGTCGGAGAGCACAATCTGCGGCTCGGAGCACTTCGGAAGCATCAACTCATTGGGGATCGACTTTACTTGGGTCGAATTATTGTTAGGTTCCCAAAAACCCTCATTGAATTACGAGCGTGCATCGGACGGTAACAGCCGCAGGAGTTTGGTCGCCCATTGCCGAAAAGATCACCAGCACCAACCCCTGCAAGGAAATCAACAAAACGAGGACACGAATCTGGAACCTTGCACCTGTGAAGCAGAGATTTACCAAGTCTACTGTCATCAGCTAGGGGAGTGCGTTTACTTCGAACCTGGTTTTTTCGGGTCTGATGTGATCGGACTTTCCCCAAACAGCTTCCACGGCAACCGCCCGAGTGATCGATCCAATTCCCAAGATTTCGCGAACTTCTTTCCGAATCCACCAAACCACTGGCCAAAAACCGGCCATTTTGCGAGAGAGAGACCGCACGCGGTCGGAAATCGGCTCAACATCACCCCAAGCCAATTTCTTAGCTTCAGCCCGGAAAAACCCTCCGGAAGCCGTGACTAATTCGGAGGCCAACGGGCAGAAACCAGTCGAGGTAGAACCTTCTACCAGAACCTGCCATGTATCGTCGGAACCTCTGAATTATTCTTCTTGAGCATTTAACTGCTTTCCGGCAACGGCAACGTGTGGGCTAACAAAGCAGCAAAGTGTCCACCCATCACACCTTGGGCTTTAAGAGCTCGGCCCTAACACGTCCCGTGATTTTTTCCTGTTTTCACGTGAGTGATCTTTGTTGAGGGTGCTGAAGCCGCGACAGGTAGGCCCAGCGATCCAATTCTGCCATTTCGGGAGCCAGTGCAATCGCGAAAGACCTTGCGAAGGCCAGATGGTTCGCCGCGAGTGGGGGACCAATGCTCAAAGTCACGATCTGTAGCCAAGAAGCCGTATTCAGCCAAACGGAATAAAAAACTCTCGAACAAAGTGAACTTACGTCTTCGACGACGTGAATTATTCCGAACTCCCCTTACACTCGGTAGAGCCCTATTGAATAGCAAGTTGATAGCTAATTATTAAACTGCCCATGATGTGCTTTTCATAAATAAGGTGTACCAAAATAAGGTGTACCAATTCCCGCTTTCACTCCTCATCGTGGTGAGCCCCGCGAATTTAACCAGGTGGGCTGGGCAAAAAAGTAAGTGCAAAGAGGAATTTAAGGAGGCCTCTCTCGCAAAGAGATTCCCATACATGGGGGTGGCCAGCCTGGTCTAAGGGTGTAGAGCACCAAACTTTTTACCTCCAAAATTTTCCCTCTCTCAACACGCCACAGCGGGTCATTGCAATTCTGTGGCGTTGCAAGTACAATCGAGTTTGTATCCCGCCTTTAGAAAATGCTTCTTCCCAAAGTTGAAAGCCCTCCGCGTGGAATACCTGAGGAAGGGAGAGGAGTGGGGCTGCTGAGGAGACAAAGACAGATAGTAAGTCGGCCGGTATCAAGGAAGGTGGCCGTTTGGCACAGTCGCAGGAAGGGCAGTCCCGACCTTAAGGATCTTGCGTCTCCGTTCCGGAGCGTTGGAGGATGTTTTGTAAAGGTCTTCCCACGCCCACAGTCTGGAGCTCAACCGATCCCCAGTTTTGATCGTAGCTTGGCTGGAACTTCTCGTGGGGCGGACGGGTGCCCGAGAGTGAGGTCGAAAAATAGACCGGCGAACACGGAAAACAATAGGAAAGTCGGGACCCAACGGATTCGGCCGGCGAGATAATGCTTGCCACAGGTCCCCACTCAATTGTGATTTGAACCGACATATTTGCCCCGCCATTCTGGCATAGCGTGGTGTGGGGTAATCCCCTTGCGGGGAATCCCTCAACAGGTTTGTTAAGAGTCTCTGCCCAAGGTCGGGCTTGGCAAGACGTCGGTGTAACGCAGCTTGGGAGGCTCATCCGTGCAGACCGTGGGCGATTTGAGAGCGTTGACGGTGAAGCAGTTGGCCCAGATGGCCAAATGTCGCGGGGTGCCAGGATGGCATTCCATGCGGAAGGCGGAGCTTATTAAAGCCCTAAACAAGATCCTGAAAGCGGAACAAAGGCGAGCTGCAAAACTTGCTTCCAGCAACCTCCTCACCCAGCATACCTTAGGAGTTTCGGATGCCTCTCCACCACCCTCCCCCAAGCCGAATGGTTCGCGAAACGGCCGTTCGGCAAAACTAAAAGGGAAAAGCTCTTCGGCAGCTGTGGCTTCTGCCCGAAATTTGACTGAGAAAGCGACTTCCCCTCCTCCCGCCCCACCCGATCCCAAAGATTTAACCTTTCGTGATCCCTCTTGCGAGCCCACCTCCGATCGAATCGTCTTGATGGTTCGCGATCCGTACTGGCTTCAAGCAATTTGGGAAATTACCCGGCAGACCGTGGAGCGAGCGAGGGTGGCCTTAGGGCAGCAGTGGCACCTAGCTAAACCCGCCCTGCGGCTGGTGGAGTTGGATCCCGAAGGGGTAGAAATCGGCGATCGTCGGGTGGTCCGGGATATCGAAATTCATGGAGCCGTCAATACTTGGTACATCGATGTCGCCGATCCACCCCGCAGTTACCAAGTGGACATCGGTTATGTGGTTCCGGGGGGCAAATTCCACGTTTTGGCTCGGAGTAACGTGGTGACCACCCGACCGGGCCCTTCCTACCAATGGTGGCCCAAGACGCCACACCAGGTCCCATCGATCGATTGGGACCGGGTGTTGGCTTTGACATTGAAAGACGATGGGAGTGCGGACACTGATGAATTGAGGGACTTCTTAGAAGAGAAGCTGGACCGGCCTGTCGGTTCCCGAATTCGAAGTCGCTTAGGCTCCTCCCTTTCCTCTTTCTCGGAAGAACCAGAGAACGCGTTGCCTCTGGAAATTGATGCTGAAGTAATCCTCTACGGAACCACTCTTCCCGGTACTCGGGTCACAGTGCGGGGAGAACCCGTAGAGGTGCGGCCGGACGGCAGTTTTGTCCTTCGGTATCCTTTCCCCGATCGACGCCAGGTCTTTCCGGTTGTTGCTTGGAGCCGGGATGGCACGGAACATCGCACAATCCTGGTGGCAGTGGAAAGGAACACCAAAGTAATGGAACCCGTCCTAAAGGATACCGACTATTAGTTTGTCTGCCTCTGCTCTTTTTTTCCCGGGGGTATTCCTCCATTTGCCGACCAGGCACTTAAGGAGAGCCTAAGAAGCTCCTAGGCCGGAACATCCTTCCTCACCCGGGGGATGGTTTCCCTGCCGTCCGGTTTCTGCAGGCAAGGGATTTTCTCCTGAAAGCCGGGGCCCCCCCTTCGCATCCCAGGAGCGGTGATATCCTGCGGAATATTGACCGGACCAGAGGGCCCTAAGATGCCAGGCACGTCCCGAATTTCCAGTACTGTCGGGCATCATCTGCCGCCTCGCCGCGGCCGATCTCTCAACCCCCCAGAGAAAGAAAACTCTCAAGCAGTCACGCCGGAAAGCCCAAGAGGCCGTTTGTCGATCCCCCAGTTACCTGTTTGACAAAGGTTTTATTTCTGCTCCAAATGATTCAGGGCTTTTACTGTCCCTGAGAGTGCTGGTTCTGTTAGTTCCCATTAGCGAATCCGGGCAGCCCTGGTGCTTCTTGCAAAAAGGTGGAACCTAAATGACCGTGGCGTCGACGATCCTCCCCTTTGCACCCGGATCCCCGCAGCCGCCCAATGGCTACTCCCGATCGCAAGAATCTTTGCCTTCAATCGGTGCTACTCCGGCAACTGACTAAAACAGTAGACAGTGGTTTCATCCGGCGGGCTCTCCCCGCGGAGGTCCAATCCGAGAAACTCTTCCACCGCACGGGAATCAAGCGATTATTCCTCGGGCTGTGCGTCGGAAAGGTTCTACCAGATTTGCAAAAAGCACAGTTTGAGCGTCCACAAAATCGGTTTAACGGAGCGGCCTGGGCCTTCTTGCTTGGGCCAACAAGGTGCCACTATTTCCATGAGGACTCGCCAGGGCATCACCGTGTTGATGGTTCGCAAGAAAAGATGGCGGTCGGTCGCTTTCCGCTGCCAGTCAAAGCCGCTCCAAAAAGCGAAGGTCCTTTGGCCGAAGTGTTGCCCGAATATTTCTCCCCGCATCGGCTCTATCCTTCCGAAGGGTTCTGGGAAGGAATGGTTTCCTGAAACCGTTTCCTCGGAGAAAGACCGAAGTGTTTGGAGCCAAGTAGTTTAGCGAAAACATCCTGCCTCCCAAGGGCTATAGGCCGAATTGCGAAAAAGGTTTCCGCACCTACAGGCCACCGTGAGAGGGTTATTTCGCCATGGTGGCGACCCTCCGGAAAGTTAACTGCTTGGCTCTGTCCCTTGAAAAACGTTTCAGGCTTGACAAACAGCCAACCCAAGCCTCAAGAGGGAATTATTCAGAGGTTCCATGAATAATTCCGGGCGTGAAAGAGTAGGGCCCAACGTTCGAATATTTCGGCGTCCAAGTGGAGCAGCTTTTGTGTTTTATGGAGGCTGATCACCTTGCCCAGGGAATTATTCAGAGGCTCCGACCTATTTTCCCCGGTGGGAGAGAACCAATCGGACGCTAAAGGCTGGCACGATGGCAAACCGTCCTGTGTACTTGGCGATCTTTGGCGATGTTCATGATCAGTTCCGGCTGATGTTCCAGCTTTGCCGCCATTGGCAGTTGAACAGCGGAATCCATTTGGACGGCATTTTGGTCTGCGGGGACCTAGGATTCTTCCCGAATGTGGAGCAACTGGATAAGGCGACGCGGCGATACGTGGATCGCGACCCGGAGGAACTGGGGTTTGCCCACCACTTTATGCTTCCCTCTCCCTTAAAACAAGACCCGCAACTGGAACGAACGCTCTGTGGCGACCCGAACGATTTGAACACCGTGCGTTGTCGGGTCATCTTCTGCCATGGCAATCATGAAGACTTTCAAGCCCTTCAGGCGATCACTCGTGGTTCGGTGTTCTCCCCTGTGGATTTCTTTAAGCGGGTATACTATCTTCGGAGCGGCCAGGTTACGGAGATCCGCGGCGTGCGCATTGCCGCGCTGGGTGGCACTCCAGAGGAGGACGAGACGGTGAATGCCCCTGTTCTTGGTCCCCTGGTCAGTGCCCGGGCGGCACGGCAGCTACGCCGAAAATCGTTCGATATCCCGATCTCGCACGGCGGGCCTCATGGTGTGGAGGGACGTGTAGGCTCACGGCTCTTGGCCGGGGTGATTACTCATTGTCAGCCGGCCTACAACTTCTATGGGCACTACACCCACTTTGTGCCGCCAATGACCATTGGCCGAACCCAATGCTTTTGGCACGCCGACGTCAATTTCCAGCGAGTCCGAGGGGCTTTTGTAGGTCCTCCGGAGCCCGGCTGGATGGCAGTGCTTTGGTGGAAAGGGTCCTATGACCACGAATATTCCTTTGTCGACGCCCCTTGGTTTCGCGGGATCACCGCGACAACCTGGCGCCACCTCAAATAGGAACGCCGCCAAGCAGGTTCGGAAAAGGCGTTTCTCTTTTGTGCCTCACGGGCTCGACGTTAGGAAGCAATCAAAGGCCTGGTTGGCCGGCGGCCTCCAGATCGGAAGGATCTAGTGCGGCGTTGCCTCCCTGATCGCTCGCGTCGTGGTGTTCGCCTCCAACCTATTGTGACCTGCACTTTGCAAGAAAATCCCAAAAGCGGGGATATTAGGAGCAGGTTGCGAGTGACAAATAAACCGCTTTCCGGTCACGATCGGCTTTGGAGCAGGAGTAGTCCAAAGTTCCCAAACCCCCGGAGAGAACCGGAAATCCAACGACGGTCCGGTACAAAGCCGCACGCGTTTTCGGAATGGGCCACATCGAGCTCTGCCCGACTGCACCGGCGAGTCCGCTGGGCGGTGGAACAAACCTTGCAGGAACTCAAACAGGTCTGGGGGGTCGGAGAGCAATAGCTGCGGGACGTTTGGGCTACCATTGGGGCCAGGCATCTGCACGTGTGGTTGGATACCCTGGTGGAACTGTGGGGCTGGAACAACCCGGCCGAAGGGCTGTGTGACCGTGGGGCCTCCCCCTGGGACGATCCTGCCCGTCGGCCCTACCGTGCCGATCGGCGGAGGACCTTGCGGCAAGCGATCCTTCAGGAGGAATTTTCGGCCTTTATAGGCCGCAGCTTCCTCCCACCGAAAATTGTCCAACTGCTGAAAAGACTCCTGTACCTGTTGCCTCAACATCCAACTTTCTTGCAAAGTGCAGCATGTCTATCTTTCGCACCTTAAAACAACGGGGCCACGACCCGATCCAAACCATCGTCGATGCCCTCTCTACCTACCTTACCAGCGGAACCCTTCCTCCCCTCCCCCCACCCACAACCGCCCCAATCGGGTAAAGTGGTTACCAGTTTTCTTGGAAAACGCAGTTTTTCTCGAAATGATGCTTTTCGGGGGATGACGCATGAACGGGAGAAGCGGACTCCGGTGTTAACACCTCAGCCGAACAATGTTTGGGGGAGCATTTTTTAA
>Ga0272449_1001393_pt1 | contig 24937 bp, 21 predicted proteins | sample YNPCB0241_FD_198679 | JGI IMG/M metagenome (GOLD analysis project Ga0272449, IMG submission 198679) | Hot spring sediment microbial communities from Yellowstone National Park, WY, United States - YNP-CB-024-1 | ecosystem: Environmental > Aquatic > Thermal springs > Hot (42-90C) > Sediment... | reverse complement strand
CGCTGCCCACGCGCAGGCTGTGGCGGCAAACACTCCTGCCACGCCATGCGCTCGAAGTAGACCCTGCCGCCCCGCCGTTGCAGCAGCCACGCCTCCGCAGGGGTCAGCACCAGCGCGACATGCGCCGCCCGCCAAGTCAGCCACAGATGATAGCCAACCACCAAGCCGCCGATGGCAATCAGCGCGCCCAGCAGCACCTGCGCCCAGCCCGAAAGCTGCATCAGGCGCAGCAGCCCTTCAGGCTCGCGCCACAGCGCCCAGCCCACAAACGGCAGCGCAATCAGCAGTCGCCAGCCGAAGTTGCGCCAGAACTGACGCCCCGTCAGCGGACCCCAGCGCACGCCAATCGCTGCGTAGGGGTCGCGTCGGCATCGTGCGCAGCGGTCTTGCATCGGGTCGCACCCCGCCCCACACACCGAGCAGCCCACCTGCGGCACGATGTACCCTGCGCCGTTCACAACTCCAGAGTGTACCTCACACAGGGTATACTTTCGGCGCATCAGGAGCCGACGATGAAACTGCACGAGTACCAAGCGAAGCAGATCCTACGCGAATTTGGCGTTCCGACGCCGCAAGGAGAGGTGGTCAGCACGCCCGTCGACGCGAAGGCGGTCGCTGAGCAACTGGGCAAGCCTGTGGTGGTCAAGGCGCAGGTGCTGATGGGCGGACGCGGCAAGGCAGGCGGCATCAAACTCGCCAACACCCCCGACGAAGCCGCCAACGCCGCCGAAAGCATCCTCGGCAAGCGACTCGTCTCGCCCCAGAACCCGCAAGGACTGGTCGCCGAGAAGGTGCTGGTCGAAGAAGCCGTCGAAATCGCCCGCGAATACTACATCGGTATCACAGTTGACCGCACGCTGCAGCGCAATGTGCTGATGGTCAGCACGCAAGGCGGGATGGACATCGAAGAGGTCGCCGCGCAAAACCCCGACGCGATTGCGACTGTGGCGATAGACCCGCTGCTGGGGCTGACCGACTACGCCGCGCGCGAAGTGCTGTATGCAGCAGGCATCCCTCAGGAGCAAATCCGCCCGCTGAGCGCGCTGCTGCACGGGCTGTACCGCGCCTACATCGCCGTCGATGCGAACCTCGCTGAGATCAACCCCTGCGCGGTGCTTGCCGACGGGCGGATTATCGCCGCCGACGCGAAAATCACCATCGACGAGAACGCCCTGTACCGCCAGAAGCGGATGGAATCGCTGCACGAGGAGAGCCTCGACGACCCCATCGAGGCGGAAGCGAGCCGACGCGGGATCGCCTATGTGCGCTTGGGCGGCGACATTGGCGTGATTGGCAACGGCGCGGGGCTGGTGATGTGTACCGTCGACGAGGTCGCGCGGGCAGGCGGGCGCGCGGCGAACTTTTTGGACATCGGCGGCGGCGCGAAAGCCGACCGCGTGCGCCAAGCCGTCGAACTCGTGCTGTTGGACCCGAATGTCAAGGGGCTGCTGTTCAACATCTTCGGGGGCATCACGCGCGGGGACGAAGTGGCGCGCGGCATGCTGGAGGCGTTCGAAACGCTGCAGGTGAACATCCCTGTCGTGGTGCGCTTGGCGGGCACGCACGCCGACGAGGGGCGCGCTATGCTACAGGGCACACCGCTCATACCCGCCGAGACGATGCACGAGGCGGCGCGTAAGATTGTCGAACTGGCACGCGGGGTATAATTTTAGCCGTGCGCTTCTGGCAACTGCTGCGCAGGGCAGGCACACGCCTGCCCATACGGAACAAGCACTTAGCGGCGCAAGCCCTCACCCATCGCTCACACACCGAAGGCGAACTGCTCGCCAGCAACGAGCGGCTCGAACTGCTGGGCGATGCGGTGCTGGGCTTAATCGTCGCCGAGTACCTGTATCAGCACTTCCCGCACTGGGATCAGGGGCAACTCTCCAAAGCGCGGGCGAGCATCGTGCGGGCGAGCGTGCTGTGCGAGGCTGCCAAACGCGCAGGGCTACCCCAACTGCTGCGCCTTAGCCCCGCCGAGGAGGCGGCAGGTGGACGCGAGCGACCCTCCATCCTCAGCGACGCCTTCGAAGCCGTGCTGGGCGCAATCTACCTCGATTCGGGCTACCGCGCCGCGCGCGACTACGCCCTAAAACACCTCAAGCCCGAACTGGACGCCCTGCACGCAGGCGAAATGCCCGTCCAAGACTACAAGTCGCAACTCCAAGAGCGCACGCAAGCGTGGTGGCGCATCACCCCGACTTACGAGGTCGTCGAGGAATCAGGCACGCCCCACAACAAAACCTTCGTCGTGCAGGTCAAACTGCGCGACATCGTGGCGGGACAAGGCACTGGCTCCAGCAAAAAGCAAGCGGAGCAGAACGCCGCCGCACAAGCGATGGAATTCACCCAACAAAACAGGAGGCACTTAGATGAAACCTTTGGCTGAAATCGGCGTTTTCGGCGGCTCTGGCTTCTACTCGTTTCTGGACAAAGTGGAGGAGGTCAAGGTCGACACCCCCTACGGCGCGCCCAGCGACACCGTGTCGATTGGCGAGGTGAACGGGCGGCGCGTGGCGTTTTTGCCCCGACACGGACGCAAACACACCATCCCCCCGCATAAAATCAACTACCGCGCGAACCTCTGGGCGATGAAGGAACTCGGCGTGCAGGCGGTGATTAGCCCCTGCGCCGCAGGCAGCCTGCAACGGCATGTCAAGCCCGGCGATTTCGTCGTGGCAGACCAATATGTTGATCGCACGCACGGGCGCGCCGACACCTTCTACGAGGGTCCCACCGTGCATCATGTCTCGCCCGCCGACCCGTACTGCCCCGTGCTGCGCCAAATCGCCATCGAGGAGATCCGCGCGCACGGCATACCCGTCCATGAGCGCGGCACAATCGTCGTCATCAACGGACCCCGCTTCTCCACCAAAGCCGAGAGCAAGTGGTTCACCTCGATGGGCTGGGAAGTCATCAACATGACGCAGTACCCCGAGGCGTACCTCGCGCTGGAGTTAGCGATTCCCGTCGTGAACATCTCGCTGATTACCGACTACGATAGCGGGCTGGTAGCGGAAGGCGAGGTCAAGCCCGTCACGGCGGAAGAGGTGATGCATGTGTTCCACCAGAACGCCGAGCGCATCCGCAAGGTGATTTTCGGAATGATCGCCAAAATCCCGCCGAACTTCGAAAGCCCGATCCGCCACGCGCTGGACTATGCGAAGGTGACGGTGTAAGCGTCGCCGCGCCCGCTGCGTGTTTCGTTATGTAGCGGCGCGGCGGCTCACTCGAATAGCGACGGCGTGCGGTTCTGTAGGCGTTTGCAGGCGATTGCGACATATTCGGGGTTGATTTCAATTCCGATGTAATACCAACTGCGCGGTCAGAATTTACAATTGCCCCCCTCCTTAAGGTTCCCCCCGCTTCGCGAGGGGAACCGCGTGGGGCGCGTGGGTTCGGTTCCCCCTGCGAGCAGGGGGAACCTTAAGGAGGGGGTTATCGGGCATACTCGTTTTTGTGAACTTTGGCTGCGCGATTGGTATAACACGAATTGCGGTACCAGAGTAGCGGTTCCCCCCCGCTTCGCGAGGGTAACCGCACTCGTGTTCGGTTCCCCCTGCTTGCAGGGGGAACCTTACGGAGGGGGTTCACAGTGTCTGCCCGTCTACACGCCGACCATCTCGCGTGCCGCACCGGTCGCCGTCCAAGCGCGCTCGTACTGCAACACATATTCGGCGACCTGACGGCGCAGCGCCATCGTGTTCGGCTCCGCCGTGCGCCGCATGTAGCGCTTGAGCGCAGTGAGCAGAATCTGCGCCATGTCGCCCTCAGCGAAGCTGTGAATCGCGCGGCGGGCGTGCGCTTCGATGGCGTCCATCGCGTCGTAAGCGAACACGCGCGTCATCGCCAGCGGCAGCGTGATGTCGTACCCGCGCTGCTGCAACTTGCGCGTGCGCAGATACGCGCTCTCCATCGCGTAGAGCTGAATCAGGCAGTCCGCCAAGTGCCCGACAATCTCCTGCTTCTCCTCCAGCTCCGTGCCGACCTGCTCGGCTGCCATGCCTGCGACCGCCAGCACCGCCTTTTTGGCGTTGGCGATGTAGCGCTCGATGGCGTCCAGCGGGTCTACAGGGTCGGGTGTGGGCATCTGCGGGGTGTTCAGCTCCGCGCGAATCGCGCCGATGGCTTCCATCAGCCCCGGCAGCTTGCCTTTGAACGCGCGGCGCATCAACTGATCGAGCATCAGCAGGCGGTTGATCTCGTTCGTGCCCTCGAAGATACGGTTGATGCGGCTGTCGCGATAAATCTGCGCGGCGGGGAACTCTTCGGTGTAGCCGAAGCCGCCGTGAATCTGCATCGTCTCGTCCGCCACATAGTCCAGCACCTCCGAGCCGAATACCTTCAGGATGGCGCACTCGACGGGGTACTCCTCGTCCGCCTCGCGGTACTGCGCGTTCGCGTCGGGCGCAAGCGGGTCAATCCCGTGCGTGACCTCCTCCAGCATGCCCGCTGTGCGGTAGACCGTACTTTCCAGCGCGTAGAGCTGAGTCGCCATCTCCGCGAGTTTGTGCTTGATCATGCCGAAGTTAGCGATGGGCTGCCCGAACTGCTGGCGGTCTTTGGCGTAGCGGGTCGCGATGGTGAGCGCCTCTTTCGCGCCGCCCAGCGCGGCAGCCGCCAACTTGAACCGCCCGATGTTCAGCACCCCGAACGCCACATGGTGCCCCTTGCCAATCTCGTGCAACACATTCTCGACGGGAACCTGCGCGTTGTCCAGAATCACGCGCCGTGTGCTGGAGCCTTTGATGCCCAGTTTATGCTCCTCGCGCCCGACCGACACGCCAGGAAAGGTGCGCTCCACGATAAACGCGGTGAACTTCTCGCCGTCGATTTTGGCGAACACGATGAACAGATCTGCCCAGCCCGCGTTGGTCGTCCACATCTTCTCGCCGTTGAGCAGGTAATACTTGCCGTCGGGCGAGAGGGTCGCTTTCGTGCGGGCAGAGAGCGGGTCGGAGCCACAGTTCGCCTCGCTGAGCGAGAACGCGGCAATCATCTCTCCTGTCGCCAGTTTGGGCAGGTACTTCTGCTTCTGTTCGGGCGTGCCGAAGAACAGAATGGGCAGCGTGCCGATGCCCACATGCGCGCCCCACGAGACGGCGAACGACGCCTGCAGGCTCATCCGCTCGGCAATCAGCGTGCTGGTCGTCTTGGGCAGGTTCAGCCCGCCGAACGCCTCGGGCAAGTCCGCGCCCAACAAGCCCAGTTGCCCCGCCTTTTTGAGCAGGCTAACCGTCAGCCCCTCCTCTTGGCGTTCGATCGCGTCGTTGCGGGGTTGCACCTCGCCGCGCACGAACTCTTCCGCCGCGTGCGCCAGCGCCAGATCCTCGGAAGTGAAGTCTTCGGGGGTGAACACCGTCGACGGCGCCACCGCTTTCAGCAGAAACTCGCCTCCACGCAAAGTGATGTCTCTCATGGCTGGTCTCCTTACACCCGTATTATACCCCGAATTTGACTCGTTGTTCGAAAACGCGCCTACAGTACGAAGTGCCAGAACACTGCGCCGTAGGTGCGTTTGGGGGTGATTTCCGCGCCTACGGAGAAGCCGAGTCTAAGGCGCACGCCCGCAAAAAGCGACCCGCCGCGCGGGGTCAGCACGCCCGACACGAACAGCGTGCCGCGCGCGTCGGAGCGCCAGAAGTCCGTGCCGAGCGCGAGCCGAAAGTCGCGTCCCGCGCTGTAAATCGCGCCGATGCGCAGCGTGGGCACAAGCACGCTGGGATTGCCGTCGGGGTTGCGCCCCTCAAACCGCGCCTGCAGGTGCTGGCGCACCAGCCGAAAGAGCGGTCGCTGCACCAACCCGCCGCCGAAGTGCCCCGTATTGAGCCACAGCACCTTCGGGTTGCCCAACGCACGGATGAGTTTCTCGGTGTCTTCGGTCGGCACGACGATGTCGAAGCGCGCGCCAATCACGAAGGTCTTCTCGCCGTGTTCGGGCGTGAGTAGGTTCAGCGGCTCAATCGGCGCAAGTTCCTCGCGCAGGCGTTGCAGCGTGTACCCTTCGCGGCGCAGGCGCGCCCGCGCACGGATTGCCAGAATCGAGTCCCACAGCACATGCGCCAAGTCCGCCCCGCCCAGAATCAGCACCGCGCTGTGCAGGCGCGGCTCGGATGCCAGCGCAGTCGCGCCCAGTATCGCGCCGAGACTGATGCCCACCAGTGCGATGCGGTCGGGATCCACTTCGGGCTGGCGTTGCAGCCAGTCCACCGCGCGGCGCACATCCCAAGTCGCCTGAACGCCTGCCTCGCGCAGCAGCGCAATATCGCCCGCCAAGATTAGGTCGCCGCTGCCGTAGCCTGGCGGCGTGCGCTGCATATGGTACGGCAGGGTCATCAGGAACACCGCGATGCCGTTCCGCACCAGTTCACGCGCGAGTCCCATCTCCAGTTCGGGGCGGCGAATGCCCAGACTGTGCAGCAGCACGACGGTCGGCGCGCGCCCCGCACGCTCGGCAGGCACAAGCCACCACGCATACACCGTGTTGTTCGCGGGATACGGACTACGGTACGCGCTGGGAAACTCCACGCGATACTCCACATACCCCTCTTGGCGCACGCTGGAGACGAAACGAGACGGGAACACGGGGTCTAACGGCGCGCGTAGGTCTTGGGCAAAACACAGGGCAGGTAGGAGTATTCCAATCGCCACACCAAACCTAACGAAAACGCGGGCGAACGAAACCCCCTCCTTAAGGTTCCGCATGCCCGCAGGGGGAGCTGAACGGACGCATGGCTTGGCTCCCCTCGCGAAGCGAAGGAACCCGCCCCAGCCAACGGTTCCCCTCGCGAAGCGGGGGGAACCTAAAGGAGGGGGGCAGTTCGTAGGCTCTGCCCAAGCAGTTGGTATAACGCACGATATGACAATAGACAGGACATACTGCACAAGGGCAAGGATAATGGTCAACCCCCTCCTTAAGGTTTCCCCTGCAAGCAGGGGGAACCGCGCGGGCGCACGACTCAGTTCCCCTCGCACAGCAAACGAACCTGACCCAGCCAACGGTTCCCCTCGCGAAGCGGGGGGAACCTTAAGGAGGGGGGCGCTCATAAGCCCTGGCGTCACCGCTTGTCCTCCTGCGGGGCGCGGTTCAGCCATGCGCGTGCGACGACCACGAGCGTGAGCGTCAGCGTCAGCGCGTAGAGCGCCATCCCGACGCGCGCGAGCGCGTTCGCCGTCGCCGCGTCCGCCCAGTACGCCAAGTAGAACGCCAGCAGCGCACACACCAGCCAGCCCGCCGCTACAAAGTCGCGCATCGCGTCAGAGCCTCCCGTATCGCCTCCGTCGGGATATTCGGCACAAGGCGCGCGTTCCCTATCGCCTCCAGCAACACGATGCTCAGCGAGTCGCCCGCGCGCTTTTTGTCGTGGCGCATGTGTGTTAGGAGCGTGTCGGCGTCCACGCCTGCTGGCAACTGTGTCAGCAAGCCCGCTTGGGCAATCGTCTCGCGCAGTTCGTCGGCGACTTCGGGCGGGGTGACCCCCAGCACACGCCCAATTTCGGCTTCGGCGACCATGCCTGCGGCGATGGCTTCGCCGTGCAGCCAGCCCCGATAGCCCAGCGCGGCTTCGACTGCGTGCCCGACGGTGTGCCCGAAGTTCAGCAAGGCGCGCCTGCCCGACAGGTCGCGCTCGTCCTCCGAGACAATCTGCGCCTTGAGTGATACGCAGCGGGCGATCGGCAGCGTCCAGTGGTCAGGCGCTTTGCGCACCCTGCGCGGGCTGATGAGTTCCGCCTCGACCATCGTCTGCAGGCGACGCCATAGCCCGACCTGCAGCGCCGCGCCATACTTGAGCATCTCGGCGAAGCCGTTGCGCCAGTGGCGGAGCGGCAGCGTGCGCAGCGTTTCGGGATCAACCAGCGTCATCAGGGGCTGGTGGAACGCGCCCACCAGATTTTTGCCCTGCGGTAGGTCTACCGCGACCTTGCCGCCAACGCTGGAGTCGACCTGCGCCAGCAGCGTGGTGGGGATTTGCACATAGGGGATGCCGCGCATGTAGGTCGCCGCGACAAACCCGCCCAAGTCGCCCAGCACGCCTCCGCCGATAATCACGAGCAGGCTGCCGCGATCGCACCCCACCTTCAGCAGTTGCGCATACAGCCGTTCCGCCACGCGCAGCGACTTTATGCGCTCGCCCGACGGGAGCGTCATCAAATGCGCGGGGACGCCGTGCTGGTTAAACCCTGCGTGCAGGGGGTCAGCGTATGTTCGCAAGTTGGGGTGCGTCACGATGACGACGCGGGTCGGCTGAATGCGCTGCAGGATGGCTTGCACGGCACTTGTCATCACGCCAGGCGCAACCAGCACGGGGTACTCGTTTGGCTGGCTGGGCAGCACGGGGATGACAAGTGGCGCGTCGGGCGTCGGCTTGAACGCCCGCACAATCGCGTCGGCGACCTCCTCTGGACAAAGCGCGTCGGTGTCAATCACCCAGTCCGCCTCTTGGTACAGCGGCTCCCGCGCTTGTGCAATCGCCTGAAGCGTTTCGGAGGGCGACTCTGTGCGCAGCAGGGGTCGGTCGGTCGCGTGCTGGAGGCGTTGCCAGAGCGTTTTGGGCGACGCGCGCAGGTAGATGACCCAGCCTTTCCTGCGCATCAGCGCGCGGTTCTCCTCGCGCAGCACCACGCCGCCGCCTGTGGCAACTACAGTATCTATCATCACGATAGTCCGTGCCAGCGCTTCGCGTTCCAGTTGGCGGAAGGCTTCCTCGCCGCGCTGAGCGAACAGCTCGGCGACGGTCTGCCCTGTCATCCACTCAACATCTCGGTCAAGGTCCGTGAAGAACATTCCCAGCCGCTGGGCAACCTGTTCTCCAATAGTGGTCTTGCCACTGCCCATGTTGCCAACAAGGTAGAGATGTGCCATACGCCTCGAACACGAAACTACAGGGGCGCACGGCTGCGCCCCTGTAGTCGGTATCACGGAACCTGCATCGTCTTACGGTGAGAGGGCGCCCATGCCTTCCTCTTCATCGAGGATGGTCGCCGTCACGAAGATGAGCAGTTCGGTCTCGACGACCGAGCGGTCGCGCCCGCGGAAGAACTGTCCAATCACGGGCAGATCACTCAACAGCGGCACACGGGTCGTGGCGCTGTTATCGCTGCGCGTGACCAGTCCGCCGAGCACCATGGTCTCACCGTTGCGGATGCGCCGCACGGTGAACACGAACTGGGTGTCGAAGCGCGGCAGATCGCGCGCGCCCACTCGCACGCGCCCCACCGTCGAGACTTGCGGGAACAGCGCGAGGGTAATCGTCCCGTCCGCATTGATGCGCGGCGTCACGGTCAGCTGGGTCGGCACAGGAATCGGGATGGGCTGCGTGAAGGTCGTCGGCTGACCCGCTTGGTTGAACACGATGAACTGCTGTTCGATGTAATCCGTGGTGGAGAACACGACGGTCGCGGGGCTGTTGTTTTGGGTGACCACGATTGGCGCGTTCACCACACGCCCACGCGCTTGGCTAAGCTGCGCACGCAAGTTCGCCACCAGATTGCCCGAGGCATAGTTGACGAAGATGGGCGCGGTGCGGTCTGCCAACCCGGTCGTACCCGTTTGCAGGTTCACCCGCGCGAGGTTCCAATCAATCCCGAACTTCTCGGCGTCGTTGCGCGTGACGGTGACGAACTCGGCGCGAATCAGCACTTGCTTGGGCGCGATATCCAAAAAGCGCAGGATGCGGCGGATGAACTCGATGGCTTCGGGTGTGCCGCGCACAATCAGCGAGTTGTCGATATCGTTCGCCACGATGCCGTCCAGTCCTTCGGGAATCAGGATGCCTGCTTGCCCGCCTGCGCCGAACTGTCCGCCGAAGCCGCCCCCGCCGGGCTGACCGCCGCCGAAGCCGCCCCCGCCGGGCTGACCGCCGAAGCCGCCCGGCTGACCACCGAAACCGCCCAGACCGCCGCCGCGCCCGCGCTGCCCTTCACCTGGCTCCTGAAGTGCCTCGTTCGGGTTGGTCACCGGCGTGTTGTTGTAGGGAATCGACGGATTGCCATCCATGCGGAAGGGCACGCTGGGCGGGACAGGAACCTGCATGCCCGGCGCACTTTGGGAAATGGTGCGATTGACGAAGTCGCGTAGCTCGGCGAACGGGTCGTCCGTCATCATTTCGGTCTTGATGATGCGTACAATATCGGATGCACGGCTGTAGCGCAATGGGATGCGCTCGGTCACCACCAGTGGCTTCTGCGCCTCGACAACGGGGGCAGCGGGCACAGGCGCGGGCGTCTCTATTGCCTTCGCACGCGCCGGACCAATCACATACACGCCGTTCGCTTCCTTCCGATAAGTCGCGCCTGCCGATTGACAGATATAGCCAAGCACCTGCTCAAACGGCTTCTGGTCAATCTTGATAAAGCTGATGCGCTTATAGGGTTCTTCGGTCGGCTCGAAAACAACTTCCGCCTTGACCTGCTGCGCAATCGCCTTGACCGCCGTGATGAGGTCGGCGTCCATCAGATGGATCGACACGAGATAGTCGTCGTTCGCCCATGCCGACAAGTTGACACAACCTGTCAGCAGGGACGCCACAAGTACGCTCCAGATTCCTTTTCTCATTCGCAAGATCCTCCTCCGTGATACCTAAAGTGGGGCTGACGCGGTCAGCCCCTCCAACCGAAGGCGTTGGGCGGCATTAGCGTCCGAAGCCGCCGCCAAAACCGCCGCCGCCAAAACCGCCGCCTCCGAAGCCGCCGCCAAAACCGCCACCGCGGAAGCCGCCACCACCGAAACCGCCGAAGCCGCTACCAAAGCCACCGAAGCCACCGCCCAAGCCGCCAAAGCCGCCGCCCAGACCGCCAAAGCCGCCAAAGCCACCGAAGCCGCCGCCCAAGCCGCCAAAGCCGCCAAAGCCACCGAAGCCGCCGCCCAAGCCGCCAAAGCCGCCAAAGCCGCCGAAACCACCAAAGCCGCCGCCACTTTGCAGCTCATACTGCGCATAGCCAATCAGCGAGCCTCCAAGCAGCGCGGCAATCAGCGTCGGGCTGGCATAGTTCAACTGTATCTTCTCCGGCAAGTTCAGACGAACGCCTTCCTCGGGCGTTGTAGTGTCCACATTCGGCGCGAGCGGAGCCTCTTCTGGCTGGCGCACCGTGACGAAGTAGACCCCGTTCTCCACGCGATAGGTCAGGTTCAGCGGGCGCAGGATGTTGTCCAGCGCGACGGTGAACGGCACATCCGTCAGCGAGACGGTCACTGTGCCTTGCACATTCGGGTCGAGCGTGTAGCTGACGCCAACGCTGTCGAACAACTGCTTCAGTACGAAGCGCACATCGGCTTGGTCGTACTTGACCGTGACGCGGCGCTGCGAGGGGTCGCCGCCCTGCTGTGCCAGCAGCGGGGACGCCTGCGCCGCTACCAAAACCGCAATCGCTGCCAATACCAGTCTGGTTTTCATCGTTCTACCTCCATGCAAATTACGCTTCTGCAGGTGTTCCGTTTCTAAATGTCGGGCGCGCGTCCACCGCGTCCACCGCCCCCAGGCGCGCCTAATCCGCCTGCGCCGGGTGCGCCTGGAGGCGCGCCTGGTCCGCCGCGCGGACCGCCAAAGCCCGCGCCGCCGCCTCCACCACCGCCGCCGACATTGCCCGGCGGCTCGTAGGGTACGCGCACCTCACGCGGGTTGCCCTTCGAACGGCGCAGAATCAAGCCTGTTTCGGTAATCGCCGCCACGCGGAACTCGCCGACCATATCGCCGGGATAGACGATGCGCGGCAACTCGCCTTCCTGCTCCAATATGGCGGAGACCGTTGCGCCGATGATGATACCCGCTACGCGCCGACGCGGCTGCGGCTCGAACGGCTCGGGCAACTCCACCTTCGGCGGTTTGGGCGGGCTTGCCAGCACGAAGTAGCGCGCGGGGTCAAAGGCGTCCGCTTGCATCGCCTCGACCTCTTCGGGTAGGGGCGCGAACGGGTCACGGCGCGGGGTAAATTGCGGGCGCGCTGCCTGCGGCTGCGGCGCCGTCGCCGTCATCGCCGGAGAGGACGGTGTGAATCCCCCGCCCGGAGACGAAGGCGCAAGCCCGCTGCCATCGCGGTCGAAATCGGGCGGCGCAGGCGGCGGTTGCGACGCAGTGTTGTCCCCGCCGCCGCCTGTGAACACGAACAGCAGCGCGATGGCAATCACCACCAGCACAATCACCGCGACTGCTAACGCGATTTGCGTTTCCTTCTTCATACTGGCTCACCTCTGAATTCGCGCTTCATGGAACTATTCCTGCAGGATTAGGGACCCGAGGCGCCAAAACCCTGCGGTCCGCCGAACCCGCCGCCAAAGCCGCCACCGAAACCACCCGGCGCACCGCCCGCGCCCGCCTGCGGCGAGGACGGCACATTCGGACCCGGTCGGTCGCCATTACGCGGGTAGACGAACGCCACAAGCGTGTAGCTGCCAATCAGATTCGGACTCATCCCCGAAATCGTTAGCCCATCGACCAGTACCACCAAGTTCGGCACATCGTTCCATTTTCGGACATGGTTGAGCAAACCTTCAAACGATGACGCACGCACCTGTACCGTGCCTAACGGAAAGACCAGTGCGAGGGTGGGAATCGCGTTTGGATCGTTCGGGGGCGGCGGCATCGCAACCGTGTAGAGTCGCTGCACGCCCGTTTTCGCGGGCCAAGCCTCCAGTTTTTTAGCGATCTCGCGCGTCATATCAGGATACTGCATCCACGCCTTGAGGCGGTCGGAAAGGTCGATGGTGTTGACGGGCATCTTGGTGCGGTCGATGGCTGCCAAGTCGCGGTTCGCTTGCTCCACGCGCTGTTGTGCCTGCTGCACGAGCTGCCGAGCGCGCGGTATCTGCGCGACTTTCTGCTCCAGTTGGGCGATGTTGTCCTCGTGATACTTGATGTTCTGTAGGGTGGGGCGGATGCCGAGCAGATAGATTGCGGCAGCCACCACGATGGTCGCCACCAGCCCGATTGAAACCTTCGCGAACATGCTGAGTCCTTTCATGATCAGCCTCCTTAGATGCCTATTCCGCGTCCGCCCAGAGCCGATGGCGGCGGGGGGGCGCCGCCGCCGAATCCGCCCAGCGTGGGCAAGCCACCGCCCCCGCCGATATTCAGACCGGGCACGCTGGCAGGCGGCGCGGGGGGCGCAATCGGCTCCTTGAGGTACGCCACGACCTGGAATGGCATCAGGTTCGCAGGCGAGCTGCCCGCCTGAACGCCGCCGCCAGCAAAGCCGCCGCCCAAGCCAAGCCCGCCTGGAGGCGCCCCAGGAGTCCCCAATGTAGCGGGCGGCGGCGCGCCGCCGCCAAAGCCGCCAAACCCAGGCGCCGTCATCCCCCCTTGACTGCCCCCCGAAGGATAGCCTGGCAACGCCGCCGAGGTGAGACTAACCGCCGTGAACAGCGGGCAATTATACATCGTCTGCAAAAACAGCCCCAGCTCGCGAATCCCCTTCGTGAAGCCCGACAGCTGCAGCTGGTTGCCCTGCGCCACTTGCATCCCCGCATAGCGCACGCGCGGCGAGGTGTAGCGGCTCACCTCGCTGTAGAGTTCGGGATACTTGAGGTTGTGCTGCTGCACGCGCTTGACCCACTCCGCTTTGCCCAGCGCAATCGCCGCGGAGTCGATGAGCGCGTTCGCCTGATTGTAGAGGCTGTCCACCTGCTGCGCCTGCGCCTCTAACTCGCTCTTGCGCGCCTGCAGCTCGCGCAGCGTGCCTTGTGCGCTCACCATCCAGAACGCCATCAGCGCGTTGACCACAATAAACAGCACCACAAGCAGCGCGATAATCTGCTTGTTGACCTTCCGTTGGCGTACATAATCGGGTACAAGGTTCAGTTTCATCCGTGACCGCCTCCGTCAAAAGCTTGCGTGCAAGCCCATCCCGACCGCCACCGCCATCAGGTGCGCGTTGGCAGCGACATATTCAGGACCGTGCCGCTTCACCTGCAACTGGACGCCTTTGAATGGATTCCCCACCACCGCAGGGATTCCTACCGCTTGGGCGATGAATTGATCCAGATTCGGCATAATCGCCCCGCCGCCGCACAGCACTATCGTCTGCACATCCGCGTCGGGGTTACGGCTGCGGAAATATTCAATGGAGCGTCGAATCTCGCTGACCAGCTCTTCCAGCAGTGGGTAGATTGCCAGAAACACCTCCGTCTTGCGCGGGTCAGTTGGCGATTGCACAGGCAGCGCAGGTTCCGGCTCTGCGGCGGGCGCGTCTTCAGGTTCAGGCGCGCTGGGCGTTGCAAACGGCGAGGGCGGGATGTCGGGTTCAGGCGCGGTGAACGAGCCAGGCGTCATAAACGGCGACGGCTCAGGCGCGATTGTTGGCTCGCCTGGAAAGCCAGGCGTGTAAAACCCGCCTGTGGGCATGCCTGGCACGCCGAACGGCGAGGTTGCTTGGGGAATCTGATCCATCAGCACTTCCGCCAGTTGCGCCTTGAGCTGCTCGGCTTCTGTCTCCGAAATCATCAGCCGCTCAGCGATGGCGCGGGTGAGCATGTTGCCGCCTGTAGGCAAGATTCGCGGGAAGCTCAGGTAGCCTTGATTGTAGATGTCGATGGAGGTCGCTTCCGCGCCGAGATTGACCACCGCCACATTCTGGTTTTGCAGGTCGGGTTGCGTCAGCAGCAGGCTGCGCGCCAGCGCCAGCGGCTCGACATCAATCGCATATGGCTCCAGCCCCAACTTATCGGCGATGTCGACCAGCCCGTCGACGGCGTCCTGCTGCGCAACCGCCAGCACAACCTCCATGTTGTCGGCGTTCGGGTCGGCACCGGGGCGACGCACCACCTCATACGCCGACTGTACGCGCGTGTCGGCGAACGGAATGTTGCGCCCAATCTCCCAATCCATGTGTTGCTTGAGTTCGACAGCGTTCATCTTGGGCACTTCGAGGATGCGCACCACTACCGAGTTTTGTCCTGCGAGCGCGAACGCGGCTTGCTTGGTGCTGATGCCTGTCTCCGCAAGCAGTTTCTTCAAAGTCGCCGCGACCGCCGCCTTGTCTACAACGCCTGTGCTATCGACCGCGCCTTCAGGGGTGGGCGCGATGCCGATGTTCGTCACCGCAGGCGGACGCCCTGCGCGCACCTCCGCCACTTTGATGAAGCGGCTCCCTAAGTCAATCCCTACAACGATGCCCGGTTGTTTCGCCATGCCGTTCTCCTGATGCCACCGATTCGGCGGCAGGGCTACGGTTCCTGCCGCCCATCCGCGACCTTCGATATTGTACCCGATAAATTTCAGCGGCGACTGCCCGTCTCCTGCTGTGTGAGACGGCAATCGCCGCGAAATGTCTCTATCGACAACGCCTCAGCGCGTGATGACTTCGTAGGTGCGAAAATCGGAGCGCATGGGCGGCTCCTCGCCGCGCGCTTTGGCGGCGCGAATGTCTTCAAAGCCGCGTTTGTGCCCCTCCAGAAACTCTGGCGACTGCAGCCACGCGCGGAAATGCGCCTCGCTGTCCCAGTGGCTCACTACCAAGTAAGCGTCGCCGTCTTGCTGCGGGCGCAGCACATACATCCCGCGAAAGCCCGGCAAACGGTCTATCGCGCGCGCCCGCGTCTTAAACAGGTACTCGAACCGCTCGCGATATTCAGGCTTGCAGGTGATGTAGTTAATCGCCACGAACCCCTCCGATTCGGGGGTCTCCACAACCGCCTGCTGCGTCTGTTGCTCCGTGATCACCATCATCGCCTCCATTCTCTATAGAGGATACCCTTAGCCACGCTAAGAAATCAAGTCCCCCGCCGCACACATTCAGCAATTTGCTCCAACCCATTAACCGATCGGGGCGATTCGCGCAGCACCCAGTCGGGGTTCAGTTCGTAGACGCGACGATTTCTGACGGCGGGCGTGCGCTGCCAGCGCGCGTGGTTGACAACAGCGTCCGCCTTCGGACCTGCCAGCAGGATGACTTCGGGCGCGGCGCCAAGCGCGGTCTCGAGGCTCACGGCTTTGAAACCGCTGAACGCAGACGCCAGCGCGTTGCGTGCGCCTGCGAGGGTCATCATCTCGTCGGCGAAGGTGTCGCGCCCCGCTGCCCAAAGCGGCTCGACGCTAATCACAAACAGCGCGCACGGTCGGCGCTTGGGCACCTGACGACGCACACGCGCCACCCGCGCCTGAATCGAGCGCGTGAGTTGGCTCGCCTCGCGCTGCGTGCCCGTCGCTTCACCTATCGCGCGAATAAAGGCGTACAGCTTCTCGAAGCGGTTCGGGTTCGCATGCAGCACGCGCAGCCCCAAGCGCTTCAACACAGGAATGACCCGCGCGTTTAGCACTTCATGCGCGACCACCAAGTCGGGCTTGAGGGCGACCACCCTTTCGGGGCTGATTTGGTAGTCGCCGACTTTGGGCTTACGCCGCGCCTCGGGCGGGTAATCGCAAATCTCCGTCACGCCCACAATGCGCGGCTCCAGCCCCAACGCGAACAGAATCTCGGTAATCGACGGCGCCAACGAGACGATGCGCTGCGCGCTCATGGCTATCGGTTCAGCACCTGTTCCACAGCCTGCGCCTGCAGTTTGAAAATCTGCTCCAGCCCGCCCTGCGCGAGGTCAAGCAGGCGGTTGAGTCGCTCGCGCGAGAAGGGCGCGCTTTCGGCAGTGCCCTGCACTTCCACGAACCGCCCCCGATCGGTCATCACGACATTCATATCGACGGCAGCCTGCACATCCTCTTCGTAGCATAGGTCGAGCAGTTCCTCGTTGCGCACGACGCCGACGCTAATCGCGGCGACGCGCTCTTGGAACGGCAGGCGCGTGAGGTAGCCTTGATCCATCATCCAGCGACAGGCGTGTGCGAGGGCGACGAACGCGCCTGTAATCGCCGCCGTGCGCGTGCCGCCGTCCGCCTGGAGCACATCGCAGTCCAGCGTAATCGTGCGCTCGCCCAGCTGCGTCAGGTCGACCACCGCCCGCATCGCGCGCCCAATTAGCCGCTGAATTTCCATCGTGCGTCCGCTGGGCATTCCGCGTGCTGACTCGCGTTGGCTGCGCTGCTTGCCCGCGCGCGGCAGCATGCTATATTCCGCCGTAATCCAGCCGCTGCCCGTGCCCTTGAGAAACGGCGCGGTCTTGTCCTCCACCGTTGCGGTAATCAGAACGCGCGTGTTGCCCATCGTAATCATGCATGACCCCTCCGCGTAGGGGTGGAAGCCTGGCTCGAACTGAATCGGGCGCAACTCGTTCGCCGCTCTGCCGTCCACTCGTCGCATAACAGGGATAGGATACCTAAAACTGCGCAATCGCCTGCAGATACCAACCTGCACGGGTGGTGGGCGCGCCTGTGTCGCGCAGGTGGCTGGCGCGATACTGCAGGCTAATCGCGCCGCGCTCGGAGACCTGATACCCGACCGTGATGCCCAGCACATAGCCGCGCACGCCTGGGCGGTACTCGTGAAATCGGCGCAGGCTCGTGTAGTCGACGGCGTAGAGCCACCGCCCTGCTTCGTGTTCCGCGCGCGCGTACAGCCCGATGCGGTTCGCGCCAATCGGATGACCCATCGGCAAGTCTTTGTAGAAGTAGGCGTAGCGGCGTGGGTGGTTGGAGTTGTCGTAGACGCCGCCTGTGGGCGTGCCGTCCGAGCGCACGAGTTCGAGAATCACCCGCGTATTCGGCACAGGATGGAGCCGCGCGCCGATGAGCGTGGCGACCTTGCGCGGCGTAATCGACGAGCCGCCCAGCGCCGTGGGCGCGCGCAGGTCGTCCATCAGCCAGAACAGGTAGACGCGACTCTGCGCGTCGGGCTTGTAGACCACGCCCACCTCCGCCAAGTAGTTGAACCAGCCCGACCCGCGCTGCGCGTTGCCGTACCATTTCTGATACAAGTAGTAGGGCACAATCTGGCTCACCGCGCCTTCGGGCAGCGCGAGCGCCTTGAACGCTTCCGCCAGCGCGAGCGTCCACTGCGCCCCGAAGTCGCGCTCCAGCCGCCGTGCGCCCCACCAAGTCGACGCGCCATCCTGCTCGAACTGGCTGAGGAACTGCTCGAAGCGCCACTCGCCCAGCAACGGGACGCGTACGGGGAACTGTATAGCAGCGTGGGGCACAGAGGGCATCTCGTCGTTGACGAGCAGCCCACCGCTGTAGCCGCCCAGCCAGCGCAGCGTGCCATAGCCGACTTGCCCGCGCACGGAACCTGCCTGTAGCGTCAGCATTGCGTAAGGAACCGCGCCGAACGCGCTGGGGTTCTCGCCTGTGCGACGGCGCGCGTCGCTCCAGACCACCTCCAGCAAGGTGTGCGCGTCTATTGCCCACGCGCCCACGATTCGATAGGTCGCCTCCGCTGTGCGCCAATCGCTTTGGTCGGGGAACGCGAACGCCTGCGCCTCCGCCATCAGTAGCGTCGCGCGTGGGGGCAGCGACGGCGCGTCGCCCAGTTTCCAGCGGGCAATCGCCCCACTTGCCTGAGCGTCGCTGGGGAACGCGCGCAGGAACTCGTCCGCGCTGCGTGGCGTGCGCAGCAGCGTCGCGGGCGACGGGCGTTCCCGCGCGAGGTAGTCGTACAGTGGGTCGTCGCGCGATGGGAGCTGCTGCGCCATGCACGCGCCTGCCACCACTACGCTCGCAAGCACACCCCAGCGTCTCAACTCTGAACCGCCCTCCGCTCTCCGATAGAGTAAGCTGCCAACTTGCCTGTGGCTAACTCCAGCAGCATCGTGCGCGCGGCGTCCGCCTGCTCTTTTTCGCACAGGTTTAGTAGCGTCTCCAGTTGCGCCTGCAGCCAGGCCCAGTCGGGCACAGTGTGCATTCGCACGCGCTTGATCTTCGGATTGGGGGTCGCCTCCAGCACCTCTTCGTCGTAGCAGAGTTGCTCATGCAGTTTCTCGCCGGGGCGCATCCCCACAATCACGATTTTGATGTCGTGGTCGGGCACCAACCCGTAGAGTCGGATGAGGTCGTGCGCCATGTCGAGGATGCGGATGGGCTCGCCCATATCCAGAATATAAAGGTCGCCGCGGCTCTGGAATGAGCCTGCACGCAGGATGAGGTGAACCGCCTCGTTGATACTCATGAAGTAGCGTCGCATCTCGGGGTGGGTGATGCGCACGGGACCACCCTGCTCGATTTGCGCCTGCAGGGTTGGCACGAGGCTGCCGCGACTGCCCAGCACATTCCCGAATCGCACAATCGCGAATTCGGTCTCCGATTCGCTTGCCAGCGCGCTGACAATCATCTCCCCGACGCGCTTGGTCGCGCCCATGATGCTGACGGGATTGACCGCCTTGTCGGTAGAGACATAGACGAATTTACGCACGCCGTGCCGTGCGGCAGTCTCCACCATCACCCAAGTGCCCAGCACATTGTTCTTGATGGCTTCCACAGGGTTGGCTTCCATCAGGGGCACATGCTTATGCGCGGCAGCGTGGAACACGAGGGTGGGCTGCATTTTGCGGAACACGGCATCGATTCGCGCTGCGTCGCGCACATCGGCAATGACGCATTCAGGTTCGTAGCCAAGCCGCGTGCGTAGCTCCTGCTCAATCTGGTAGATACTGTTCTCGCCTTTGCCCAGCAGCACGAGGCTGGCAGGGCCCAGCTCGGCGATTTGGCGCGCGAGTTCGCTACCAATCGAGCCGCCCGCGCCCGTAATCAGCACCCGCTCGCCCGCTACATAGTCCGCGATGGGGCGTAGATCGAACTGCACGGGCGCGCGCCGCAACAAGTCCTCGATATTCACCTCTCGAATCTGCGTCAGCTGGAAGTTGCTCCCCTCGGTCGGCTGAAATGGCGGCACGATGCGCACGCGCGCGTTGGTCGTGCGACAGATGTTGAAGATGCGCCGCACCAGCTCGCCGTCTGCCGTGGAGATGGCGATAATCACATCATGCACGCCGTACTCGGCAACAATTTGGGGAATGTCCTCGATTGTGCCCAGGCAGGGATACCCGTGGATTTGCATCGTCTGCTTGTTGGGATCGTCATCCACGAAGCCGACCACGCGCAGTTCCGAACGAGGGTTGCGCTGGATCTCGCGCATCACGACCTCGCCCGTGTCGCCGCCGCCCACCACGAGTGCGCGACGCGACGGCGACTGGTTCCGCGTGTAAGCCAAGTACCAGTCGTACAAGCGACGCCCCACACGCGGCGCCGACAGCAGTGTGGTCGACAGGAACCCGAACAGCACCCACTCCGCCAACGAGAACGGACGCCCGCTGTAGTACGCAAAAGCAAGAAACCCGATCAGGCATCCTGTGCTGAGCGCCGCACTCGCCTTGAGCAAGCGAAACAGATCCGTAATTCCCGCATATCGGCTATGGACGCGATACAGCCCCTGACTAAAGAGCACGTTCACGCCCACCAACGACAACAGCGGCGCAAGCCACGCCAGCAAGCGCGCGTCATGTTCTCTCCACTGAAAATCGGCAACCAACCCTATCGCGAACACCAGCGACGCCGAGATGAGCAACACATCCGTCAGTACCGCCCGCCAAAACTCCGCCCAGCGCCGCGGAGGTATCTGACGCAATCGTCCTAATCTGCCTTTGTTCCGCAAGGCTTCCCTCCGTAGAAAACCGCTTGCAGCATACCGCCCGCCCAATCGGGCATTGTCAAGTATACCCGTCTCCTCTCGCCGTCAAGCATCGCGTTTAGCAGACGAATCGGGTATAAATTCGTTAGCGTGGAGCGGTGCCCGAGTGGCTGAAGGGACACGACTGGAAATCGTGTAGGCTCCGAAAGGGGTCTCGTGGGTTCGAATCCCACCCGCTCCGCCATCCTTAACGCCCTCTTAACGCCCCAAGCAGGTATAGTTCTCTGGGAGGCGACCACTATGCATGAACGCTACACACGCAGAGAGATTCTGCGCCTGGGCGTCGCAGGCGCGACAGGGCTTGCCCTCACGAAACTGGCTCCTGCCCAGCGCCGCCAACGCAGCGCAGGGCGCGTCAAAAACATCATCTTCATGGTTTCAGACGGCATGAGTGCGGGCGTCCCATCGCTGGCAGACGAGTTCGGCAAACTCGTACGCGGCAAAGGTTCGTTCTGGTATCAACTGCTCCAAAGCCCCGACGCGACGCTCGGCTTTTTCGATATGGCTGCGCTCAACTCGCTGGTGACCGACTCGGCGTCTGCCTCCAGCTCGTGGGGCAGCGGCAGCCGCATCTTCAACGGGCAAATCAATGTGCTGCCCGACGGCACGCGCCTGACCCCGATTGCCCAGATTGTCAAGCAGGCAGGCAAGAAGGTCGGGCTGGTGACCACCACGCGCATCACGCACGCGACGCCTGCAGGCTTCGCCGCCGTGCAGCCACGCCGCGACGACGAAGACGACATCGCCCCACAGTACCTGAATGTGGTCGATGTGCTGATGGGCGGCGGACTGCGCCACTACGCCCCTAACCGACGCAGAGACGGCGCCGACCTCATCAAGACCTACCAAGACGCAGGCTACGTCTACTGGAACACGCGTGACCAAGTGATTGGCAACGCACGCCCCGAAAAGGTGCTGGGGCTGTTCTACGACTCGCATGTGCCCTACACGGTAGACCATATCCACTCCGACGAACTCAAGCGCACCGTACCTACGCTCGCCGAGATGACACGCAAGGCACTGGAGATTCTGGGCGACGCGCCGAACGGCTTCCTGCTGCAGGTTGAGGGCGGTCGCGTCGATCACGCCGCGCATGCTAACGACGCCGCAAGCATCATGTGGGATCAGCTCGCCTTCGACGACGCCATCGAGGTCGCCTACGAGTTCGCCGCCAAGCGCAACGATACCCTACTCATCATCACCAGCGACCACGGCAACTCGAACCCCGGTCTGAACGGTATGGGCGGCGAGTATGAGGCGTCTAACAAGGCGATGGCGATGCTCCAGCACGCGAAATGCTCGTTCGAAGAGTTGCCCAACAAGCTCCGCAACGCGAGCAGCGCGGACGAGGTGCGCGACATCCTGAAGGCACAGCTGGGCATCGAAATCAACGGCGAAGAGGCGAACGCGCTCGCGGGCGCCATCAAAGGCAATCTACCGCCCATCTGGAACCGCCAGCACCGTAACCTGCAGGGGCTACTGGGACAGATCCTCAGCAACTACAACGGCTACGGCTGGACTGGTACTTCGCACACGGCGGACTACACCTGGATTACCGCGCTGGGACCTGGGCGCGAGGAGTTCCACGGGCTGGTGCGCAACACGGACGCCTTCTACAAGATGCTCAAGCTGTTCGGGCTGTCGCACAAGAACCCCAGCATGACGCCTGAAGAGGCGCGCAAGTATATGTCGCGCGCGCCGCGCATCCGCACGGAAGATTGGGCATAGGCGTTAGCCCTCGCACGCCTCGCGCATGGCGTCCAGCGCGCGTTGCACGCCGACCGTCGGCACAACGCCGCAGCCAGGCGCGGGGCGTATGCGCCATTCGTCCCCCTCGCGCACAACCTCAATCCAGAAGTGCTGCGTCAGGTCGTCCTCCACAACCACCACGCGCGTCATCGCAATCTGGCGGGCGGGGTCGTAGCGCGTCTCCTTGAACACCACATGCACGCCGTCGTCCACATCGGCGGGCTGGAACCGCGCAGGGTCAAACTGCTTCACACGGTAGGTCTCCATCGGCGCATCCTCCAAAAGCGGGATTGGGCAGTGCTGCGTTTTGGTCAGCGTCAGTTCGTAAAAGTGAGACTGCCCCTCCGCCAGCCACTTGCGTTCGTACTTCGTGCCCACCTGTGGGGGCACGGTGCGGGCATAAGCGGTAAACCCCGTGTCGGTCAGGTTGCCCAGCACCCACTGGAAATAGTCGGCGTGGTCGGTCAGCAGGTAGCACTCGCCGCCCGCCTGCAGACGGCTGTTGATAAGTTGCAGATGCGTCTGGGTCAGCAGGCGATGCTTGTGATGGTGCGTTTTGGGCCATGGGCACGGGAACAGCGTGTAGACGCGGGCAAGGCTTTGGGGGGCAATCGCTCGCCACAGAATCGGTCGCGCGTCGCCCAACAGTACGCGCACATTGGTCAGCCCCGCCCCCGCGATTCGGCGCAAGGCACGCTGCACGCCTTCCCACTCCAGTTCGATGCCCACAAAGTCGCGTTCGGGGTGCTGCTGGGCGCGCGCCACGAGGTAGTCGCCGCTGCCGAAGCCAATCTCCAACTCCACAGGCGCGACGCGCCCAAACAGACGCGCCCAACCCAGCGGGCGCTCCACCTCGCGCCACAAAATCAGGGGCTTCAGGGAACGGTAGTACGCACGCACGGGCTAAATTAAACCCCGCTTGACCGCCAGCAGCGCAGCTTCCGTGCGCGAGTTGACCTGCAACTTGAACAAGATGCTGGAGATGTAATTCTTGACGGTCTTTTCCGAGAGGAACAGCGCGTCGGCGATTTCGCGGTTGCGCTTGCCCTCCGCCATCAGACGCAGGATCTCGGTCTCGCGCGCGGTCAGTTCGCAGATGAGTTCAGGTGCATCTTCAGCGGCGGCGCGGATGCGCTGGAACTCTTGAATCACGCGCGCAGCAACCGCGGGGTGCAGCAGCGACTCGCCGCGCGCCGCCGCGTGGATGCCCGCCACAAGCTCGTCGGCAGGGCTGTCCTTGAGGAGGTAGCCGACCGCGCCCGCTTTGATCGCCTCGAACACATGCTGATCGTCGCCAAAGACCGTCCAGATAACCACTTGCACATGGGGCACGGCGCGCTTGATACGGCGGGTCGCTTCGATGCCGTTCAGGCGCGGCATCTGGATGTCCATTAGCACCACCTGTGGCTCGAACTGCAGCGCGAGTTGCACGGCATGTTCGCCGTCGCCCGCCACGCCCAGCAGGTCAAGGCTCGGCTCGTGGTGCGCCAGCTCTTCGAACGCCTGCTGCAGGCGCGGGTCATCTTCCGCCAGAAGGGTGCGTACCCGTTCCATCGTTTCGCTGAATCGGCACGCGGGCAAGCACGGTTGTGCCTTGTCCGAGCGCGCTCGTGATCGTCAGTTCGCCCCCCAGCGCGCGAATCCTTTCGCGCATGTTGTTTAGCCCCATGCCTTCCAGCGCTGTGGCGGGGTCGAAGCCGTCGCCGTCGTCGGCGACGCGCATCTCCAGCCAGCCGTCGCGCCAGTCGCACGCCACCCACAGGTTCTGCGGGCGTCCTGCGTGCTTCATCACATTGCTCAGCGCCTCCTGCATCACGCGCGTCAGCATCAGCGTCTGCAGTGGAGTCAGCGTGGGCATCGCGTCGGGACAGTCGCAGTGCAGTTGCGCGCCCAGTCGCTGCGCCACGCGCTCGGCAGTCTGACGGATAAACACACGCATATCGGTCGTTTCGGGCGCACGCAACTGCTGGATGGTCTGGCGCGTGTCGTCCAACGCCGTGCGTAGAATGTCAATCTGCTCCTGCAGGGCGCAGTCGGCGGCAGTGTCGGCGTGCGGCTTCAGTCGCCGTCGCAGGGACTCCAGCCCTCGAATCGCGCTCACAAGGTGATGCCCCAGCCCGTCGTGGAACTCGCGGGCGATGCGCTCGCGCTCCTGCGCCAAGTCGTACTGCTCGCGCAGCTCCGCCAATTCCATGCGGTACTCTGCATGGCTGCGGTAGACTTGGTGAATCAGCCAGCTGACCAAGCTCACGGCGGCGATGCGGAACCCGAAGTCGTTCCACTGGTCGGGCGCCAGCGGCGCGCTCGCCCAGCCATAGCCTATGGCAGCCAGCCCCAGCGCCAACAGCAGTAATCGGGTGGGCATCACTGCCGCCTCAGAGGTCAGCAACGCGAAGTAAAGCAGCCAGATTTGGCTCTCGAACCCACCCGTGAAGCGCGTCGCCAGCGTAATCAGCAGCAGGTCGAACATCGCCAGCGGCAGCGTGAGGCGGTACATTACGCGCGGGTCTTTCAAGCCGACCCAAGTGCGCGCCGCCGCCGAGACCAGCGCAAGGGCTATCAGCAGTCCCATCTGCCCCCACGACAGCACGAACTTGCCCTGCAGCTTGCTGACTACGCCCCACAGCACCGCCGCGCCCACAATCACCCACACGGGCAGGTTCACCCGCGTGAACCGCCGATA